>Ga0066831_10000471_pt1 | contig 10047 bp, 10 predicted proteins | sample ETNtaG_FD_66436 | JGI IMG/M metagenome (GOLD analysis project Ga0066831, IMG submission 66436) | Marine microbial and viral communities from oxygen minimum zone, Eastern Pacific Ocean - ETNP201306PF49B | ecosystem: Environmental > Aquatic > Marine > Oceanic | place: Pacific Ocean: Eastern... | reverse complement strand
GAAGGTTCACGAAGACATAGAAGACCAGCTAACCTCGGCCTCTCCTGAGGACGCGGCACAGCTAGAGCAGGACTTAGAAAGGAGTGGCCGACAGACTGTAGGCAAGGTTCTGGCCCAAGAGAAGGCGCGGGGTACAATACCCGGGCAGCTAGCCTCTATGGTTGAGGAATTCATAAAGGAGCCTGAGATACCCTGGTATAAGCTGCTCAAGCAGTTTGTGGCTAACACCAGGCGCTACAGTAAGAAAGTCAGCTTGCTTTACCCTAAGAGGCGCTTGCTTGTAGACGAGGTAGACCCTGACTCAGAGCCCTGCGCTTTCCCGGGTAAGCAGAGGAACCCTGCGTGGACCATAACCTTTGCTCTAGACACGTCTGCCAGCATGTCAGACGAGGACCTGGATAGGTGCCTAACAGAGCTTAAGGGAATCCAGAAAACCGACGACAACATTCTCATATACGTAATAGAAGCGGACACTCGGATTGTTAGGGAGTACGAGCTGACCGCCACCTCCACCATAAAAAGGGACCCCCACGGTAGAGGCGGTACGGACTTTAACCCCGTGTTTAAGCGGGCTAAGGACTTAGAGTCGGACATACTAATCTACGCGACAGACGGATACGCCCCTATGCCTAGGGGGGACTACAGGCTACCCGAAAAGCATCTACTGTGGCTAATAACGAAAACGGGGAGGTACCCCGGCAGTAGCCACTACTACGATAATGGAGTTAAAGAAAAATATGGCAGAGCCCTCTACCTCAAATCTTAGTGTTGTCTCACTAAAGGTACACAAACAAGACAGCGGCAAGGAGTACCCTTGGGATAAGGTGTACTTTTTCAAGGAGTCGGACTACCCCACCGTTAAGAGAGCATTCCCCTACGCCTTAGTCTTCAAAGTAGATGGCGGCATGATGGACCTCCTGAGAAATGTCAGCCTTAATAAGCTTCTCATCCGGACTAAAGGAAGAAGAGAGTACGTCTCTAAGATAAGAGAGACTCCCCCCGACGCCTGTGGGGCGCACGTACCAAAGGACTTAGGAGCTGTGGCTTCTGATGCTATAGAGGTTGCGGTTGCGGCTAGGGCCCTTGGGGTGGACTTCTCCGGCCCCTCTTCGATGGTAGAAGACCTCTGCAGAACTTTGACAGGCTGGTGGCACGCTTCCGAAGAAGAACGGGGCGCTATAGAGAGATCCTCCAGCTGGTATCAGCTAATCCCAATACTGCCTAGGTATGCTAGAAAAGCCTCTACCAAACACAACGCGAGGCTCGGCGTAGGTGCCTCTCACAGCTCGTCCCCAGCCCTTAAGCCCTCTTATATAGTGAACAAGCGGTGGGTGCACCGGAAGGAGAAAGACACCTACCGCAGAAAGCGATGGAATGCCTCTCACAAAGAACCAGTGTTGGGTAGCACAAAAGTTAAGACGGTCCCTGACGACGCCTTCCTGCTAGTGGAGGGGGGCGTAGAGCTTGACCCACCCTGCGCGGCCTGTGGAAACTTGTTGAATCACGTTCAGGGTGACTGCGAGCTAGGGGGAGCTTCTTGCTACCGAGGAATGAACTTCGGAGATAAATCGTACTTTAAGCGCGGACTGATAATTAAGGAAATGCTTAAAGACATGCCTCTAATAGAGGCCTACAAAATCTACCTATCTGAGTCGGGCTGGGAAGAATCCTCGTCCGAAGAATCTAACTTAACGGAGAACTCGTAAATGGCTTACGCTCTAGGGGAATTGGGAGCTACTCCCATATCCGTACCCACTATAGAGACCATGCCCGTCGTAGTGGACGACATGTCGCTATCCTACCAGCTGGGGATAAACAACTGGGCCTTATGGTACTTCTTAAGGCAGTGCAACTCCATCGCTGGCACTTCAGACAGCTGCTACTCTATCATAGCTCTCTCTAAGAGGGGTCGTGCGGGTAAACGCGGCAAAGTAAGGAAGACGTACGTTGCTAGTCCTAGGATCAGGGACATCCAAGACGCGATACTATCTAGGTTTGTTATGCATATACCCGTAGGCGACTGGGTAGGTGCGTACGAGCCGGGTAGGTCGACAATAGCAACCGCTAAGCTCTGCAGCGGGAAGGCGATCGTTGCTCAGCTTGACCTAAAGGGGTTTTTCCCCACTATAAAGAGGGCTTGGGTAAGAGACCTATTCGAGTCGTACGGCTACACTCGGTACATAAGTAACCTCCTTGCGGGGCTACTATGCACAACAGAGCAATACACCTCTAAGTCGGGCCAAACTCGGCTTAGGCACTTTCTCCCACAAGGTAGCGCCGCTGCTCCGTTTATAAGTAACAGGGTAGCGGAGCGCCGCTTTGACACTGAGGTTGTTTCTACATTGGAGGGTACGGGGTTTAGCTACGTCCGGTACTCCGACAACATATACATAACTAAAGATGACCTGGTGCCTAGAGAGGCCGTAGATAAGATGCTCCGCGAAGTTAGGGGTATCATCCATAAAGCCGGGTGGCGCACGCACAAGGTCAGAGTAGACCTAAGGTGGCGTAGGCAGAAGGTGTTGGGTCTCGTAGTTAATGAGAAGACCAACTTGCCTAAAGAGCAGTACTACGCGCTAAAAGCCACGCTCTTCAACTGCGCTAAAAACGGGTTTACCTCGGAGCTAGCGAGAGCTAGAGAGGCGACCAAAAAAGACCTACCCAGCGTTACGCGCTTTATCGCCCACCTAAGAGGCCGGTTAAGCTACGCCAGCCAGGTGCTATGCGAGTCACGGGTTACCAAGCTGCGGGGTTATATGGATGAGGCCCTGGCTAAATACAAGGACACGCTATCCAAAGAGAGCGGGATCATAGTAGATGAGAATCTACTGAGCGAGCCCGTGCAGGACCTACTTAAGATGGTTGCAGGAAAAGACTCCTCGGCCCCGTCAAGCGAAGCCTCAGATGGAGCTTCCTGAGTTCACTACATGTGAGGCCGCTATAGAGGGGCATCACACGTCCAAGAAGTACTGGGGCTCACATAACTACCCCCTAGGAAAGTGCCTGGCGGTAAGGGCCTCTTGCGAAGAGAGTCTTTTTCTGTCCGCAACGGAGCTTTCAGCGCTCTGCGGGGTACCCCTAGTTATAATGCGAGCGGGGCTCCTGTCCTGTAACGAGAATAACTGGTGGGCCTGGAACAAGCACGGGACTTTCGGAGGAAAGACCGACTACGTACTGTCCCAGTGGTTAGGGAGGGCTCTGACTCTCCAGTCACTAAGCACTGTGGTAATCGGGGTGGCTACCCCGCTTGGTGTAGATACGTCTTTAGTAGCAGGGGCGCACGATCTATGCCCCTACTCCCTATATATGGTTGCTGAAGGAGGTTGCGAGTCTGCGTGCCCCATAGGGGTTAAGGACTGCTTTACCGAAACCCTAAGCCTCTACCCCCAAATAATAGGTTCCGAGAGCTCCGACGTATCTAAGTGGTACGTGTCCGACTCCCCAGGGAGGAATGCTAGGATCGACTCGCTAAAGGATACCCTTAGGACGGTTACTCTCCGTTACTCCACCTACACTCCCGCTATATACGCTCAGGGGGGATTCCACTTAGACTCCTGGCCCCGGGTTAGTTGGATTGACTTCAATAAAGTGTCGGAGGCCAAAGAGGAGCACGCGCGGGCTAGGAGGGCCTCGGTAGCCTCTAAGCTATTCCGAAAAGAGCACTGCTCTAGCTGCGAGCTGGACTGCCCCTCTTACCTAAGGAGAAGGTGCGCAGGGGTAGTAAACGCCGACGCCGTTAAGGAGTACTTGGAGTCCTATATATCGGGACACACCGGGTTCTCTCCTAACGCTAGGTGGAACAATAGGGATATACAGGCGGGGCTAGCTCTGAGCGGTAAGACCGTTAGGCTAGCTTTGGAAAAGCACTGTAGGGGTAGACGCTACACCGTGACTCGAGTTTACAGGCCCGTGCACTTGTTCAAGGACGACAGGTTCTTAGAAGACAGGTGGCTAGCGGGTAAGCCTGTAGGTTGGGAGAAGTGCGGGAAGGCGGTTGCCACTTTAAAGCTAGACTGGGGCGACTACAGGACGTTTGACATCCCCTTAGACCGTCTCTTGAAGTTCTCCCCCGAGTGCAGGGAAGCCCTGGCCTCCCACACTCCCGTAAGTATGAGCCAAGAGTTGGTCCAGCTATACATATACTTGTCCCACATAGGCAGCTTTAAGCACTCCGTTTATGGTCAGCCTAAGTCTCTCTCTAGAATTTCCGCGCTTAGGGATTCTAGCGCGGCTAAGGGAATACTGGTCGCTTCCGGAAACCGGTGGGACTCTACCAGCTACTACTCCAAATATATGGACCTTAACAACGAGCAAGCAGGGCTGGACCTTTACTCCATGTTAGGACAGCACAAAGGATGGAAGGCTAACTTTTGAAAGTTCGCTTAGAGAAGCTAAAGCCCCACATAATAGGGGGAACCTTTATACAGATACGCTCCGCTACCTTCTCAGACGACGGTAGCGTCTACTTGGACGCTGAGAGCGACCACGGAATGATAGTCATCCCCATCTCTAAAGAGGGGTTCGCCAACGTGCTGCTAGGCCTCCCTTCACTGCCTCCTAAGAAGGCCCTTGTTCCTAAGGCTATAGCAGCTGCCCTAGAGAGGAAGAGCGCTGCTAAGAGCACTGCTTCCAAGAAGTCCCGGGTACTTAAGGTGGGCCAGACTAGAAGCCACAACGGAAAGAGGCAGCGCTTAGAGTCCTTTACAGACAGTGGTTCAGTACAAGAAAAGCCCCCGGGGGTTCAGAGGCGTACCCGGCACCCGGACACCGGAGCTATGGTGTGGCCTGTCTGGGGCGACGCATGATTATCCCTGCACTACTACTACAAGACGAGGGGTCTACGGCAGTGGACTCTTCCCGTGTACAGGCCCTTCTTGGATGGGACGGATCAAACCTGTCTGACCTAAAGCCTGACTTAGAGTACTCCTTCAAAAACGGGTTCCCTCTAATGACGGACGACTACGAGGCTATCTTCTTAGTTGTAGGAGAGTGCTCCTACTGGAAAGAGGCAGCAAAGCTTGTAATCGCCTTCTGCGGCGTTCCGTTAACTAAGGTCAAAGGCCTTAAGAAGCTTGGCGTATCGGAGAGAGGAGGGTTTGTAGGCCTGTACCAAGCGCTTTCTAAAATGGGCTACAAGTGCCAAAGGCCGGGGTTCCTACACTCCGACCCCTCTAGCGGTCGTTACAGGGCCTCTGAGGATGGGCTCCTAGTAGGGGAGGTCATACCGGTGTACAGAATACTCCCCGTTGACGAGTCAGAGGAGGGTCCTCCTATGTCTTCTGAACTGCTAAGGATATCCGCGCAGGTTCAGGTCCTAAGGGCCTGGGTGGGCTATGGCAGCCCCAGCCTGAGCGATGATAGGTACGTCCGGGACAAAGCAGCTAAGATAATGGGGGTGTCTAGAGCTAGGCTAGACGCGCTTAGCTCACTAGTAGCTCACTGCAGCTGGTGCTCAGACGCCTTAGATGAGGTTCTTAGCCCGGGGTTCCTCAGCCGCGCAAGCCGCTACACCGAATCGGAGGAGGCCCCTGTTTACAGAAACATGCGGTCTGTAGCTAGGGCAGCCAAGACGGTAGAGTCAGAGGGGCTACTGCTCAAAGACGCCGCTAAGAGCTACTACTCTCCGACCTACCAGTCTCTATACAGCATACTAAAGTTTCCAGACCGGTACTGGCAAGAAGGGCTTCGTAATACAGAGGGCCTCGCGCTAGACGTGGACTGGAAGAGTAGGCGTAAAGTCGAGAGGGAACGGAAGACCCTAGTGAAGGATGCCCGGGCCTGCACCCTAAGGCAGTTCAAGGCCGAGGTAATGCGCGTAGACTGCTTCTATACAATGCACCTTCTAGCCGGGAACTCCCTAGATGAGCAGATGCCTACCTTGCTATCCGGGCTAGAGGGCTTCTCAGACAAAGTGACCACTCACCATGGGGGACTTAAACTAGATCAGGCCCTGAGAATCATACAAGTTGCCTCCGCTAAGTGCTCGGAACCCGTCAGGCTACACGCTTTGGAGGCGCTAAAAAAGTTCGCTGATAGTCGTTACGAAAAGGTGGACGAGTTCTGCTCGGAGGTGAAAGCTACTACCTGGATACGTCGTACCTCCGCTGCAGAGGCTATCTTCGAGCTGGTAATAATGCTCGAGAGGGCCGGGTATATAAATAGAAAAGTTAGCCTACTACTGGCCCACATATCCCAGGAGTTCACACCGCAGGAGGTCGCTCAGCTAAGCTATGACCATCTTGCGGTCGCTCTGGACATACGCTAAACCCACACTACGCTCACTTTGGGTGCGCTCTACTATACAGTAGAGACATCCAAGGTGGGGCAGTATTCTTTTAGATTCGAAAGGGCTGCCTCCTCTTTTGCGCTCGAGGCGGCAGTGCCTGCTTTCTTCTCATTTAGGGTGTCCAGGGTGGCTTGCTCCGCGGCCTGGTTAGCCTCTAGTAGAAGGGTACTATTCTGGCAGAGTACCCTCGCCATGCTTCTGCCTTCCTCCGCTACTGCTAGCAGGCCCGTGGAGGGGTTCAGGAGTACTGGTAGAGACGCCAGTACTTGCCTAAAAGCTTGCTCGGTCAGCCCTCCATCAATGTCTAGGCCCAGAGAGTCTGTAAGCGATCGGATAGTGATCTCCTCAAAAGAGAGTCTTCTCCTACTGACAGTACGGGGTACTTGCTTGTCTATTGTTTGGTCCTCGTTCTGTTGGGAGACCGGATTATAGACTAGGTAGGTCTCTGTGACAGTTTCGGTTATGCTAACTAGGCTCTCATTGACCGTGTAGAAGTCTTCCGCTACCAGCAGGGCGTCACTAGGAGTGCAGTAAAACTTGGACGAGTTAACTAAGTTATCTGCGTTAGCGCCGGGGTCACCGGAGTCCACGCCCGCAGTGAATACTACTTTGCTCACTACCCCGGTGTACTGCCCCCCGCCCGTCTTTCCCACCTGCAGAATAGACCCGGGAGGGATGTAGCTGCCCGGGCCATCCGCAGAGTCAGACTGGTACACCCCTTCCACTCTAAACACAACGTAGTCCACTGTTGAGGCGGGGGTTCCGAACCTCTCATCGCTATCCTGGGCGACCCCGAAAGGGGCGTATGTGCCACCAAGTGCATAGTTCTCCGCCAGGTAGTCCAGAGTCACACCTGCTTCAGTAGCGTGCTGGGACTTCCACCCCGCTAGAGGCACCTTAGCTACCACCCGCGTAAGCCTGGACGATGCTCTGAGGGCAGAGTTCACTGCCTGCTTACAGCTAGCCAGGGTAGTCGCGGCCTCCGCTGCCAAGACACCAATCTTCTCAGCCCTGGCCGACTCCGCACAGTGCGCTGCTGTAATCCTATCCTGGGAGTCTACCGTATCTTGAGCGGAGTCATACTCCGTCTGAGCAGCCGCCTGAGAGGCGTCTGAGGTAGCTCTAGCGTCTCTAGCCGCCACGTACTCATCTATATAAGACTGCTTAACGCTGACCACTTCTGCGGGAGAGGGTACCTGGAACTCCTCCCCTATAGTTAGAAACGAGTCTACTGCCTTGTTCCGTACTGTAACCAGACTATCTACTCGATCCCTAAGCACGGGTATAGCCGCTATCGCCGTGTCAAGATCCTGGAAGGTTAGTACTACCACGTTGCTGCGGTACTCAGTGTGAGAATGCGCCTCCGCGGAATCTCTACTTGAATAGAGTATATCCATGTCCGCTATGGTGGCTACCCGGGAGAACTTGTCCAGCACAGAAGACTCCCCCATGCTGAAGATAAACACGTTGGGGTCTATAGGGTCTCTCCTATCAGGAGCGCTGGCCCTCTCTACCACTGTCTCTAAATGGTACAAGGGTACTCCTCCACTTACAGAGGAGTACCGCCGTTGTCTTAGCTTTATATCCGCCATTCTACTGTTCCACCATTTGCGAGCTACCCACCACAGAAGGGGCTACCACCCTTATAGCCTGGTAAGCGACCGTTATTCCATCCGTAACAGAGATCGTTATATCCCCATCAAAAGGGGAGTAGGCGCGGAATTCTCCCGTAACCGGGTTAATGCTCGCTACCGTTAGCCCCTGCCCATTGCGTATAAAGTAGTCCCCTCTTTGGTAGTGCTGCGTGGCGGTGCCAGCTAGTACAACTAAGGACCCTGGTGAGGCCGCTATGACTGGGGCAGTCAGAACGAGGGAGAAAGCGTATTCGCCCCTTCCTCCAGTGCCTACGAACGGTAGCGTGTCTAGCGGGTACATACTCCAAGACTCCCCCTCCCTAGACGGCACTCTTCCGTAAGGAGATATTCCTACCGTAGAAGTGGCTCCTCCGGCGTCTTCGGGCACGGAGTAGGTGGAGAGAATGGCCCCAGCAGCTTGGTATGCCTTCTTAGCCAAGTCATAGGAGGTATAGTAGGAGTGCAAAGAGTCCTCCTCCGTTGCTCCGCAGCCTGCTCTTACCTTATAGTACCCCTTCTTGCTACCTGCGTAGGCCTCGCTTAGCGCGTCTATATCTTCCATAGACACCGCGGGGTAAAGGGGTAGTTCCGCCCTAGTAAGGGCCCTTACGTATGAGAACTTGCCCAGGGTTGCACCGTCAAAAAACGCTTCCAAGAGAAACGGTCTCTTAGGGTGGCTCTCACCCGGCGACTGGTCAACTCGCACAGACAGCCTCCAGAAAGGCCCTGTTACGTAGCCGCCCTCGTCCAGTTGAGAGGGTATATACTGTAGGTACCTGACGGCTTTCACAGTGACTACTCGCCTTCCAAAGGCAGGTCGAAAGTAAACACGCCGACAAAGTTAGCTGCTGCGTCAGTAGTCTGCTCAACTAACCTACTGACTGAATTCTTGAAAACTTGCTTGGCCCCGTTAGCAGCCAAGATAGAGGAGGACTCCGCCTCAGCGGAGCTCTTTCTATAAAGATTCCCCACGTCACCTCGGACCTCACCCACGGCCTCCATATCATTAAGAGTAGCTACTCTTATGTAAGTATCTTGGATCTCTACGGCACCTACTTGATGTACGAATACAGCAGTACTAATATCGGTTGCAACAGTGATTGCCGCCGAGACTTTGAAAGCCGGACCAGCTTCGACGGTGCAGGTTAATTGTATAGTAGCTTCGGCCATAGGTTCACTCTTTTGAAAAAGTCCAGCCTTGGTATTGACTGCAGCGCACGCTCTACGGGAGTCGTGCTAATAACTAGCTCTCACAAGTACAACTTTACGCTAATAACTCCCAAAGGTCTACGTGAGGGTGCCAGGCTAACTCATATTTATGAGCGGTTAGAAGAATTCTTGCGTGGAAAGCTAATTGACGTCGCCATAATGGAGTCCCCTTCCTATAACTCTACCAACCGCCCCTTTACTCTAGGAGAAGTCCACGGTGTAATCAAGCTATGCCTGTCCAAAAGGGGAATTCCCCTGTACGGGGTGGCTCCCAAGGCTTTGAAGAAGTACGCTACGGGGAAGGGGACTGCTAAAAAAGCGGACATGGCATCAGCCGCTTCGGGGTATGGGTGCCCCACTCAACAATTCGACGTTACAGACGCTTGGTTTGCTGCTATGCTAGGTGTAGATGCCCTGCTAGATGAGTGCACTCCGGGTAAAAGGGCGTCCTACGAAGTCGTAAACGATATTAGGGAGAAGATTAATGCCTAAGTTAGCCGCCACCTCTGGTGCCCTGGCGACCGCCCTAGAAAAGGCCCTTACAGCAGCGGGGTGTGCAGACCCTACGAACCCCTTTACCCCCGTATTCTACAAAACGCTGAGCACAGTTCTACTCAACCACATAGACACAGTTCTATCTACTCCAGGAAGTATCATTCTTACCTCAGTGGCTACTACAACGAGCAACGTTGTGCCCCCGGGGCAAGCGGTAGCCGGAGGCGGGGGAGGACCTGCTCCGGTAGTGGGTGCTACCTCCGCACCTATGGCCTCAACTGGGGCGGGTACCCTTGTGCCAGGTTCCGGGCTGGGTAACTTACTTTAAGTGAGCCCCCGCCACGTACCCTCCGAAGGCCGCTCCTGCCACAACTAGAATCACCCAGGGAAGGGCTCCTCCGAAAACAGCCCAGTTCTCCGCTC
>Ga0066831_10000470_pt1 | contig 10058 bp, 12 predicted proteins | sample ETNtaG_FD_66436 | JGI IMG/M metagenome (GOLD analysis project Ga0066831, IMG submission 66436) | Marine microbial and viral communities from oxygen minimum zone, Eastern Pacific Ocean - ETNP201306PF49B | ecosystem: Environmental > Aquatic > Marine > Oceanic | place: Pacific Ocean: Eastern... | reverse complement strand
CACAAGCTATTCAAACCAGACGAATGCTAGTGAAAAATGGAGTCCAGAGTTACTATTAATTTCTGACCTCAGCGATCAAGATCTCGTTTGCAGCCGCGTAGAAGCCATTGGTGATGTTGTCGGTAACAAAGTTGTTACTCCAGAAATCACTTTGGCGGGTTCAGATTTAGGCGGCGAGCTTTCGGGCTTAGACACTCGCATGGGTTCAGAAGAAACCAAGAGCGCAGCGGCTATCACAGATCGTGGTGCAATCAGAACAGAAGTTTCTGATTTAGTTGGTGCGAAAGTCGGAGCGAATATTGCTGCCGATATCGTGGCTGCGGAAAATTCAGCCAAGGCTCACGCCGATCAGGCCGAACTTGATGCTATTGCCAGCGCAGCCATCGCAGCACAGGCAAAGGCCGATCAGGCGCTTGTGGACGCGAAGGCATATAGTGATATTTCGGAATCAGACGCGGTCAGCGCCGCTTCTGCCGACGCTACCTCTAAGGCTAACGCCGCACTCGCCAGTGCCCAGGCCGACAGCGCCACGAAGAAGGGTGAAGCCATCGCTGCCGCAGAGGCTGACGCCACAAGCCGAGCAGCTGCGGCGCTGAGTTCGGCTCAAGCTTACGCAGACACTGCCGAGGCTGATGCTATCCAGGCATCTACAACTAACCGAATTGCAGCTCTTGCCGCGCACGATCAATCCGCGACTAAAGTTTCTTTGGCGGCTACCTACGATGGTAGCTCCTCAAAGATCACTGCTGCTGATGGTAAAATGGAATCAGCGATCACATCGATTAACGGGCTTCTCGCCGCGTTGATGGATGATGATGATGCTGTTTTGGCCGTAAAGGCTCCTCAGTATTTAACGCGACGCGATGCCGGTAGTTCTGGTGAAAGCCGATCTGCAAGCAACTTGGTGAAGCTTGGTCAGAAGTCGAACGCTGGTACGCCGAGTGGATTGTCGAAGGATGTTGAAGACAATGAAAACGCGATCGGAGTTAATGCTGCTGGCATAGCGGCTAACGTTGCCTCAATAGGCAACAATGCTGCTCTGTTGGCAACCGTGAATGGTGCAGACAGTCTAGCTGGCTCTTTCAGGAAAGCCGTTAAAGATGTAAATGATGTTTTGGTTTCGACCAAGGCAGATGTTGATGCTATCAAAGCTGGCGAGAATCCTGCACTGGACACATTCAAGGAAATCAACGACTGGTTGAACGACAATGTAGACGCAAACGCATCTGCGTTGACCAGCGAAAACATTCTACCGAGAATGGTTGCCGAAGAAGCATTCACCACTGCGTTGAAAGCATCTGGCGGTGCTGGCGAAGTTGGTGTTGATTCCACCAGCGGTGCGATGTTGGCAATGGCTCCTGGTCAAACGAAGCTTGACGGTGCCCTGGAAGCCTTAGCTGGTAATTCCTACGCAGGGGCGAAGCTACTTAACGGTGCTTTGGCTACTGGCGGCATGGACTGGTATATCGCGCAGTACGGCGCTGAAGCAGGATCTATGATTCAACGTGTTCTCGATGCCGAGGGCGAGCTTGATGTTCTAGGCGGAAGTGGCGCTGGCTCAGTGGCAAAAGCTCAAGCCGATGCTGCTCTTGATGCGACTGCAAAGGCTGACCAGGCGCTTGTGGACGCGAAGGCATATAGTGACCTTGCTGAGAGCGCAGCTATCGCTGCTGCCGCGATCGATGCGACTGACAAGGCCAACGCGGCACTTGCCAGCGCCGAGACAGATAGCACAACCAAAAAGGCTGAGGCTATTGCCGCCGCTGCCGCAGATGCAACAACTAAAAAAGGTGAGGCGATTGCTGCCGCTGCTGCTGATGCAACAACCAAAAAGGGTGAAGCTATTGCTTCCGCCGCTGCTGATGCTACAGCTAAAGCCGACCAAAGCCTGGTTGATGGTAAGGCCTATTCAGATACCAAAAAATCTGAAGCTATTGCTGCTGCTGCTGCTGACGCAACAAGCAAGTCCGACCAAAGCTTGGTTGACGGTAAGGCTTATTCGGACACCAAAAAATCTGAAGCTATTGCTGCTGCTGCTGCTGACGCGACAAGCAAGAGTTCGGCTGCACAAACTGCTGCCGAAACTGCTGCCGCTGCTGCATTAAGTGCCAGCGATGCCGCCGATCAGGCTGCAAGAAATGCGCTGCGATTAGAGACTGGATCTCACGACTTCAGCCAAGATGGGTATGTAAGTAGCATGTTCCTTAAAGCTGGGTCTGTGGCCAGCAATGAGTCTAGCCGTAAGTTCTCTGCCGCATCATTGTGTTCAGAGATCACTGTCGGTTGTTCAGAAGCACAAGCTGCTGATTGCGAATTTAAGATTCGCGTAATCGGTGATGATGGCTCAACGAAGAGCACCGAAAGCTTAACTATGCTTGCAAACGAAACCTTCGCTCAGAAGTCTTTCTCTGCCGCTGTTGTGGCCGGAGATAGAATGAGCGTTGAAAGTGTCGGGCTTTGTAAAGACCCACACTGTGCGGTTGAATTCAGCAAGGACGTTTAGGAACTCGTTCCGCTGATTTAAGCGGTTCGTAGGTGGCGCATTTCACCGATGCGCTGCCGCATCCCCAGGGGGCGATTGTGAAGTCAGATCTGGATTCGGCTCTTGAGCTTCTTAATTCATTTCTCTTTGGACTGACAATCGTCCTCTTCATGGGGCTGCTTCTTGCCCTTGGTGTGGCGGGATGAGGATTTTTCTCGACCCAGGACACGGGGGTAAAAATACGGGCGTTCATATCGGACAGCTCATCGAGAAAAATTATACACTACAACTCGCAATCGATCTAAGAGAGGCGCTCTCTAGCCTTTATAATAACGTTGAACTTTCGCGGCACGATGACGAATACGTAATGCTCTCTGATAGGTTCAAGCTTGGTGCTTCGTTTGGGGCAGATGTCGCGGTTTCAATCCACGTAAATGCAGCTCATCACAAGGGGCTGAAGGGGCTGATGGTATTTTCCAACAACGCCGAAGCGGCGAACTTTGGAACCGAGATTATGAGATCTGCCCCAGCGAACATTCGTAGGCGCGAGCCCAAAACCTTTATTGCAAACGAAAACGACTGGACAAACCGAGCCAACAATTGCCTAAAGGGATACACCTGTCCTGCCGTCCTGGTCGAGTGCTTCTTTGCTTCCAACGAGAAAGATTTAGCGTTCGGACAGTCCCGAATAGGTAGGCGCTCAATCGTGTCTGCCATCGTTAGCGGGATCACAAACTATGAAGCCGACCTGTTCTCCAGGGGCTATGGCAAAACACACTCAGAATACTTGTACGACGCTTGCCTGGAGTACGGTGGGAGCATCAGGGGATGATGTTCAGATTCGCGCTCATCTGTTTGCTTTCACTAAGCACGGGTTGCGCGGGTCAGTTTTGCTGCATACGGACTTACATTTCCACACAGCGCATTCTGTCAAGCACGGTCGAGCTGTCATCGGACGGTCAAGTGATCGGCCAGAGTTCTGGCGCCGAAACGAAAATCACAACAATTCAGAAGCTGGAGTTTTTTTGCAAGCTGCCATCGACCTTTAAGCAATTCGGGCCGCGCAAGGCGGAGCCTGACCCAGAGGCTCGCGGGAGATTGACGTCCCGATGAAGAAGGTTCTGATTTTATTGTTCTTATTGGGCTGTTCTGATGAATCAAAGCTCTCAGTTGTGTGCCCAGAAACCTGTTTCACGTTCGACTATGGCGTCCCTGGGGAGGGCGTTTGTCGCGCTGGAACGCCAGAATATAGCGAAAAAGGGGTCTGCAAACTGCTTATTTGTGCTGGAGAGGTCGGGCCTGAGAGCGAAATATGCAACGGAATCGATGACAATTGCAACGGTGGCGTTGACGAATACGTCTTTCAGTTCCAAAATCCGTGCGAACAAAAGTTCGGCGTGTGCGGTGAAGATGCCGCTTGGGAGTGCCGAGGCGAGCATGGGTGGGTGTGTGACTATGGAGGAGACTATGAGCACGAAGAAACAAGCTGCGACGGCAGAGACAACGACTGCGACGGAGCCACCGACGAAATCGCCCTTGAATTGTGTTATACAGGAGAGCCAGCCGAGAGCGTTTTACATTCGCCGTGCAGGGCTGGCATTGTTCGTTGCGTTGACGGCGCGTTATTTTGCGACGATGTGACACCATCGCCAGAAGTTTTAGACTGCAAAGACAATGACTGTGATGGGATCATTGATGAAGGCTTTAGCAGCGATGTGGATGTCGTTTATGCTATCGATGACAGCGGTTCGTACGACACATTCTTAGGCGCCACGGTCTACGCTGTGAAGCAATTTCACACGGCACAGGCAGATCCCAATTATAGGTTCGCTGTTGTTGGATTCACAGGAGGGGTAGAGCATCTTCCGCTGGTGCATTTGAAGCAGAATTTTACAGACCTCGCTGGCTTCACGCAGGTGCTTAATAATATGTCCATCGTGCCTACAGGCAGCGAGGCATCACTCGACGTTGTTGCTGAGTCCTGCAATGGCTCACTTGGTCTAACCTATAGGGCGTCCTCTAAGCGCGTTCTGATCGTGTTCACAGACGAGCCTCCACAAACGTACAGTGCGCCTCCTACGAGCGCCCAGATGGCCACACAGGCCTGTCAAGGTTCGTCTGTGCAGGTGTTCTTTGTGGCTCAAGACTATGGCGGGTACAGTGGCATCTGCGATGATACGGGTGGGCATTTCTATATCCTGAGTTCAAACCACAGCGACACAATCGGTATTCTGTCAGATATTTTCACAAATTCGTGCGAATGACTTGTCGCTATCTTGTCGGCAGGAACTGCAAAGAACTACCAAAAACTGCACTAAACTACCAAGAACTACACTGAATATATCCGGCAGATCCGCATGAAACAAGGCTTTGCTGTGTTTGTCGCTGTAATTGCTACAGTTTCTCAAAACCCTAAAGACACTTTCGAATCTCGTGTCCCGCTCCATCGAACCTACCGAAATCATTATTCTTTTCAAACCTATTATAGCTGACTTGTCGCTAAGTTGTCGCGGTTTTTAGAATCTAAAAGCCCGATAATATCTCTTCTGTGATCGGGAGTAAGATGAGAATAACGCAAAACCATCGATAAATCTGCCCAACCGCCTAGCTCTTGGATCGTCCGCAATGGGGCGCCCCTCATCGCTAAATGGCTGGCAAAGGTGTGTCTTAAGCAATGCCAAGAGCCCCCTACTCGCGCCAAACCTGCTTTCTGAGCTATTCTCTTAATGGCCTTTGTCATCGCAACGGTATGGATTAGCTCACCATTTTCGTCAGGAAAGACCAGCTCCATTAGATGCCTGTGGCTCTTTAGCGCAGAGCAGAGCGTATCTGTCATGGGTATCTCGCGTGTTCTATTGTTCTTCGGAGCATCGATGTGATCGTGCCACGCAGCTCTTCTTACGAATATCTTTTGCCCAGGCAGATCAAGATCAGTCCAGCGCAATGCCCGTAGCTCTCCACGCCTCATACCTGTGTGTAGCGCCATTATGACCATGACTTTCCACTGGCCCCATGCTGCGTCGATAAGCCTCTCTGCTTCCTCGAAATCAAGAAACTCATACTGCTGCGGAGCCACTCGTAGGTCTTTTATCTTTGGTATCTTATCGACCATGCCCCACTCAAGCGCACAGTTCATCATCTTCCGCAGGACACCCAAGTTCATGTTGACCGTCTTTGGGTTAAGGCCAGCTTTTAAGTTCTTTGCTTTAAGTCTCTCGACATCTAAGCCTGTGATTGAGGAGATGTCCTTTACGCCGCCGAAGAACGGCATGAGATGAATCTTCAGCACACTCTTGTTACGATTGATCGTGGATGGTCTGTTGTTAATCTCACACCACAGGGTCATGTAGGAATCTGCAAGCTCACTAAAACTTATAGCATCGGCTTTCGGCCTAAGAAGCTCATCGGTCAATGCACTGAGCATCTCCCTTGCAGAGGTCATTGTGTTTTTTTCAGCTCTTCGCGCACGACGCAATCGTTCGCCAGAAACAGTGGTTACGTCTGCGTATGCAGTCCACCACCCGTCAACTCTTCTCATAGACATTTAAAGTCGCTTTCTAAAAACAGCGACAAACACAGGCATATTTTAAGCCGCGTGACTTTGCTTGGCAATTCCATGATCGGTGTAACACTTGTGCTGCACATTCACTGTTTGCTGTTCTCTGTAATTTGAGCAAAGGCACCGTGATTATGGATGCTCTCATGGTTCACGACATGAACCCTAAACCAGTTTACTCGCGAGTCCTCTTTGAGCTGTGCCGCAACGTTTCGAACCATGTCTTCAACAAAAACAGGATTGTCATAGGCCTGCTCCGTTACAAATTTCTCATCATCCCGTTTCAACAACGCATAGACTGGAGCGGAGGCGGATTTCTCAGCAATCTCGACGAGTTCCTCAAGCCAAATGAGGGTTGGGATACCTTCGTTATCATTCGTTGGGCGAACCTCGATAGTGATATTACCCCGTTGGTTGTGTGCTCCATGGTCACTGATAGCCTTGCTACATGGACACAAACTTGTGACCGGGACGTCAATGCCCAGGATAAAATCGCCATTAATACTGTTAAGATCGCCCTTAAACCAGCATTCATAATCCATTAAGCCCATGGCCCCCGATGCTGGTGCCGATTGCTTAATAAAGTATGGAAACCTTACCTCAGCGTGTGCGCTTTCTGCTCCGAGTCCGCCCCTAAGCTGTTGCAGAATGACGGGCAGGGTTCGCATTGTTATCTCACCGCGATGCTTGTTTAACACTTCTATAAATCGGCTCATGTGCGTTCCCTTAGAGGTGTGAGGCAAATTAACCGACATGGTGATGGAGGCGATAGTGGGTTGTCGCTCGGTTAACTTGTCGAGGACAATAATAGGATATCGTAATCCGCTTACACCGACCTGATCGATATCGATGTTTCTCTCATCTTTTTGATTCTGCATATCTATCATGGTGTTTCCTCCGGGCCTCGATACACACAGCCCGAAGCGCACGTTTCTTCAACGATAACCTGACTAAGTGTTGAAAGTCTGGGTTTGAGTTTATCCCAAATCCAAGTGGCTAAAATTTCACTGGTCGGATTTTCGAGCCCTTGAATGTCGTTCAAATAATTGTGGTCAAGCTGGGTGTAGAGCGGTTTAAAAGCTTCTTTCATTTCTGCAAAGTCCTGAACCCAACCGAGAGCAGGATCTGGCGTCCCGCTGACGAAAATCTTCGTCAAAAACGAATGACCGTGCAGACGCCCACACTTATGACCGTCAGGAACATTCGGTAGCCGATGGGCTGCTTCAAAACGAAACTCTTTATATATTTCCATGGAAAACCTCAGAGAATACCTATTAATTTGTGGGCTTGAAGGCTCAATCGCCATTTGGGGTGGTCTAAACAATAACGTACGCTTGCGAGTGTATTCTCTTCACGGTTTGGCCCATCCATGGGCTGCAAAAAGAAATGGTCAAACTCTAAAGATGTGTAGGCTTCCGGGGAGGCGCCCTCCTGGGGAAAGACCAATTTAAGTTCGTGGGCTCGATGAATTACCAATTCGCTTCCTGCTTTTGGGCTGACGCAGATGTGATCGATGCCGGATGGGGCAGGCTTTGTCCCGTTTGTCTCAACACCGACTTCAAGACCTTGGGCGTGAAACGCGCCGACAAGAGTCTCATCCATTTGTAGAAGGGGCTCGCCGCCAGTGCATACGACAAAAGGGATTGTGCCGTCATTCTTTCCGCGCCACTGCTCCTTGACCGCTAGGGCCAGGGCTTCTGCGGTTTCAAATTTTCCACCGTCAGGCCCATCAGTGCCGATAAAATCAGTATCGCAAAACTGACAGATAACCGTGTGCCGCTCTTCTTCACGACCAGACCAGAGGTTGCAGCCGGTAAATCGACAAAAGACGGCAGGTCGGCCTGTGTGCAGGCCTTCTCCTTGAAGGGTGTAGTAAATTTCTTTTACCGTGTAGCTCATTTAATTTAAAATTTCTTATTGATAGGGGGCAGGATCTGCCATGTTGTTTTCTTTGAACCCCTTTAAGCGCAGAAGGCAGGCGTCGCATTGTCCGCAAGCTTCTCCATTGGAGCCGGGATCGTAGCAGGTGACGGTGATGGAATAGTCGATATCAAGCTCGATACCCTTGGCAACGATTTCGGCTTTGGTTAGATCAATAAGTGGTGTGTGAATTTTGATTGGCTCTTGTCCCTCTACCCCGGCTTTGGTGGCCAAATTGGCCATGGTTTGGTAAGCGTTTATATATTCGGGTCGACAGTCTGGATAACCACTGTAATCGAGGGCATTGACGCCAATAAAGATGTCTCTGGCATCAAGAACTTCTGCCCAGGCTAAGGCAAAAGATAGAAAAATAGTATTTCGTGCCGGAACGTAGGTTACGGGAATACCATTTGACATATCCTCAATGCTTCTGGACTTAGGCACATCGACTTCAGCACTGGTTAGCGCCGAACCACCAAAAAGGCGCAAATCAATATCGGCAATGATATGCTCTTTAGCCTTGAGACTTTCAGCGCTTTTTTTGGCGGCCAGAAGCTCGGCTTCGTGGCGTTGGCCATAGCGAAAAGTTAAAGCATGTGCTTCATATCCCTCGGCTTTTGCAATGGCCAAGGTTGTGGTTGAATCGAGGCCGCCACTTAAGAGTACAACGGCCTTGGGTTTTGTGGTCATTTCATGCCTCCAATAAATTCATGCGTTTGCAGTATTGCGGACGATTGGGTGGACTCGATTCTGTTCGCCACGACTTCTGCTCGCTGACCCCGTGTCGGTGGCGTATATCGACCGAAATGTTGCTCATATAAACCCGCCCGTTCCGCATACGTCGAGTCTGCTGATCGTAATGGTAGGCGATGAAATATCCTTGGGTCTAGCATTCTCAGTCCGTGAATTTTGCTGCGCGGTCTTCCATCTGCATCGCAGATGACGCAAAATGCTTCGTGCATCCGCACCCACCACTTTTCCGTGTTGGGGCTTGGGAATTCTGGGGAGCCCCCTATACAGACTAGGCGATATTCATCAACTAGTCGGTCAAGTCTGTCGAGGCTCTCGTGTGGGTGCCACACGGGGGCGGCATCAACATCACCGAGTGCGTCTTTAAATTTACTTATGAGCTGATCGTTCTGATCTCCGTTGCCGGAAATTTCATCGGGTATTACCAAAAAATCAAAAGCTGGGTGAAGACACCACTCCCTGGCCCAAGAGGCAAATCCGCTCCAATCAAACTCGACACCGCTCCTCCACGCGCTGTAGGCACCGTTGTCTAGGGCAAATGAACTACACACCGCCGCGATGAGCGGCAAACAGCTATTGCGCTGGTATGACACAAACACATTTCTGCCGGAAGCCAGTCTAATCTGATCTCTAAGACCGCCTGCGTTGCTCATTCCGTGGAAGTGTATCATTTTCGACCCTGTGTCTTGACGGCATCTGCCTGATCTTCTGTCAGTGAGAGCGAGTAGATCATCCCTGCGGCTATCAATATCAACTCGCTTATCGTGTGCATGACAACGACAACCAGGAGCAGCGGCAGGGTAATGATCTGGGCAAGATACAAAAAGAAATTCACCACCGCAGCCAACCGTTCTCATAGAAATCAGTGTTGATGCCATCGGCACGGACTTGAGCCAGGGCGTGTTCTAGATCTTCGATGCTGTTAAGGGTCGGCTCTTGATAGCCGTCGAAGGTGTGTGGGTCTTCTGTGGTGTAGACCTCAAGAAGCTCGCATTCAGGGCCATCGACTGTTTTACCCGCTGCTGTTTTTACTAGTGCGTATTTTGTTTTCATCAATGCACCATCCCCAAATATTCATTGATCTCGTACTCAAAAGAATCCATAAGCTCTTCTGCGTCATCTTCTTTGATCCAGATATTAAGCTTCTCTCTATCTGCAAGCAGCTCGCTGCCGTCTTCATTGGCAAAGACCATGCCCATGCGTGTCAGCAGCATCTTGCCCTCAGAGTTTCTGACAACCTTACTCATAAGCCTTGAATCCTGCTGATGAGACAGACACATGCAGTCCGCCGTGGTCATCTGTTTGCATGTATGGCTGAAATGCCTCAGAAATCATTTGCGCCAGCGAGTT
>Ga0066831_10000469_pt1 | contig 10059 bp, 7 predicted proteins | sample ETNtaG_FD_66436 | JGI IMG/M metagenome (GOLD analysis project Ga0066831, IMG submission 66436) | Marine microbial and viral communities from oxygen minimum zone, Eastern Pacific Ocean - ETNP201306PF49B | ecosystem: Environmental > Aquatic > Marine > Oceanic | place: Pacific Ocean: Eastern... | reverse complement strand
CACGATCACGAAATTGCTGACATTGCGCCAGCGTCACGGTCAACACAATTTGGTCTACTCAATCCTGATCCGCTGGTCCAGGTTCCTATTCAACCTAGTCTACTCATATCCTAGCCCTTACGAGGCCGATTTTTACCGATTTTTCGGACTTTCTTGGGAGACTTCAACCTTCAACAACTACCGTCCTGAGGACTCCAGACACTCTGGGAGTGGAAGAATCGAGTTCTCCTCGAAGAGTACTACATTTTTTATGTAGTAATTCCTCTAGAGGTCGAATGAGAGCAGAGTTATGCATTCGGAATAATAGGAAAGCGTGGTCCGCGGCTTTCAATTCGCTCTTGAGCTCATACTCATCCAACTGTTCGATCACCTGGGGCTCATCATTCCGCAACAAGATCTGGTCAACGGTCAAGGCCGGCATCGAGGCGCGGTGATGGATGACGGCCTGCGGTTTTACTAGGCGAGTAGTCTAGGCTAAAACTATTTTGTGTTTTTGTTGTTAATTACTGCCTGCACGAAATTGTTCATAACGCTGTGCGTCTGAGCACCGCCACGTCGTTGATGCAGCAGATGCACAAAAATGCGTCGTCTGCAGAGGATGTTGTGCAGCTCACCGTTCATGTAGTAGACTTGAACATGGTGTTGTGGACACTTGTGTCCAGCTGACTCGACAATTTTTTGAAGAGGACTGCGCTCTTCCTGTCGTGATTCTCGGATGCCCATTCCAAACACGTTCTCAAAGAGCGCTTCGTCGTAGTCCTCGCGGGCTACCTCGTCGAGGAAGGCCTCGGCGAGGTGCCCTTCAGCATGGTCGGCGGTACCATCACTTCTTCCTTTTCGGAACGTGCTGTATGGGCAGCACGAAGTTCCGGCCACCATCACGATGTAGAGAACGCCCCCGCGTTCAATGACCACCGCTCTGCAGACAGAAGTGTGCGTGAAACAAAACGATTCACCTGTCTGTGCTACCTGAGCAAGATCCGCGAAGTGGTGTTTGCAGACCGGCCCGTTCGCTTGCACAAATCTGACCGAGCCAGCATAAGGGTCGCAGACCCAACCAAAGTCTGCCAACCATCCCAACTTGTCAAGAGCTTTCGCCTCTGAACAGAGGCTCGTGCAACCACTGTTGATCAGAGGTTTGTGCATCTGGCGTCCTCGCTTGGCAATGACAGGTGCGAGAGCTTGCAAAATAGGGTCGACCCACAAGCTATATCTCGAACCTTCTTGAGTGACAGGTGCCAACGCCATAGCTGCAGTGCTGACCTGTGGAATTGGAGGCGTCGGCGTTTGCGCTGCAGGCGCCTCAGGGGCCCCCTCGGACCTCTCTGGCTCGTTGTCGGCAACAACCGTCCGCTGAGTTCGCATGCTGGCCATCTTGTCGAGCCATGCTAGACCTGGATCGTCCACATCAATCGCATCATCGCTGAGGTCATCGTCCATCTCGATTGAAAATGAAGACGGCGACGACAGAGGCCACAATGGCACTGCAGATACCGACACTTGAGCCAGTTTCATGTTAGCAACTGTTTGGCAATATTTCCAAGCATGACAAAAAGACTTGAAGGACAGAAGGGTTCAGAGAGTTGTTATTCTGAGTGTTCAGAGTGTTCTTCCGAGTAAAGGTAAGTTGGATAAAATCAGAGAAAGTTGGAGAAAGTCTGAGAAAGTTAGAGAAAGCTGGAGAAAGTCGGAGGAGCTCCGGTATTACTTACTAGGTACTCAGCTCTAGTAAGAGAAGGTACTTAGACTAGTAAGAGAAGGTCCTTAGACTAGTACTGTAAGAGGTCCTTAGACTAGTAAGATATGGTCCTTAGACTAGTAAGACAAGGTTCACGAAGGTTCAACTGTCCTTAAAAAGGGTAGATAGGGGGTCTCCCGAGGGAAATTTTCGACTAGAGCTCTGGGAGGTTGTTGGTCGATTTCAAGGGCCTGGAACTGTCAGAATGAGGTGAGACTCGGTGAGGATAAAGTCCTAGATGACCCCCACGTCCTGAGAACACGACGATGACTACACGATGCAACATTGAAGCGTAGCGACACAATGCGAGACATTGAAGCGTACCGACACGATGCAACATTGAAGCGTAGCGACACGACCGACATGATGCAACATTGAAGCGTAGCGACGCGCTGCAACATTGAAGCGTAGCGACACAATGCGAGACATTCAAGCGTAGCGACGCGCTGCAACATTGAAGCGTAGCGACACAATCCGAGACATTGAGTCGTCGTCGTCGTCGTAGTGATTGCCTTTGTACCTTGGTTGCCGCTGGTTGGTGCCCTTGGTTGCGCGCGACGACGAAGAAGAGCATGGTTGGCCTTGGTTGGTGCCTTGGTTGCCTTGGTTGGTGCCTTGGTTGCCTTGGTGCCTTGGTTGGTGCCTTGGTTGGTGCCTTGGTTGCCGCTGGTTGGTGCCTTGGTTGCGCGCGAGACGAAGAAGAGCATGGTTGGTGCCTTGGTTGGTGCCTTGGTTGCCTTGGTCCTTGGTTGGTGCCTTGGTTGCCTTGGTGCCTTGGTTGGTGCCTTGGTTGCCTTGGTGCTTTGGTTGATCGCGAAGATTTGGTTCGCGGTAGCTAAATTCACTCAACCCGCTCAACTCGCTCAACTCGCTCAATTCACTCAACTCACTCAACTCCCTCAACTCACTCGACTCACCCAACAGACCCATGCCCATGTGCCTCCGTGCCTCTCCGTCTCTTTGTTTTGAGGTCGTTTGGCCTCAGGGCTCTGGTGGTCTGGCCTCGGTGGGTAGCGCGGAGCGTTAACAATCCGTCGCGGCCCCTTGCGATGTGCAACCGAAGAATGCTAAAGCGAGGCCCTGGAGATCGGACTTCAGACGATGCTTACTTCTGCTCTCAAAATCTGAAGCGGGGATGTGCACCAACTGATGTTGATTTTAGTACCTTTTGTGCGAGACCAACCGCAGCTTCAACAGAGCATTACCGAATTGATGCTTGATCCAACAAAAGCGAACACATGCCGATGCATCTAATTGAATGAATCGCGGTGATGGGCGCGCAAACAAAAGAGATCACACAATGTGCGAATTCGAAACCAAATGACAACAGTGTAAGCGAAGTTCATGCCATCGCGACACTGGGTGCTGCGCCACCGCTAGCCCCATGCTCCCACAACCAGTCGAAGACATCTTCATACGCCTCGTCTTGGCTGCGCCCACTGTAGAACCCCCATCGTCTGGACCTCGTGTGTCTGCCGGCCGGGTCCAGAACGGTACCTGAGAGTTCGCCCTTCCAGCACGGGGCCTCCCCAGATGTGTACATGCGAAGAGTGCACCCAGCGGGCACGAGATCCGAACAGTCCTCGGCCGCAGCTGTCCGGGGCGCGCGTGCGACACCGGGACCATCGAGTCCAAGTCCCGCCACGGCGTCGACAACTGATCCAGCAGCGCCAGGTGGACCGTCGCCGGGAGCGAGACCACTCGCGCGGCCAGCCGCGCCCACAGCGCTCACGAAACCACCAGGCAGCGCCGATGAGACTCAGAAGCGAACAGGACGCTCAAAGATGATCCAAGATGATAAAAACATAATTTTGCCTCCAAGGTTTCGCCAGGAACCTCATACGTCGGAACACCTCACCAAAACGAAATGTAGATTTGACGGTGCGACTGCATTTCGGATGTGGCCTCTTCATGATCGAAGTCGGAACGCGTAAGCCACGGCGTAACTTCTGATGGGGGAGAAAGGTTGTGACGAGGATTATATTGAGAAGGAACAGTGCAATAATGAGAAGGAGCATGGTGATGTGTAACCCTAAGAAGCGTCAAGAACGGAGCCTGTGGATACAGTTGGAAGATGAAGTGCGGAGGTAAGCAGGGCGAACGGCGAACAGGAGGGGGAGTGGAGGATGATGTTTGCGGAGGGCTGACACATGAAAGGCAAGGCACAAAAAGAAAGACGCAGGATGAAGGAGGTTAGATGTTGCAAGTGCACAAGTGTAGAGCCATCGGCGAGAAGCGAGGGCTAGGAGTACAAGCGAAGCCGGCAAACAAAATGTAGCCCGCGCACAGGGATTGTTGCAGTTGTATGCATGCAGGGCAAATGGCGACGGCGGATGCCCAAGGGAAGGCCGTGTCTTCCAGAATTAAAAGGAAGCGTGCGGAGGAAACCTCGGGGAAAAGTGATGGAAAAGAGAGGCAGCAGAGATAGGAGGAGGCGCAGGAGGAGGATGCGGAAGAGGGAGAGCATGAGAGAAAAAAGAGCAGTGATGGCGATCAATGCTGAGCACAGACCAGGCGCACAGAAGGAAGGGTGAGGAAGGACCAGCGGGACGATGAGGGTTGAGGAGAGATGAGGAGGAAGGGAGAAAACGGTGGAAGGAGGGAGGCACGAAAACAGAAACTTCACCAAAGGTGATGATGAAGAATCCCTCAGGGGGATCTCCGATTTATCATTCCCCCGATTCGGACATCGGTAGGAAAAGTTATGACTTTAAACCATCCTGGTGTCTCCCTCCTTCGCACCGCAATGCCACTGGGTGACGCTGAAGCGGCGCTGAAGAAAGCGCGAATGCCTTGAGGTCCAGCACCAGCAACATTAACTCCGGCATAGCCATGCCAATCCTCGGCAAGACCTGCGCCACCAGGCAACTCTGCTTCACCACCCTCTCCAGGAGCAGGTGCGAGAAAGGCAGCACCATCATTCTCATCGTAGTCGCCTGGGGCCAGTAAGCGCTCTCCTGCGCGTGCAGGCCTCACGGCTGCATCGTCGCCGATTGGCACAAGAGCCCCGGCTGCAAGATCTGATGCTTCAATACCGGCGTTCCGAGGCCGCTGCACTGGTCGCCCTTTGGCTCGAGGTTCGGGTGCCGCCTTCGGAACTGCAGAAGCCTTCGCTCTGGCATTTGCTCGCCGGGTGGCCTCCTTGGCTGCTAACTTCGCACGCCGAGCCGCTTCATCTACCAGCTCTGCAGGCCGCCCTTTCCAGACTCGAACATTGTTCTCCGGCATGGCGACGTGCTGGTCCAGGGGGACTGCATGCAAGCGAGTGCCGACTGTAAACGGAATATGCGGCATCTCACTTGAAACCAATTTGTACAACGTAACTCTGATCTCCTCTTCGAGGTTGAAAGAAGCAGCAACTTCCACGTCGGTATGCGTCTCAGGTAGGCTTTTGGCGCTCAGCTGGCAAGAGAGGAGCACACGTCCATCTGCATGCTCTTGTTCCAAATGCACCCGCAGGTACGTCACCCGCTGCGGATTGAGGTACACAAGACCACAATGAAAGAAGGTGTCACCGTTGAACCGTGCAAACAACCAGCCTTCCAAGAGCAGGCGGCGCAATTCAGTCTTCTCCGGACAGAGGAGTAGATACAACTTTGTTGACTTCAGTCGAAATATATCCAGAAGAATTCCACTGCCGGAGCAAAGACAACGGCCTGAGCCGAATTTCCAACAATATGTTGGTCTGTAACCCAAACCAACATAGCCAATGCTCTCGCAGTCGTCATACAGCGTCAGCCTGCACTGCTTCTCAAACATTTCCGCCACCAGGGGACCGATCTTCGAGCCCTTTAGATCGGCACTCTTTTTCTGACACCATTGATCAGCCGGATCATGCCAATGTAATGTCGGCAACTCTTCAGGGATCAGCTTGACCACCCCCAACTCTGGCAGCTCCAATGTGGCGAAATCAAAGTTGGAAACCTGCGGTGGGTTATTGACAAACTCCCTGAGTTTCTCAAGTACAATTCGTTGCATTGCAGCTTCTTTCCTCGCCACAGCTCTGCACAACGATTGCAAAGTGTCCAATTGTGATTTGAGGTCCCCATGCGCATTGGCGAGAACGACATCGGTCACCAACCGATTCTCGTCCCGCTGATACACAGCGAGTTGTAGGCCTCCGTCCTCCACAACACGATTCGCAGATGCTTGCTTTTCTTCGTAAGCATTAAGCAGAAGCAGTTCATCGGCTTGTGTCTTGATGCGCACCTGGGCGCGTTCCCGCACAGTTCCGAAATTCGAGGTGTCTTTCCTGCTCTCTCCAGTTTCCCAAGCAGCCCTGCACGCCTTTACTGCAAGTTTCCCTCGTCCTGCAGCCTCCGCCAAGCAATCCGAAGCTTCCTTCGCTCTTTCTTCCCAATAAAGTGCAGCTGCACGAGTGAAATCGACCTTGTTGTCTTCGTCCTTCAATTCGTCTTTCTTGAGTGAAATAAATCCTCGATATTGTCCCCCTCCTCCACCACCCATGACGTCCTCCCCATCAGAGCTTGAAGAATCCTCCTCTGGTCGCCCAAAAATACTTCTGGATTGCATCCTTGAGAACTTTACTATCCAGTCCGCAGTGATGTCTGCTAAGTCCGGCGTCTTTTGTTGCAGATGCATTTTGACGCGGCGCCGCACTGCGGCATTCCCAGCTTCCGTGCCAGCATTCTCAAGCTCTGCAAGTATGGCCATCAATCTCCTCTTTGCCTGCATCTCCGTACTCATGAGTTCTGCCAATGTGGGGTTATTCTTCGCTTGCTCGAATCCCCAAGGATCCATCGTGCATGGACGTTCCAGGAAATCTGCAAGTATCTCCTTACCAGCCGCAAGTGAGTCCTCCGGCTCCGGTCTGAGTGGCCCGAAGTTTTTAGCTGGATAGGACTCGTTAATCTTCCACTCTAATTGGTACATCGCGCACGCGCTCCGAGAACCGCACCTGAACGCCGTCATCGCAAGTGAATGGACCTGGAATTCCTCAGGGAGCCCAGTCCATTGCTCCTGGTTCACGAGCAATTTTCCATATGCACGGAGGCAGGGCGTGGTGTGGACTTGATCCAGTGCCAAAAGAGGTCTGTACGTCCGTCGCTCGCCATCTTTTACCTTTTGGAGTTGCCTCTTCTCCCATTCCGGCCCTGACGATTTCAAGACGTCTTTTTGATGGCGCTGTTGCACTCGTATCAGGCATTTCAACACCCATAGCCGACCGACCGGCTGTGTGCCAAACCAAGAGAGGACGTTGGCCCTGTAGGTTGTTTGTTTTTGAAAGTCGGACATTTCTTTTGTCACATCTTGGTAAGTTACGTTGTCCGGCGACTGCTCCCTGAACTCACCTTGCATGAATGTTATCATTTTCTGCTTGACCACGTTCATGTCAGTGAATCCGAACCATCCGATCAGCACTCCGGCAATGTACAACCCGTTTCGGTTTAACCACTCGCCATGCCAATCAACACTGGCCTCGCTCCCTAGCCAACGATGGGCAACCCAAAGGGGTGGAAGCTCCTCTTCCTCTACATCGTTGTCCAGATCTTTGAGTGTCTCCGCTTCGGTCGCGCAGCAATCAGGTGGACCCTTGCACCAATGATGCGTCTCGCCGATCAATCGAGGGTCACCATTTCTCAATTTCTTTCGCTTAAAGCGGCGTCGCTGTCTGGCTTGCGCCCTGGGACCAGAGAGGCGGTTGTCCTCGGCATTCTCAAACATGCAAGCGAGCTTCTCGTTGTAAGCGATGACTTCTTGTCCTGGCCCGTCTTGGCCCCAAGGGATCCGCGTGAATGACCAGCGCTGAAACTGTTTGACCCCTTTCTTCCAAGCAGACATTGCTCCCGGATTGTGTTGGGCTAGAGTCCCTCCCATCAGGCCTTTCATGTCGCCTGGAAAGGCCTGCCACTGGATTTCTGAAATCTTGTGCCCAATGTGAAGGCGGCAGATCCATCTCATCAGGATTTGAAAGGCCTTGTGTTGCCAGATGGCGTAGTCGCTCAATGCATTCGAGGCGTGGTTGTCGCTGATTGCAACTCTGGCGGATTCAGCAAAGGTAGAGGCCGCCCACTCCGAGGAACCAGATTGGTTGAGGCACGTCTCCTTGATTAACTCAGCGTGCGTGCTCTGGATAGGCTTCAAGCAAGATGGAAGGGAGCCCTCGAACGCCAAATGCACATCATCACAGCGCCACAACAACGCATGTCCAGAATTGATTTGCATTATTTTTGCAGTAATGGTCTCCTTGTGGCCTTGCGCCATCGACACAGGCATGCCCTTCGGTAGATCTGTCACCCTAACCTTGATTTGAAACTCGTCGAAACGTTGTTTCTCCGCAGCGAGAACAGGTGTGAAAACAACTGACCTCTCCTTCAGGAAATAGTGGATGCTCTGGGCCGCTCGCCAAAAGCGGTGCTTCGATCCGAACAGGATAGCACCAGCCATTATGCGCAACCTCCTGGCCACTGTCCACCGCGATATGCCCAGCTGTTGGCTGATAGATACCGTAGAAGCCACGTGTTTTGTTTTCTTCCAAACCTTTTTCTCGGCCTCAGTGTTGCTGGTTGCTTTTACCGGTGATGCCAATGCAAGAATCAGTCCTGTGGAGCAATGATGGGAAGAATCATGCAGAACCATCTGCAACTTCTCTGGCGGCACTGCCGGAACCACAACCAAACATTGCGTCGATGGCGCGCTCTCCGCCGGGCCAGACTCGCGCTTTTTCTTCCAGCGTGCCTCCGCAGCAGCTTTGCAGATCTCACTCCGAGTTCGAGGTCCAGTAGCGCCATCTGCTCCGCTTCCTGAAGCAATTTTGGGAGCAGGTCGCTTGCGGGTTCTCGGTCTCCGAGCGGCGTGTGGCTCAACAGACGCGGGTAGCGTTGCCGCTTCCTCTCGAGGCGCACCACAGTCTTCTTCCAACGCAAACTCGGCCTCGTCCCCCAGGTTGTCTACATCCAGTGTTGACAGTAAGCCTTCATGAGGGACAACTTCCGAATCGGACAACTCGTCGAGCCCAGGCAGAGTGTCCAACAATGACATCCCCGCCCTCCTTGGCAATCGCTGCAACGAGTCGTGGAAACGATAGCGACCACATGCGGCAGTGTTCGCAATGCATGCAAGGTTCCGATTAACCAAAACTTGAGCCACCATCAAATCAAAACAGTCGCCACAATTCAGAATGACGGCAGATAGCTGGATACCGACCGCGCATATCTGAAGGCCATGCACGGTCATTGTGCATTCTTTGAATTCCTCTGACGAATAAATGCAGACAAGAGTTGTGTGTGTGTGTGGGTCTTGCGTTGCCGCTGGCGTGGTCTTTGTTGTTGAGTTTGATCTAGCTGTGTTATGTTTGCATCGACCGCTTTCCCGAACCCTGGAACCGTGTTGTTCGATGTGCGCAGCATGTGAGAAATGCGACGGCGATCAAAACTACGATTTGGATTCCCAAGGCGTGTTTTTATCAGGGCTGAGGTCGCATCCGGGCACAACCCTTCGGAGGTTCACGGGTGTTTTGCTGGACACACCGGGCTCGCAACAATAACCATGCGGACCAAAACGCGCTTGGAGCAAAACATGAAAAGCAAAATGTGCAGCAAGATGAGGCGGACGAATCTCTGTGATGTCTGGCGCGGATCTGCTTACGAGATCCCGCTACAAACTGGTTTTCCAAAATTAGCGCCTCTTAGGTTTGAATCGATCCTACAATAATAGCAGTCACTTCCGATAATGATATATGTGGCGACGGTGGGTCCGCGCATGGAGGTGGTCTGTCCCCAGACGCTGACAAGGCTCAACACTTTCAGCACTGCAACAAGGATATATTAGGCGACGGCCAGACGAACAATACACACGCTGCGTAACCGGTTGCCATTTTTGTTGGCAACCATCTCCCCCGCACGCAATGCCATGCCGTTCTTGTGTCCAAGGCATGTGCCCGCATGCCGTTCTTGTGTCCAAGGCATGTGCCCGCATGCCGCTCACGATTTCCACCGCATATGCCCGCATGCCGCTCACGATTTCCACCGCATACGCCCGCATGCCGCTCACGATCCCCACCGCATGTGCCCGCATGCCGCCACGGTTTCCAGCCGCATGCAGCCACATGCCGGGTGCGGGCCCCCAAGCATGCAGCCACATGCCGGGTGGGGTTCTCCCATCATGCGGCGACATGCCGCATGCTGGCCTCCCATCATGCGGCGGCAGGCCGCATGTGGGCTGTTTTCGGAATTCGGTGCCCCGCATGTTGGCTGTTTTCCGAATTCGGTGCCCCGCATGTTGGCTGTTTTCCGAATTCAGTGCCCTTCGGATGCATGCCACAAATACCCCCCCGCTTACGAGGCATGCACATCACAACT
>Ga0066831_10000463_pt1 | contig 10102 bp, 3 predicted proteins | sample ETNtaG_FD_66436 | JGI IMG/M metagenome (GOLD analysis project Ga0066831, IMG submission 66436) | Marine microbial and viral communities from oxygen minimum zone, Eastern Pacific Ocean - ETNP201306PF49B | ecosystem: Environmental > Aquatic > Marine > Oceanic | place: Pacific Ocean: Eastern... | reverse complement strand
AGAAAATCAAGAAGAGCAGAAAGAAAATCAAGAAGAGCAGAAAGAAAATCAAGAAGAGCAGAAAGAAAATCAAGAAGAGCAGAAAGAAAATCCAGAGGAAAACAAACAAGAAATGAGTAAGGAAGCTGCTGAGAAGATGCTAGAAGCTATACAGGAACAGGAAAAGGATCTACAGAAAGAAATGCAAAAAAAGAAAGTGAAAGGGAAAAAAGTTAAAATTTTAAAAGATTGGTAAATTGAAGAGACTAAGTTTCATATTATTTTTCTTCTGCAGTGTATTAATACATGCACAAACATTAACAGTATCGGCTGATAAAAATCCGGCTATAGTTGGAGAACAGATTCTAGTACAATACAGTATTAATACAACAGGAGAGAATTTCAAATCACCAAATTTTAACGGTCTACAAGTATTAAGCGGGCCTAACCCTTCGACACAAAGCAGCTATACCTTTGTAAATGGAAAAAGTCAAAGCAACAGTTCAACTACATATTCTTTCTACCTGAAAGCAATAAAAGAAGGAGCTTATAACATTACTCCTGCTACAATTACAGCAAATAGGCAAACTGTGAGCAGTAAATCATTGACTATCAATGTAGTGAAAGGAAAACAGAGAGATAAGAATCAACAAAAAGCAATCTCTGACAACCTATTTATTAAAGTTAATGTAAGTAAAAGAAACATTGTAATTGGAGAGCAAATTTTAGTCACCTACACGTTATTTACCCGTATTGATCTACAAAACACTGAAGTATCTGCGCTACCTGCTCTAAATGGATTCTGGACAAAAGATCTAAAAACCTCCAGCCAATTTAAACGTGATGTCATTGATGGTGTCCCTTATAATGTTGCAATCATAAAAAAATCTGTACTTACAGCCCAAAAATCTGGAGAGTTAGAGCTTGATCCTATAGAATTGAAATGCAATATTCGTATTCAAAATAGACAAAATAATCGTGACCCATTCGCAAATTTCTTTGGTAGAAACTATCAAACTCAAGAAGAAAGAATCCGTTCGAATCCTATAATAATAACTGTAGCTGATTTACCGACTCCACCTGCTAACTTCAATGGTAGTGTAGGAAATATGAATATAAAATCAGAGGTAGATAATACGACTATTAATGCTAATGATGCCATCAATTATAAACTAACAATTACAGGAACAGGTAATATTGAATTGATTGAGCCTCTAGATATTCAATTCCCTGAAGACTTTGAAGTATATGACCCTAAAATATCTGAAAAGATATTTGAAGGAGGATTAAAACGAAGCATCAAAACATTTGAATATTTACTAATCCCTAGATACAAAGGGCAATACACAATACCAGGTGCAAATTTAATTATCTTCAATCCAGTAAAAAACAAATATGAGACTAAAAAATCAAATCAGCATCAACTTATCATTAATGCAAGTGCTAATAATGAGAATGAAAATTCTTCTACAAATCAGCAAATAGTAAGAAATGAGCAAAAAGATATTAATTATATATCTACTAAAACTAGTCTAAAACCAATTGAAGAAGATAAGATATCTCGAAATCTATTTTATCTACTCATCTTGTTACCAATTAGCATATTAATTTTATTGAAAATTTATGATAGATTTCTTGGTAAAATAGACACCAAAAGTACTAGCTGGAAAAACAAAAGAGCAAACAAAATAGCACAAAAAAGACTAAAAAAAGCACAAAAGTGCATAAATAATGCCAATTTTGATGTCTTTTTTGAAGAAATTGAAAAATCACTTTGGGGGTATTTTGCAGATAAATTCAAAGTGGATTCTGCAGAACTATCAAAAGAAACTGTAACTAATTATTTTAGTTCCTTTGCGATCAATAAAGAGACAGAAGGAAAGTTTATCAATCTATTAAATGAATGTGAATTTGCTCGCTACGCACCATCAAATAATAAAAATGCTCAAATGGACACTATATTAGAAAAAGCAAAAAAAATAATAATTGAGGTTGAAACTGCATTGAGATGAAACAATTAACCTTTATATTTTTAATATTATTTTGTTTACAAACTTTCGCGGAAAACCCTCTCTTCTTGAAAGGGAATGAAGAATACACAAAGGGGAATTACTCGAATGCTACTTCTCTCTATGACAGTATTATTCTAAATAATCTAGAAAGTAGCGAACTTTACTACAATCTAGGAAATTGCTATTACCAAACACAAGACTGGGCAAATGCTATTTGGTATTACGAGAAATCACTTAAATTAAATCCAAATAATGAAGGGGCTATACATAATTTACAACTTACTAACCTTAGAATAATTGACCGGATAGAGGCTTTACCTAAACTTTTTTACAAAAGATGGTGGGAAAATTTAATAGATATGTATACAACCAAGATCTGGCAGATACTTACAATATTTTGTGTTTGGATTGCATTAATTATTCAACTACTCAATAGGCTGACAAACTACCAAACAAAGTATCTTTTGGCTTCTTTTAATACACTTGTGCTAATTTTATTTTGCATAACATATTCCTCATTTCAAAAGAGTCATAGTAAAAGTCAAGCAATCATTTTTGCCTCATCTGTAATTGTAAATAGCGCGCCCACAGATAACAGCACCAACCTATTTTCTCTACATTCAGGAGCAAAAATAGAAATCATTGATCAAATAGGAAACTGGATTAATATTAAACTTGCAAATGGCAATATTGGATGGATAAAAGAGTCTAATTGCAAACATCTAAATTGATTTGCTAAAACAGAAACAACCAAACATATATTTTTTCGTATATTTGTAAGTTATTAAACCTCCAATAAATGAAAAGAAATTTACTGATATTTTTTACGGTCTTCAGTTATACTTTTAGTTATGCTCAAGCAGGTGCAGGACCTGTCCAATCCTGTTCAGCATCAATACCTGAGATTTGTAATGGATCTTTATATCCTGCTGCTACATCTGGAACAGCAACTGCACCATTTGGAGCAAATCTTAGTTGTGGTTTTACTAACATGAGTGCAAATGCTTCCTTCTACTATTTTGTATCTTCTACAAATGGACCTTTAAGCATCAATGTCACTCCTACTGATGTACTAGGAATACCATATCCAAATCTTCTTAATTCGCCTAATCTTGACTTTAAATGTTGGGGGCCATTTAATGATCTAACAACTATGTGCGATCAATTAACAAATGGAAATCAAGAAGATTGCAGTACTGCTCCTCCAACCACCGCAGAAGTTATTCAGATAGGAAATGCTATAGCTGGCCAAATCTATGTTGTAATGATTGCTAACGCGGCTGCAACAGGAACTAATCCTGATCCTTGTTTTATAGAATTCACCTCATTCGGGCCTAATGATGGCTTTGGAGGACCCAATCCTGGAGATGCAGGCGGATCAGTCGGAATCCCAAATCCTATTCTGTTTTGTGATACCGACTCGGCTGTGAATTTAATAGACATGTTAAATGGAACCCCATTATCTTTTGGATACTGGTCTTTTGCTGGAGATACTGTTAATGGAACCTTTGATCCTGCAACTGATACTAGCGGCACATATATTTACACAATACCAGGAACACAGAACTGCCCAGGTGATAGTGCTTATGCAGTAGTTAATATTTTTAGTGCCTCAAGTATCTTCATTACCTCTCCTCTAGTAGTTTGTTCCAATGAAAATTCATTTACATTAACTGGAATCCCACCTGCCGGATGGTCTTCCCAAGGTGAAGGTGTTTTTACCAATAGTACAGGAACAATTATCACTGACTTTGATCCTGCAATCTACGGAATTGGCAATCATAATATCACATATACTTATACTCCTATTGGATGTAACCCAATACCTCTTGCAAGTTCTATTTTCGTAAATGAAGCACCAACTGTATTAAGTGCTAACATTACAGTAAGTAATCCATCATGTTATGGTTTTACAGATGGAAGTGCAATTATTACTGCAAGCGGTGGGCTCACTCCATATAATTATAATTGGTACGGTGAAAACCCGCTACAACTATCTGCAGGAACTTACAATTATACAGTTACAGATGCTAATAGTTGTTCTCATTCAAATTCTGTATCTCTTTACAACCCTTTAAATACATCAAGTTCACTTATTGGATATAATAGCAGTTGTTATGGTGCGAATGATGGTTCTGCTGTAGTAAGTTTTTTTAGTGGCACTACCCCACCAGGAACTATTTCTCTATTGTCATACTGCACATCAAATCCTGCCTCTGGTTTTGCTTCTCAACCGGCGACAATAATCGAAGAAGTGCAATTAACAGGTGATAATTTTAATATTCAAAATAATACAGCAGGACTCCCCGATGAGTATGAGGATTACACAGTAAATACTGGATTAGCGGGGGAATTTGCAGATCTAACAGAGGCGGTAATGTATACTGTAAATGTAACACCTAGCGATATATTTGCAGTTGCTGGGCAATACGCACCAGAAGCAATCAATGTATACATTGATTTTAATATTGATGGTGACTTTGGTGATGCAGGTGAAGACCTAGGAGTGATTAATATCCCATGGGGCACCTGGAATACTGGAACTGTATACCCCTTCAATTTTATAGTACCTATTACAGGTGCTTATGGCGCCACAAGAATGAGAGTTGTGTGCATGGGTAATGCAGGTGGCGCACCAATTACAATGGGGCCTTGCGAAAGTGCTGCAAGTTTTAGTACACCCTGGTTTGGGGCAACTGAGGATTATTCCATTGTATTAAATGCACCTTCTTCTTCAGCAACTTTTCTTTGGGATAATGGCTCAACTGCAGATAGCATCTCAAATCTAGGACCAGGAACTTATAATGTAATTGTTACAGTAGCAGGATGTCCAGTTCAAGATTCTGCAATAGTTAATGAACCTTCAGAAATTATATTTAATCCAACAATTACTGATATTAGCTGCAACACTTTTAATGATGGGACAATTACATTAAGCCCTTCTGGAGGAAATGGCGGGGCATACACTCAAAATTGGTATGGAGCAAACTCCTTAAATCTAAGTGCCGGAAGTTATAATGTTACAGTTGCTGACCCAACAACAATCACAGCCACTAATTTAATCGCTTGTGAAAATGACACAACAATAATAATGACCGAACCAGCTTATTTTAGTGTTGACTTTACAACATCTGACAATGACATATGCTTAAATGATGCTGTAACTCTAGACTTTAATTTTAACCAAGGAGGGGTTGCTCCATATATCATAAACTATACAGTAAATGCTTTAGCTCAAGTAATCGGACCAATTAATAGTGCAGGGGCAAGTACTCATCAAATATCCCCTTCTATTGGAAATAACACATACATCATTAATAGTATCACAGATGCTAATGGCTGTGTGAATCAAAATAGTATTGGGACACAAGATATCTATGTAAACCCATTGCCAGATATTGATTTTACGATATTGCCAAATCCTATCTGTGTTGGAGATGATGCTACTCTCCTTCTTACTGCCCCAAGCGGAACTCCCCCATACAATGTAGATTACACTACAGCAGGAACTTCTACTTCAGTGAATGTGCCTGGAGGCGGACTACCTATATTAGTAAGCCCAACTACAACTACAACTTATGCGCTAACTTATGTCATCGATGCAAAAGGGTGTGAGTCAAATCTATCTGAAAATACAACTCTCATTGTAAATGAGATCCCTCAAGTAAATTTCTCAAGTCAAAATGAGACCTGTGATGGAGATATTATTCAACTTAGATTTAACTTTACAGCCGGAGTAGCTCCTTGGTTTGTAAATTATTCAGTGAATGGAGTATCAACAGCTATTCCCTTCAACAATCCTATTGATTCAATCACTATAAGCCCAGCTACAGCATCTGTCTATGAAATAAATTCTATTACTGATAATAATAATTGTACAAATAATATTGCCCAAACCCTAAGTATTATAACAAATCCATTGCCAGAAGTTGCTTTAAGTGGTGGAGGCTCCATCTGTAATGATGGGAGCACAACAGATGTCATTTTTACAACTACATCAGGAACTCCTCCATATAGTTTAAACTATTCTGCAGGCTTAATTTCTAGCTCTGTTTCAAATATAGGAAATATTTATACAGTTGCTACTAACCAAAGCGGAGTATATACCATACAAGATGTGACAGACTCTAAGGGCTGTAAAGCTATCTTAATATCAGGAAGCTCATCTGTAAACATCAACCCATTACCTAATGCAAATATCTCTGCATATCCTCAATCTACTAGTATTATAAACCCACAAATTCACTTTGCTGATCTATCGAGTGAGCATATAAATGGAATCTGGAATTTTGATGATGGGAATTCATCTTTAACCAACTTTAATGAACTAGTACACTCCTATAATGATACAGGAACTTTCCAAGTATCACTTACCATTGAATCAGATAGTGGCTGTACTGATGTTGCTTGGCAAACAATCTATATCACACCCGCATTTAGTGTCTATGTCCCAAATGCATTTACTCCTAATAACGACCTAGATAACGACTATTTCTTACCTATTGTAGATGGTATTTCAGAATACGAATTTAGTATCTATGATAGAGCAGGTAAAAGAATCTTTACAACTAATCAAACAGATATTGGCTGGGAAGGCAAGCTAAATAATGCTGGAGAATTTGCACCTGCAGGAATTTATGTTTATGCTATAGTACTTACTGATTTCAATGGGAAACTAAGAACTTATGAAGGTACTATCATGTTGATTAGATAAATAGATCTCTATTAAGTATGAGCAAGTTCCTTTTAATACCACTATTATTAATAAGTAGCATTAAGCTATATGCCACACATGCAGCAGGAATGGATATAGCATATGAATGTATTAATTCAGGCTCCAGTTCGGATACTTATAAAATTACCTTGAAATTCTATAGAGATTGTGAGGGAATTTCAAGCTGGGGAACTCTCTACCTAGATTACACATCTTCTTGCGGTTCTGGATCAGCAGCACTTAACCAAATAGGTTCTCCAGTTAATATTAATCCTGCTTGCCTATCTTTTTGTAACGGAGGTAACAGTCTAGGGATAGAACAATATACCTATGAAACAACAATAACTCTATCACATTGTTCAGATTGGGTACTATCAGTATGTGAGCTTGCACGAAATAATGCAATAAATACAATCAATAATCCTGGGAATCAGGAGTTATGCGTTCAGGCCACATTAAATAACACAGTATATTGCAATAACTCTCCTACATTCTCACAATATCCTACCCCATTTGTTTGTGCTGGAAATTACTATTGTTATAATAATGGGGCAATTGAAACTGATGGTGATTCGCTAGTATATTCGTTAATTACTCCACTAAACACTAATAATGGTGGTACTGTCACATATATTCCTCCTTATAATTCAACAAACCCTGTCGGGGGAGGGTCAACTTTTGACCCAACAACAGGTAATTTATGTATTACTCCCCCTAATATCCTAACAGGTATACTAGCAATAAAAATATCGGAATATAGAAATGGGATACTCATTGGAAGTATTATCCGAGATATTCAAATAAATTCTTTCTCTTGTACAGGAACCGTCCCGCCAACACTGACAGGAATCAACTTAACAACAGTAGTTGATATTAATAATACTAATTCTTATACTTACGAACTAAATTGTCCTAATGGCAGCCAAAATATCATTTTTGATATTAATACAATTAATAATAACCCTACTCCCCCTCCAGGATCTCAAATTACAGTAACCGTAGGTGGAGGGTCTTGGCAGAGTGAAGTTTCTTGGGAGATTTATGATCCATCAGGAGCAGGCGCTATAATTGCCTCTGGAGGAGCTCCCTTTTCAGGTACAGTTTGTGTCCCAAATAGCAATTTGGGTAGTTTACAATTTATAATGTATGACTCATTTGGTGATGGATGGAATGGAAATACCTATACACTTAGTGGAAATAGCACCTTAAGTGGGCAAACTACAGGTACTTTAGCCTCTGGTTCCGGACCTCAAGCTAATACTTTTAATGTAAATGGAGGCACCCCTTGTACAAATGGAGGAGGCGTCGTTTCAATGAGTTGGAATAATGGCATACCAGCAGCAAATTTTACCATCACAAATAATAACTCAATGAACCCAATAGGAACTTTCAACTGGACTCCAAATTTATCTGACACAGCTGGGAGCCCATATTTTTTCACTGTTAATATTTCAAATGATGCTTGTCCAGTCCAAGGGAATTTTTCGTTCCAGTATCAAGTTATTTTAAATGGCTCAGACATAACTATCTCCCCAACAATTACTAATCCTAGCTGTAGTGGGCTAAATAATGGCGCAATTAATACCTTGATAACAAGTTCAAATCCACCTTATACATATAGCTGGTCAAATGGCCAATCAACACAAAATATCTCTAATCTAACTGCAGGGAATTACAATGTAATAATTACAGATGCATTAGGATGTAACACGAATGAAACATATACATTAATTGATCCAGCACCCTTCTCACCAACTATTACCCAAACTAATATAAGCTGTTACGGTGCGAATAATGGTGTACTAGAGGTAATAAATGAACCTGTAACAACGTCTTATCTCTGGTCAAATAACTATACAACAAGTAGCATAAGTAATTTGTCAGCGGGATTCTATTCAGTTGATGTCTTAGATATTAATGGATGTATTTCGACTCAATTCTTTAATATCATAGAGCCTTCCCAAATTATAGTTACATCATCTTACAATGATATTAGTTGCTATGGTGCAAATGATGGGAATATTGATCTAACTATCTCTGGGGGATTAGCTAACTACACTGTAAATATACCTCCATATTCACAATTCCTATCTAATGGAGCTACAAATTACTATAGTCAATCTATCTTATCTGCAGGAATATATAATTATACGATAACTGATGCAAATAATTGTACGGTTTCTGATATAGTTACCATCAATGAACCTTCTCAACTTACAGCAAGCCCTTTGATATCTAATGTCTTATGTAAAGATGAGTCGAATGGCAGTATTGTTTTAAATACAAGTGGAGGAACAGCTCCTTATAATGAGATTCTCACAGGAAACAGTAATCCTTTACAACTTCCTGCAGGAACATACATCTACACCATTACTGATGATAATGGATGCTATGTTTCTGATACATTTAACATTTCTGAACCTGACTCACTACTATCATCTGCTATATCAACAGATGCTACATGTGCAGGTTACTTTGATGGAAGTGCTAATTTATCAATAATTGGAGGTACCAACCCATATAATACTAACTGGAATGGTAGTAATCCAAATGGATTAAATGCTGGATTGCACAATTATATTATTATAGACTATAATGGTTGTATATCTCAAGGAAGTGTTACAATCAATGAACCTTTAGGTATGCAATTAATTATAGATACATTCCGAGTAAGTTGTTATGGAGGTGCAGATGGATCTGCAATATTAAATATTTCAGGTGGAGCAGGGGCTCCTTATAACACCAACTGGGGAGGACTAAATTCAAATGCGTTAACAGCAGGGAATCATATTGTAACCGTATCAGATATAAATAATTGTTCCCTAACTGACACTGCTGTTATCACCCAGCCATCTGAGATTCAAACCAATCCTTTAATTAGTAATGTAGATTGTTATGGAAATATTAATGGTAATGCCATCCTACAATTAAGCGGAGGCATCTCTCCATATAACCAGACCTGGTTTGGTGTAGACCCTTCTTATCTAGCCCCAGGAACTTATCCTTATCAAGTTACTGATGCTAACAATTGTGTAAAAAGTGGCAATGTTACTATTTACGAACCTGATCCATTAATAGTAGAAGCTACAATAGTTGATGTTAATTGTTACGGCAACAACAATGGCTCCATAAATTTAGATATCACAGGAGGAACTGCTCCTTACACAACAGATTTTGGAAGCTTTAATCAGTATTTATTAGCTGCTGGAACTTATACATTTACAATCACTGATGTAAATGGCTGTACTTTTGATAGTATTTCAACTGTTAAGCAAGCAAATGAGATATTTTTAGATTTCATAGCTACAAGTCCTATCTGTAGATATGATGAATCTACACTCTTAATTAATATCTCTAATTCTCTTTCTAATACTTATACAGTTTCATTGCTTGATTC
>Ga0066831_10000462_pt1 | contig 10108 bp, 8 predicted proteins | sample ETNtaG_FD_66436 | JGI IMG/M metagenome (GOLD analysis project Ga0066831, IMG submission 66436) | Marine microbial and viral communities from oxygen minimum zone, Eastern Pacific Ocean - ETNP201306PF49B | ecosystem: Environmental > Aquatic > Marine > Oceanic | place: Pacific Ocean: Eastern... | reverse complement strand
CCTAGCGGAACTGTTCATATAGTTAGTGTAGATGATGAACTTTCAATTACAAACGAACATCTGGCAATTGAAGCGCATGGTCATTATTTTATTGGGGCTGACAATGGTTTCTTCTCTCTGCTTTTCAATGAGATTAAACCTGACAAAATTGTACAGCTAAATATTTCATTAATAAGTAACTGTCTAACTTTTGCAGCCAAAAATATCTTTGTCCCTGCTGCCTGTCATATAGCGAGAGGAGGCACCATGGAAATTATTGGCACTCCTAAAGAAGATTTTAAAGTTAAAAGGACAGAACTAAAAGCAGTTTTGCAAACAGACATGATTAGAGGGTCTGTTGTATATATTGATGGCTATGGGAATGCTATAACAAACATCAGTAGGAATGAATTTGACAACACTAAAAAAGGAAGATCATTTACAATCCTTTTTGGCAGAGAGAATGAGATGATCACTGAAATATCTGAGAAATATAAAGACGTCACTAGCTCAGAGAAACTAGCACTTTTTGGACAAAACAATCAGTTGCAAATAGCAATTAATAAAGGTCAAGCAAGCAAACTGCTGGGATTAAAGCTACATGAAATTGTAAGAATAGAATTTAAATGACTGCCTTATACAAAAAAGAACTAAGTGTGTTTTTTAGCACTATCATTGGCCCACTAATCATTAGTGTGTTTTTACTAATCAATGGCTTGCTTCTATGGTCTGATGTAAGTCAGTTTAACATCCTAGAGAATGGTTACGCTTCTATGGAGACCTTCTTCACGCTTTCTCCGTTAATTTTTTTATTTCTTATCCCCGCAATTAGCATGCGTTCCTTCTCAGATGAATACAATGCAGGCACTATGGAGACTTTAATAACCAAACCTATTTCCACACTGCATATTATTACAAGTAAATTTCTAGCAACTTTAACTTTAATAATAATCTCTATAATTCCTACCTTCTTATATCCCATCACTATCTATTTTATTGGTGAGAGCACAGGAAATCTTGATGCAGCAGGGATCTTGGGGTCTTATATTGGATTATTAATGCTTAGCAGTATTTTTGCAAGCATTGGTGTTTTTGCATCCTCTCTAAATAAAAATCAAATTATTGCTTTTATTTTAGCAATAATTATATCTGGATTCTTTTATCTAGGGTTTGATTTATTAAGCGAAATCCAACTACTCCAATCATTTAATATTATTATAAAGAAAATTGGCATATCATATCATTACAACATCATGAGCAAAGGCCTATTATTAGTCTCCGATATTGTCTATTTTCTCTCAATGACCTTTCTCTTTCTGAAGTTTTCTGAAATTATAATCTTAAATAGAAGACACTAATGAGAATAGCAACATTTCTACCTCCTCTAATACTAGTAGCATTATTAAATATCTTACTGTCTTTAGTTGATTACAAGGTTGATCTGACAGAAGATAAAAAACATTCAATATCTACAGAGAGCAGACAAACACTTGATGATTTAGATGAATTTATCTTTATAAAAGTTTATCTTGATGGTGATTTTCCCGTAGAGTTTAAGCACTTACAAGCTGAGCTGTTGAATTTATTAACCGCATTCAAATTAATTAATGGCAATAACTTTGATTTTGAATTTATCAATCCAAATAAGGAAAAAAATGAGCAAGAAAAAACAAACCTTTTTCAGCAGCTAGTTAATGACGGGCTTATGCCTACAGACATTGAAGTTAGATCAAGTTCATCAAAATCAAGTCAAATCATTTTTCCCGGAGCCTTAATCTACTATAAGGATAAGTGTGAAGCTGTTAACTTTTTAAACAACTCCGCTATAAATAATGCTAAAGAAAATATCAATACCTCTATAGAGGAATTAGAGTTTAAATTTATTTCTGCAATACACCACTTAACAAAAAATAAGATTGAAAAAATTGCATTCTTAGAAGGAAATGGAGAGTTAACCGCTAATGAGATCTATGATCTGACAGAATCAGTTCTAGAAAACAATGACAAGCTTAGCTATCATTATGATGTTGAGCGGTTTAACATTAAGGAGTTTGAGCTTGACAGCACTAATAAAGAGATTAATATTTCTAAAAAAATAGCTAACCTAAATAAGTATAAGGCGATAATAATTGCTAAACCCACTATCCCTTTTAATATGTTGGAAAAATTTATTATTGACCAATATGTGATGCATGGAGGCAAGATATTGTGGCTTATTGATGGTGTTAGTGCAAGTATGGATAGTCTGCAAAGAACCAATAGCTTTATTGCTCTAAAAAATGATTTAAATTTAGATGACCAATTATTTAAATATGGCGTTAGGATCAATGCAGATTTGATAGAGGATTTAAGATCAACTCAAATACCAATAATCACAGGGTACAGCAATAATCTTCCTCAACAATCATATTTTCCTTGGCCTTACCACCCATTGCTGTCTTCAGAAATAGATCATCCAATATCAAAAGGATTAGATGCTATACAATGCTACTTCCCCAACTCAATTGACACAATTAAGAATGCAATTAAAAAAACCATATTATTAACTAGCTCCAAGCAGAGCAGGCTAAATCCTGCCCCTGTAAAAATAAGTTTAAGCATTTTGCAAAATCCTCCATCATTAGAGTCATTTAATAAATCACAGTTACCTATTGCAATATTATTAGAGGGTGAATTTGAATCTGTATTTAAAAACAGGATCTTACCCAAAAATCCAACAATCGATTTTAAGGACAGAAGCAAGGCTACACAAATGATTGTAGTTTCTGATGGTGATATTGCAAAAAATAGAGTATCAAGCAATGGTAATATTTACCCCCTAGGATATGACAGATTTATTAAATATACGTACCCAGGTAATAAAAAATTTATAATGAATGCACTCCATTATCTATGTGATAACGTTGAACTTACGAAACTAAAATCAAAAGAGATAAAGCTACGATTACTAGATAAAAAAAGGATTGATTCAAACAAGCTCTTAATTCAACTTATCAATATTGCCTCTCCATTATTCCTCCTCTTAATTTTTACCCTCATGTTTTTACACTCTAAAAAGAAAAGATATGCTTAAGAATTACTGGTTCTATATCATAATTAGTCTCATCCTTATTATAACCCTTTGGCTCATTAAATCAGACACAAGATCTTCAATTATAGATAAAAATGAATTCAATATAGAAGACGTCTCTTTAATAACGAAAGTATTTCTAGCTGACAGGAATGGGCAGACGATAACATTAGAAAAGAAAGCGGAAGAATGGTTTGTCAATGATACGTTTCTTGTTAGAAAAGACGCTATTGCTAACCTGCTTTCAACCTGCAGCAAGATAAGAATTAAAAAACCAGTACCAAGAGCAGCTCTTGATAATGTAGTGCAATTTATAGCAACAACAGCAGTGTATGTAGAATTATTTGAAACTAACAAGATGGTTAAGGCCTATTGGATTGGATCTAACACCCCTGATCATTTAGGAACTTATATGTTATTAAAAGATAGTGAAGCACCATTTGTCATGCATATACCTTCTTTTAATGGTTTTTTATCCCCAAGATATGGAGTTCAAGGAAACACTCTAAATATATCTGATTGGCGATCAAACACTGTTTTTAATATGCCATCTAAAGATATAAAGAAGATAAAATATACCGACTATCTAGATCAAGAAAATTCCTATCTCCTAAAATCATCTCCACTTCAATTAATTAACTCAGACAACACCTCTGTGGCATTTAATGATAAGAAAGTACTCACGCTTCTTAATAGTTTTAAAGATGTGAATTGTGAAGTCTTTAAGAAAGATAAAGAAAGAATCAACTACACAACACAACTAGAAGAACTTATAGTCAACTCAGACACACTAAGAACATATAGAATCTCAGATTTAGAACAAAAAAACAAAAAAGAAAATTTTACAGTTAATAGAAAATATGCGACTCTAAATAATGGTGACTTAATGTTGATCCAAGATTATGTTTTTAACAAAGTGTTAATTAATATTACTGAATTAACAAAGTAAAGAAGCAATAAATTAGGAAGAAGATTTATATTTGACACTTCAATGATTAGTAAGCAAGAAATATAATATTAATGAAATTCATAGTAAACAGCACTGCTCTTTTAAAAGAGGTTCAGAAATTAAATAATGTAATTAGCTCTAACAATACACTACCTATACTAGACAACTTCTTGTTTGAAGTTATTAGTAATAACATGACCATTATTGCTTCCGATCTAGAGGTTACAATGATGGCTACAATTCCTGTTGAAGCTGATACTGATGGTAAAATCACAATCCCTGCTAGAATATTGACCGATACTTTAAAAACTTTCTCTAATCAGCCTTTAACTTTTATTATAGATACTACAACATTTAGTATTGAAATTAGCTCAGAAATTGGCAATTACAGATTAGCTGGACAAAATGCTGAGGAATTCCCTAAGAATCCAACATTATCAGGATCCTCCTCTACTTCATTTAGTGGCGAGATACTATCCAATGCAATCAATAAAACCTTATTTGCTAGTGGTAATGACGAGTTAAGACCAGTAATGAGTGGAGTATTCTGTGAGCTTTCTTCTGAACAAGTAACTTTTGTAACAACTGATGCTCATAAACTAGTAAAACATACAAGAACCGATCTTTCTGCAGATAAAACGGCAGCATTTATATTACCAAAGAAACCCTTAAACATTCTTAAAAATAATATTGCTGAAAATGTAAAACTAGAATTTAATGACACAAATGCTTTATTTACATTTGATAATAATACAATTATCTGTAGGCTGATTGATGGCAAATACCCTAACTATGATGCTGTAATACCAAAAGAGAATCCTAATAAACTTACAATCGAAACAGCTGTACTATTAAGCTCAATAAAGAGAGTGTCAATCTATGCAAACAAAACAACCCATCAAATTAGATTAAAAATTGCTGGTAGCGAATTGCAGATTACCTCTGAGGATCTAGATTTTGCAAACAAAGCCGAAGAAAGGTTATCCTGCCAATATGAAGGAGCAGATATGGAAATTGGCTTTAACTCTAAATTTGTTATTGATATGCTAAACAATATCGGAGCAGAGAAAATATCATTAGAAATGAGTGCCCCAAATAGAGCCGGAATCATACTGCCACTAGATAGTATGCAAGAAGGTGAAGACACACTAATGCTGGTAATGCCAGTTATGTTAAATAATTAAATCATGAAAAAAATAACTACACTCACATATATTGCTTTATTAAGTTTAGGTTTAAATGCACAAAGCTTACTCCCAATAAAATTTGGAATCAAAGCTGGAAGTAATATTACTAACATTACGTCCACACCCAACGAAGGAACCGAAAATATTGAAACTACTGAATTAATTGGTGTTGCTGGTGGATTCTATATGGAAATTCCATTAAATAATAAATGGTATATCAATCCTGAAATAGTTTATTCTCAGAAGGGAGCTAATTTTACATATAGTTACACACATGATTATGGAGTGAATCAGAGAGATCTACACACCACCTCTCATGAGCTTAAATTAGCATATGTAGAATTAAACCCAAATATTAGCTATAAGCATTCTACTAAATTGTCCCTCAATTTTGGCCCTTCCCTTTCGTACTTATTAAGCTCAGATTATAACATACTAGCTGATAATGGAGAAGATAATGCAGATATTCTGCATGAAGTCTTGCCAGAGGGTATATATAAAGAGGAAGCTTTAGATATTGGTATTAATCTAGGTATCTCTTATTATCTGACTGATAATTTCCTGCTTGATATGAGATCAAATACAGGTCTTATGAGTATTGGAGAGGTCTCAAAAACGATTTACACTGGCTCTAACGAAAATCTCCCAAAATCAAATGTCTACAACCTAAAGAATAGAAGTTTTCTATTCTCTATTGCTTACCTATTTTAGACTGATACACTACTGAATATCATCCTAGCATACTGATTTCTAGGAGTTAAGAATAGGTAAAAAATAAAATTAGCTAAATAATTAACTTGACAACTTTATTAATCTATCCTCAACAAAAACAGGCACTATCCCAGAAGTGATATCTGGATTTAAACAGAAATGCGTATCTTTAATAACTTCCTTAGATTTATTTCTTTTTCTATAAGATGACTCATTTAAATATCCAAATAAATCTTTTTTAGCACTTGAATACAATTGTATTGCCGCATGTAATGAATCACAATTTGACAAGAAATTACTATTATCTAATAATTTCTGAGATAAAGCGCCAGCAAAAATAGTATCCTCTAGATTGAAAGACCCTTTCCATCCGGAACATAGGATAATTACATTATTATCATCCTTAATTAAATAATTAGCAACAGTATCAATATTTATGAATGAAGCCGTAATCACTTTATGAGCTTTAGCTAAATGGATCGCCCTAGTTCCATTTGTTGTTGTTAAAACGAGAATCTTCCCATGGACATCAGTATTTAGATAATGATATGGCGAATTGCCAAAATCAAACCCCTCTATTGGAAGTGTGTTCCTTTCCGCTGCAATAATATGATTTTCAGAATCTCTATATGCAAGCGCCTCCTCAAGAGATCTAACAGGAATAACAGCATCAACACCACACTCAAAAGCGGTAGAGACCACAGAAGTTGCTCTTAATACATCTACAACTACTACCGTTGAAGAGCCATCAGCATAATTTTCAAACTGACTAGTTGTGAAACAAACCTGTATATTTCTTTTAGCACTCATTATTTAACGAAAGGTAATAATACCACCCTAGCTTTAATCTGCTTGTTTCGAACCTGAACAAACACATCGCTTCCTATGTCTGAGAACTTTCTGAAAACATAAGCCATAGCAATTGCTTTTGACAATGTAGGGGACATTGTTCCAGAAGTTACTAGCCCTATATGTATACCATCAGAAGTGACAACAGGATAACCGTTACGAGCAATTCCTTTATCTAACAATTCCAAGCCTACTAATTTCCTTGTCGCACCCCTCTCCTTTTGAGTCTTTAACTCTTCATGATTAATAAATTCTTTAGTAAACTTTGTAATCCAAATAAGACCTGCCTCAATAGGTGAAGTCGTTTCATTAATATCATTACCATAAAGACAAAAACCTTTCTCTAAACGCAAAGTATCACGAGCTGCTAAACCAATAGCTTTAATTTCAATTGATGTGCTAAATAAAGCATCCCAAAGCATACGCACATTTTGATTTTTAACATAAAATTCAAACCCTATCTCCCCAGTATAACCTGTACGAGATAAAATTACATTATCTATTCCAGCAATAGATCCAATTTGAAAATTATAATATTTTATCTCTGATAACTTTACATCTGTAAGCTCTTGTAATAACTCAATTGATTTAGGGCCTTGAACAGCTAGTAGAGAATAATTATCTGATTGATTGTCAATAATACAACCAAATAAGTTATGTTTATTAATCCAAGATAAATCCTTCTCTATATTTGCTGAGTTAACAACTAATAAATAGCTGTTTTCATCCAGCATGTAAAGCAAAAAATCATCTACTATACCACCAGTATCATTAGGCAGACAAGTATATTGCACTTGGCCTGGAGTTAACACACTTACATCATTAGATGTTATGTATTGCAGAAAGTCAAGAGAATGCTCTCCACTTACAAAAACTTCTCCCATATGAGAGACGTCAAATACTCCAACTGCATTTCTTACGGCATTATGTTCTGCTATTACACCATCAATATATTGGACAGGCATTTCATATCCTGCAAAATCAACCATCTTTCCTCCCAAGCTCTTATGAATATCAGATAAGACTAATTTCTTCATAATATGAATTAATTTTAAGCAAATGTATGAAATACTCTCTCTTTAAAATTAATTTAACATTTATATTCCGAAAAAATTTCTTAATTTGCATAGAGTAAAAGATTAATGAAAAAACTAGAAAGAAAACTTGCTTTATCTTCTGTTATTGCAATAAGTATTGCGGGTATGTTAGGTTCTGGCATATTTGTATTGCCAGGCATTGCTGCTGCTAAAACTGGATCTTCAATATGGCTAGCTTATCTTATAGCTGCTATCTGCATTTTACCCGCTGCCCTGTCTAAATCAGAACTTGCCACTGCAATGCCATCATCAGGGGGGTCGTATGTGTATATTGAAAGAGCTTTAGGACCACTCTTTGGGACAATTTCTGGGATTGGTCTTTGGTTATCATTATTACTAAAAAGCTCATTTGCTTTAGTAGGTTTCGGAGCGTACTTCTTAGTTCTCACAAATATATCCCCTAATTATTTGAGATATCTGTCTATTGGATTTTTAATTCTCATCATGTTGCTAAATATTTTTGGTGTCAAGAAAGTAGGAAAGGTTCAATTAGTAATAGTAGTCTTAAGTTTGTTAACACTACTATCACTTCTGTTCTTGGGCATACCTTCAGTTGAAAGGGAATTATTAGACCCATTTATGATTAATGGAAATATGGGACTTATTAGCACAGTAGCATTTGTATATATATCATATGCGGGAGTAACAAAGATTGCAGCAATAGCAGGCGAAGTAAAAAATCCAAGTAAAAATATCCCATTAGCAATGCTGCTTTCATTACTCATTATCTCAATTTTATATGTTTCTATTGCCTACACATTAGTAGGAAATATCCAAATTGAAACCCTAGCTACTGACATAAAACCTATATACACACTAGCCTCACTACTTGGAAGTGAATGGTTTGCCTATGGAGTAGCTGTGATTGGTGTTATTACTCTCATATCTATGGCTAACTCTGGAGTTTTAGCATGTTCAAGGTTCCCTTTTGCGATGGCGATGGATGGATTACTACCTAATAATCTTGCTAAAATCCATAAAAAACACCTAACACCAATTAACACAATCTTACTTACATGTCTTACCATGGCATTAATAATATCTTTCTTAGAAGTAGAAAAAATTGTAAAGTTAGCAAGTGCATTTAAAGTCAGTATGTTCATTGCTGTAAATATTTGTGTCATAGTACTCAGAGAAACTGGTGTCCAATGGTATAATCCCACATATAGATCTCCATTATACCCTTATGTACAACTCTTTGGGATACTAAGTGGTTTAATACTCTTATTCTATTTAGGATGGATGCCAATAGTAGTCTTATTAATAATAGGTCTGACTGGAAGTATAATCTATTATTCCTATGGCATTAAAACTTCTAGAACAGGTGTCTTAAGAAATTATGGACATAAAGCTGCTAAATTTATATTTCTTAGAAAAAGAGATAATGACATTATAGAAACATCTAGCTATACTCTAGCTAATGAGAAGCATAAAGACTGGCTTGATGGTCAAATTAATCCTAATGCAGGTGTTATCATTCCTCTTTTTGGTAATGAATACTCACCTGAATCTTTAGTTGAACTAGGGGCTTCATTAAATGAAAGAAAAAGCATTCAAGTGGTTGACATTAGAGAAGTTCCAGATCAAACATTCTTAGATGCTGTTCTTATTGAGACGCCAAAAATTAAATCATTAAGAAGGCAATTATCTATTGTGCAAGATTTAAATAAGTTAGATCTTGATTTTGAATCAATAGTAACTCACAATGTGTCAGATACGATGCAGGTGCTTTCTGATCATTCAAAATCTGACTGGCTTGTGCTTTCATGGGATGGAAGGATAAGTAATGGCTTTTTGATCAACAACCCTTTAGGATGGATAGTAAGTAATATAAACTCAAATTTTGCGCTCTTTAAGGATAATGGGGTTCGTTATATTCGCAAAGTAGTTCTAGCAGTTCGCCCAAGCAGTAAAGATATTAGCAAGCTAATCAATACCACTGCAACCCTTTGCAGATTCTACAATGCTAGTTTTACCTTATTACACGTATTATCTGAGGGATCTACTAAAAAAAATCTTAAAAAGATAAAAAATAATTCAGATTTATTATTATCGAAGTATGACAATACAGCCAAACTACGGATTGAATATTCAGAAAATCCTACCGAATTAGTATCAAAACTTACTGCTGAATACGATTTATTAGTATTAGGTACTCCAAAGAAAGACACCTGGAAGAGTATGTTATTTGGCACAGGAGAAGATAAGTTTGCTGCAAATTCATCATGTTCTGTTCTAAGATTAACAATCAATAATTAGATCCCTA
>Ga0066831_10000459_pt1 | contig 10139 bp, 9 predicted proteins | sample ETNtaG_FD_66436 | JGI IMG/M metagenome (GOLD analysis project Ga0066831, IMG submission 66436) | Marine microbial and viral communities from oxygen minimum zone, Eastern Pacific Ocean - ETNP201306PF49B | ecosystem: Environmental > Aquatic > Marine > Oceanic | place: Pacific Ocean: Eastern... | reverse complement strand
TTGATCTCTGTTCTAGAGAAGTGCCATATCGACCCCCTGTGCATAGAAGCCGAACTCATGGTTCGTGGGTCTCCGAAGAAGCTGGAAGTCATCCTTCCACCTTGATCCATCTGGACGATGCGGATTCGTGGCTGCCTCCACGTTCCGTCGTCCCTAGCAGCCGAGTGGCTGCTCGCCCTCTGACGGGCCTCGAGGGGGTCATCATCTACCCTCCAAGCCCGGGGGTCCCTCTCCGCTGCCATCGAATACTGGTCTCTATCGTCTGATATCAATGCTATTCGGATTCAACCATCCAGAATTTCTTCTATCTCGGAGATGAGGTCGTCCCACGTCATTGGTGGTTTTGAGTCTCCATCTCGGAGAATCTCTCGCATTTCCTCCATCTGCGATTCATCTGGTGGGTTCTCCGCCCACTTGTTCTTGTTACCCACTTCTCGGATCAAGGATGTCTTTCTGGAGAGCCTCTTGCTTCTCAAGCGACTCTCGCCGCCCTTCTTGGGGTCATGTTGGTGCTCGCGTATCATATCGGAGTAAGTTTGCATCCATTTACCGTGGGAGTCATCGTCGGTGTGGCTGAAGGGGTCGGCTAACATCGTGACTAGTTCCCTCGCAAGGCGTTCTGCCTTTGTTCTGGCTTTGCCAGAGGTTAGCCGGTCCCTAGCTCTAGTGTGCCCCCTGATGCATTCCTTGCATCTGATGGAGCCGGCTACATCTGGTGCATCGCACAAGAGGCAACATACCGAGAAGCCCATCTGCTCCATGGCCCTTCTAGGAAGCGACATGATGGACGCTATACGAAGCGCGTTATGAGAGTCACTCGGATTCGAAGGCAGATAAGACCCCGAAGCCATCCAGCAGGCTCGGTCCGCTTCCAAGGTAGCAGAGTATGCCTCGCCTGCTCCTAGAGTCCTCTGGGGTGGAGTTGCTATCGGTGGCGCAAGAGCCGGTGCAACCGTCGGCGAAGGCGATGTACACTCGTCCTTCTCTGTCGATATGCAGATCATTGAAGTCGAGGAGGTTCCTGTTGGAGCCTCCGATGTCACGACAGTCGCCGCTGTTGAGGCATATGCTGCCTATCTGAACGGGGTCTGGGGAAGCTCGGACGGTGTGGAACACCGGATTCGGATCAAGCGCATTCAGGCTGTATGTGACATAGAGGTAGTAGCTGACGTTTGCGTTGGCGTAGTGGGCATTCCCATCCCACGGTTCTCCATCGATATTGGATTGGTTCAGCTCGCTGCCATTCTCGCTACCGAGGTATGTTATCGCTATTCGGCCAGGGTCACCAGCATCGATTTGAGGGAAGGCGGTCGAGATTACTTGGCTGGGGCTGATACGCATGCTGGTCTGGCTCCATGACTCCCCGGAATCGGTGCTGGTCGCCATGTATACGCCCTCGTCGGCGCCAGTCCAGATGTGATACGCGTTCGATTGTGTGTCGGTGGCCACCTCTGAGTTCTTCCTGGGGTATGGGGTCCCCTGATCCTCACCCATCGTACGTTCGAACCATGTCAGACCATTGTCCTTGGAGACAATGACCGTGGGGGTCTCGACTCTGGGTGTGACGTAGACTGTTCCGTCGGGTGCGGAGGTTATGGCCCCATGAAGGCCTCCGTTGCTCGTAGCTAGTCCAACTAGCAAACCCCCTGCCTCGAATGTCGCCCCACCATCGAAGCTAGTGTAGCAGAAGATTCCGATGCCTTTGTTGTAGCAGTAGTAAACCGCTTGATCGTAGAATGCCTGTGATACTAGGCCCCCAATTCCGTAACCGCTTCCTGTCCAGGGCCCAGTTGCGAGTTTTATGTGGTCATTAATGGGTGTCGAGCCTGAGTCATGCGGATTGCCTACCCAGGTTTCCCCGTCGTCGTCGCTCCAGCAAATCCAAGAAGTCTCCAGACCTTGCATCTGGACATTGAAGATCCTGTCTGTTACTGGATCGACCCAACCATACGGGTCGTTTGTCTGGAATGCGCATAATGGGCCAGTGACGTCTACCCACGAGTCTCCGTGATCGCAGGATCTCATTACCTTCTCGAATGCGATGAAGAAGATGCACCCGCTCGAAGTCACTCCAAGGCTGGGCTCCGCTCCGTCCTCACCTACGTCACTGAAATTGAACACCAACGGGAGAGGGTTTTCGTCTACCAGTTGACCGTCTGGTCCTGTGACAAATACGCCCAGTGGTGATTTTTCGTCCTCGACCTCGTTCTTTGGAATGTCATCCTGGAGGCACCCCGAGAATGGCATCAGCATCAGCATCAGCGCGGTTGCCAGTGCCAGCCCTGGGCGTAACATTGACCACTGGCTACAGGTAAACGGCTTGAAACCTGTTGATTATTAGGACTCTGTCCATCGGAGTGCCCATGGACCCCGAAACAATCCATCGAAGACGCTGGTTGATTCTCGGAATCATGAGTCTGAGTCTGGTAATCACCCTTCTCAATAATGTCACAGTTAACGTCGCCTTGCCTGAACTTTCGAAGGAATTGGGAGCCGATAACACCGAATTGCAATGGATCATGGATGCATACGTAATCGTGTTCGGTGGTTTGCTCCTTGTGATGGGTGCATTCGGTGATAGGTTCGGGAGAAGGCATGCGTTGTTGGTCGGGCTTGCGATCGTGGGTTTGGTCTCTGCGATAACAGCCCAGTATGCCACTACTTCCGAGCAAGTGATTGGTGCTAGGGCCTTGATGGGTCTTGGTGCGGCCCTGGTGATGCCGGCAACTCTCTCCGTAATTGTTGTCGTCTTCCCTCCTGAGGAAAGGGGGAAGGCAGTAGGCATCTGGGTGGGGATGGCAGGGGTTGGTGCTCCTATCGGACTCCTAGTAGGTGGTTGGGCGGTAGAAAACTTCGATTGGAGGGCTGTCTTCTGGATTAACCCGCCAATTATTGCATTGGCGATGGGCCTTAGCATCCTTCTTGTTCCCAACTCTAGGGATATAGCGGGGTCTCCAATGGACCCGATTGGGGGTGCTCTTTCTGTGGGGGCCCTTGGATTTGTTCTCTTTGCGATAATCGAGGGGCCCAGTTTGGGGTGGGGAAGTGTGGAGGTCTTGGCACTCGGGGCCATGGGGGTGGTCCTATCGTTCCTTTTCGTTTGGTGGGAGAGGAAAGCAGAGCACCCGATGCTTCCTATCGAGTTCTTCCAAAACAGGGGGTTCTCTCTAGGTTTGATTGCAATTAGCCTGGCATTCTTCGTGATGTTCTCTTTCATGTTCACCCAGATGCTGCACTTCCAGCTGGTTAGGGAAAGGAGTGCTTTGGAAGCGGCATTGCGATTCCTCCCCCTTCCTCTGGGGTTAATGCCCAGTGCGGCGAATAGTGACAGGTTGTGCGAAAGATTCGGGAGCAACAACGTTGTTTCATTCGGACTTGCGGTTATTGGGACTGCGATGTTGATCTTCACTACAGTGGGGGTTGGGACCCCGTATTGGACGCTCGCTGTAATTTTCTTCATGATTGGTGTGGGCATGGGTTTGACTATGGCCCCATCCACCACTATGGTGATGGATTCGATTCCCCATGACAAAGCGGGCGTCGGTAGTGCGACGAATGACGCTAGCAGGGAGGTCGGGGGCGCTTTTGGCATCGCCATCGTAGGAAGTGCTGTGAATGAGATATACCAGAAGGAAATGGTCGTCCCCACTGGTCTCGAGGCGCAGTCAGGATTGATTTCCGAGTCTTTCCCTGCCGCAATTAGAATAGGGAATGAGTTGATGTCCCAAGGCAACATAATTGGAATCGAGTTGATTGAAAATGCTCAGTTCGCCTTCGTGGAAGGAATGACTGGGGCTGCAGCAATATCGGCCCTGGTTGCGTTCGTGAATTCAATTCTGGTCAAGTTGTACATGCCGAGAGGATAGTTCCGATTCAGAGTATTCTGGACGTGAAATTGCCCATTAAGAGACGTCCTATTATTCGGCTACATTCAGAAGCCAATCCGATCTTCGTGTCCGCATTCTGGATGTGCGCATATGACTCTGTACCTCTCTCTCTTTGGCCGGGGGATCTGCATCCTACTGCCGCACATTGAGCAATGATGAGTGAGTGTCTCTGGCTCCTTCTTGACCACTTCCTCGATGTCCTTCAGATCGCTTAGCACAGTCTCTGCGCCGGAAGTGGTCCATCCTATCTGATCCGTGTATTCGTCAGTCTCCTCGGACATCTTCTTCGCCCTCAGGCCGAGCTTGATCTTGATTCGTCCTCCCTTCTTCTTGCCCTGTGGCCTTCCCTTCGGTGCCGGTCTCCTCTTCTTGCCCTGTGGCCTTCCCTTCGGTGCCGGTCTCCTCTTCTTGCCCTGTGGCCTTCCCTTCGTCGGTGGGGCTGCTTTGGGTGGTCTTGACGTAGAGGGAGGGTTTTGCTTCGGGGGCGCGGGAGGAGCGGGCGGTTGGGGCGATGCTGCTGGTTTGGGAGGAGCGGGCGGAGGGGGGGCAGATGATGGCGGTGGAGGGGGTGGCGGGGTTGGTTTGCTACCCTCGTCAGCCATGATATCGAATGTAGGAGAGGCGGGTTCCCTTTGAAAGAATCGGGGAGTGGTTCGTCTCAGGCGGGGTAGGTCACAAGGGAGTGTGCTTCTACCGGCGCAATCGTCTCCCTAGCCCCAAGCCCGTCCAATTCAATCAGAAAAAGGGCCCCCAGGACGGTCGCGCCAGATTCCTCACAGAGCCTTGCACATGCTGAGATGGTCCCTCCGGTTGCTAGCAGATCGTCGATGATGATGGCGTTCTGCCCCGGTTCGATGGCGTCTTCGTGCATTTCGAGCACGTTTGAGCCGTACTCGAGCGAGTACTCGACCCTTCGCGAGGGAGCCGGTAGCTTGCCTGGTTTCCTGACCGGGACGAAGCCGCAACCGAGGCGATCCGCCAGAAGCGGGCCGAAGATGAAGCCGCGAGCCTCGGGACCCACAACTACATCCGGCCGCCAGCCCAATTGATTGAGGTCCTCGACGAACTGGTCGGTAATGGAAGAAACCAAACCAGGTTCGCCGAGGACCGGTGTGATGTCCCGGAACATTATCCCCTCGATGGGGAAGTCCGGGACGGTCCTAATTGCGTTCTCGAGTCTGTGCGTCAGGTCATTGGACATGCTCACAGCTCCTATGTGTTCGAAACCGCCTGGTTTCCCGGGCTTGGCTTCGGTTCTTTTCCTCAGTCAATGGTTACAGTTCCGTAGAACAGGATCATCGCTATCGCGAGTCCCCACATTACGATGCTGATGTCCTTGTGCTTGCCTGAAGCAGCGTTAATCAGCACGTAGGTGATTATTCCCCATGCGATTCCTGCTGCTATCGAGTAAGTGAATGGCATCATCACCATGGTCACGAAGGCCGGGATCGACTTGCCCATATCTGACCAGTCGATGTCTGCTGCCTGCCTCATCATCATCGCACCGATGATGACCAGAGCGGGAGCGGCGGCGAAGGTTGGAATCTGCTTGAACAGACCTGCTAGAAGCAGCCCTGAAAGCATCAGAACACCGACCGTGACGGCTGTTAGTCCGGTCTTTCCTCCTTCCTCGACTCCGGCTGCGGACTCGATGTAGGTGGTCGTGGTGCTGGTTCCGAAGGCGGCGCCGATTATGGTTGCTCCAGCGTCCGACATGAAAGCCTCGTCAGAGTTGTGAAGCTCGTCGTTCTCGTCGACGTAGCCAGCCTGACGACCGACGGAGTACAGTGTTCCTGCGGTGTCGAAGATGTCGACGAAGAGGAATGCTACCATCACCATGAAGAAGTCCGCGTAAGATACCCCGTCCCCGAGGTCTCCTAGGCCCGCGCTGCCGAAGGCGGCCAAGAAGGACTCCTCCGGGAAGTTTGCCACATCGAGAAGGTCGGCGGCGACGAACTCGACTGAATCGACACTGTTGTATGGGTCCGAGGCCCCTAGAATCCAGCCTCCGAGAACAGTGGTTCCTAGGATTCCATAAACTATGGCACCCTTGATCCCTCTAGCCATCATGGCGGTTATTGCGATCAGGCAGATCATCGCCCAGACCTCGCCGTTGAGGTGGTTAGCTCCGTCCAACTCGTGCGTCAGCTGTACTAGCGTGGCACCGTCGTCAACGATCCAACCCATCTCCCTAAGGCCGATGATGGCTAGGAACATCCCTATTCCAGCACCAGTGGCTATCTTGAGGTCGGTCGGTATCGAGTTGATCATCGCGGTCCTAGCTCCAACCTGAGGCAGGGAAAGGATGAGGAATAGAATTCCCTCGATGAAGACGGCGAATAGAGCCATCTCCCATCCTATACCATTTTCTCCCAGGACGATGGTGAACGCGAAGTACGCGTTCAGGCCCATGCCCGGAGCCAAGGCGAACGGTAGGTTCGCCCACAATCCCATGATGACGCAGCCCACGAATGCGGCAATAGCCGTCGCAAACAGCGCATCATCGAAAGGTATTCCCGTTCCTTCTGGCATGAAGCCCAAGGAAAGCATGTCGGGGTTGACGAACAGAATGTACGCCATCGTGAGGAACGTGGTTAGGCCCGCCCTCAGCTCTCCCTCCAGGGAACTACCTTTCTCTGTATATCCAAAGTAGTCATCCAATTGTTTTACTTCCATTTTTTCACCTTTATTTCATCTGTAGTGGTGAGTTGTCACTCACCTAGTTGGCCGAGAGATACTTCGGCTTATGTATAATGCTGTGATTTTGGTCCCAAACCCGACTCCAGACTAAAATCCCGTAAGTTCCAGAGTGTCATCATTGGTGGGAATGTGGACCTCCATTTCCTGTCCAATGTCTTCTGCTAGTGCCGTTGCTGCCGTCTCATCGGCATGGAATATCACCACGTGAGAAGGGTCGCAGTCAGTGGCGAATTTGCAGAGCGAGGGGTGATCGGCGTGGTTGGATAGGTCGAACTTGTCGATCTCGAGGGGTATCCGGGTCTGCTTTCCGAAGATAGGAAGGGAGCCCCTCTCCAGCAATCTCCTTCCTCCTGAGCCCTCGGCTTGGTAACCCGTCAGCAGAATGGCGTTGGAGCCGTCGTGCCTCAGCCTGTTCAGGTACCACAGTGCGGGGCCGCCATCCAGCATTCCGCTTGTCGTGACTATCACATCGGCCCCAAGTGCCTTCTTCCTGTCGGACTTCCCCGTGACCCTCCGGGACCACCGGTAAGCTGCTTCCATCGCACGGGAGTCTTGGATGAACTCGGGGCATCCGAGCCATTCCCTTGTCACCCTGGTGCCCATTCCGTCGTAGTGGACATCGAGGCCCGGTGCCTCTCTGTGGAGGATCCGGAGGATATCCTGCCCCCTCCCCGAAGCGAAGGCCGGAACCAGAGCTACTCCCCCTCTGGAAACGACTTCCAGGACTCGGGAGACGAACCTCCCCTCCTCCTCAACCCTGTCTGGGTGGGTCCTCCCCCCATATGTTCCCTCTAGGCAGAGTATGTCGCAATCCACTGGTGTCGCCCTCGGTGCGTTGGGACTGTCCCTTGTGTCGATGTCACCCGTCCAGAGGATCGTTGCGTCTGGTGTCTGGATCTCGACCATGGCAGCGCCCGGAATGTGTCCTGCAGGATGCAACCTGCATTTCCACTCGCCGACATTGAACCACGAATTGAATTGGTGGGGGATCCATGAGTCTAGGGCGGCCTCCATGTCTCGCTTGTCCCAAGCAAGCGGATATCCCTCGATGTCGGAGACTTTGTAGGTGTCAGCCCACATTATTTCTGAAACGGCTGCAGTGAGATCGGTGCCATGAAGCATGGTCCCATGGGATGTAAGCCATGGAGCCATTCCAATGTGGTCAATGTGAGCATGTGTCATTATTGCATCTTTGACGGCGGGGGCTTCGGATGGGTATTTCGGTGGTTTTGTTGGAGCTAGTCCATAGTCGATGAGGACCCTAGTACCTGTTTTGTCTTCAATTACGCAACCAACGTTTCCTACTTCACGTGCCCCGCCCAGGAAGTGCAGCCTAATTCCATCTGGAACATGATCTGGATAAGATGTAGATGACCCCGCTGTGTACAGTACCACGAGATATTGTCGGAGGTAGGGGGGATATGAATCACACCCTCCCCATCCCCTATATTTCCTGTGGAGTATGATTGATTCACTATCGAATACATTCTCCTTTCTCTGTAACCATTATAGTATGCAAACTGAAGACCTTCAGATGGCTGTCAAAACTGATAAAAAAATAAGAGTATTCTCTTATTCTGGATCGAAATTTTTCCATACACTGGAAACAAAGGGGTTGGGGGGGTAACTTTGAGATGTGACTCTCCTTGCCCAACAGCATGCCTAGGCAGGATGCGACAGTTTTCGTAGTAGACGAAGATCGTTGCTTTGGTTGTGCGGCTTGCGTCGGCCTTTGCCCTGTTAATGCCCTCACACTCGAAGGCTTACTTGTACTCGTCGACGAACCCAACTGCACGCATTGTGAGCATTGTATCCCAGCATGCCCAGTACACGCTCTGTCTCTTGAGAACGAAGAAGAAACCACTCCCCTTGGTGTGCTTGCATGACAAGCATAACCATTCTTGGCGACTCTCTAAGCGCACTATGCGTGGGCCACCAACTCCTCGATCTTGCACCCGAAACAGAGGTCTGCCTGATCACAGATAGGGCCGAGATCGGTTTAATCGGTGAGGTTCCGGGCCTAATCTCCTCATGGCCCCCCTGCCCCCCGCATTGGATTTCGGGCATGTCTTCGCAGACGCCGGGCACCTCCTCATCAGCGGTTCGCTCCTCCTGGTTCCTCAAAGCTCTGGGCATTCAACTTTCGAAAAGAGGATGCACGTTCCTCCTCAGAACGAGGGTTACAACAACTTCGGAAAAGGAGGTGAAATTCGTAGGCGCGGGACCGTTGGGCAATGGGGCCATTCAAACGGATCACCTGTTGGACCTTAGACAGACCAGCCAGAAATCAGCACGATGGCACGGATTCGTCTGTAGAACCGAAGACGCTACCCAGACCAGCGTCTTCGGAGATCGGTCGGATGGAACAACAGAGGTTTGGAGCAGGGAGAAACCGAAACCAAACGGCATTTCATTGCAGGAGATGACTTGGGTCGGGGAACAACCGTCTGCATTCATCTCGGGGGAGGTTGAATTGGGGATGAAGCTAGCTCAGACTATTGTTGATACAATAATACACCCCGTTGAACAGTAAGTGATTAACATGGGAGCAATCAGCGAATACATGTGTGATAGGACCTCCGGGACCAGACACGCGATAGTCATAGATCCCGCCGACCAGACCCCCGAAATAGCCGCTAACAGGGCCTTGGCTGCAGCCCACGCCGGGTCCTGCATGATCCTGGTGGGGGGATCCTCAGACACTGACATGGACAACGTACATGCCACCATTGTCGCCATAAAGGAGGCTCTGGAATTAGTCACATGGGCAGCAAGCCAAGACTCCGATATAGACGGGCTCTCTGGGCAGATCCCTGTTGTCTTATTTCCCCAAGGAGCCGCAGCACTGTCCCCTGCAGCAGATGGAATCACGTTCATGATGCTCATGAACTCCTTGGACCAACGTTTCCTCATTGGGGAGCAGGTCAAGGGAGCCCCCTTCGTCAAGAAAGCAGGAATAGAACCGATCCCGATGGGGTACTTGATTTGCGAACCAGGGGGGAAGGCCGGCCAGGTCGGTAAGGCAGACCTCATCGGCCCCCAACAAACAGAGAGAGTGGAGGAATATGCCATGGCAGCGCAGTTCCTCGGATTCAAGCTATTATATCTCGAGGCGGGGAGCGGTGCCGAATTCCCAGTAAACCCACATTTGATCGAGGCAGCGAAGGCATCATGTGATCTCCCGATAATTGTGGGCGGCGGGATCCGGGACCCTCATTCCGCAAGAGCTGCCGCCGAAGCCGGTGCTGATTGGATAATCACTGGGAACATTACGGAGGAGTACGATGATGCCAGCGAGCTCCAAGCAGTCCTCTCAGACCTGATTAGCGGCATCGCATGACGCACGTACCGCAGGCACACTCATACCACAACCCCTTGGTGGGGGGCCGTGTCCGAGGCCATCTGTCCCTGTTGTAACTCTGAGATGGGGGCGCAGGGGGACATCGTGGAGGGGAACATGCACTACTGCGGTTCCTGCAGAGGGATATTAGCTAGTGATCGATGGTTGAATTCGAACATGAGACAGACAAACCTCAGAAACCTCCGGACCTC
>Ga0066831_10000450_pt1 | contig 10215 bp, 9 predicted proteins | sample ETNtaG_FD_66436 | JGI IMG/M metagenome (GOLD analysis project Ga0066831, IMG submission 66436) | Marine microbial and viral communities from oxygen minimum zone, Eastern Pacific Ocean - ETNP201306PF49B | ecosystem: Environmental > Aquatic > Marine > Oceanic | place: Pacific Ocean: Eastern... | reverse complement strand
GCATTAAAGTATTTGGAGAGGTCAACTCCTTGGTTCTTCCTGTGACATCCAATACAACTGTTTTCTGATTACCTAATTGATCGATTGCTATGATCTGGATTTGTTCGTCGTCTAAAATATCACCGATCATTGAAATCAAAGAATCTTGCCATGTTTTGACATCTTTACCACCGACATTGATGATCTTATCTCCAGATCTTAAATTGTTCTGCCAGGCAATAGAATCTGATTCAACATCTCCTATGATAGGAACTACGCCTGGAACACCGATAGAGAACATAGTCATATAAACTACAATTGAAAAAAGAAAATTAGCAAAAGGCCCTGCAGATAAAATAAAAATTCTCTTCACAGCTGATTGATTGTTAAAAGCACGTTTGACTTCACTTTCATGAACTTCTTCACTCCGTTCATCGAGCAATTGCACATAACCTCCAAGAGGAATAGCAGATAAACAATACTCTGTTTGGTCTCTGCCTATGTTTTTACTCCACAGTACTTTACCAAAGCCAATGGAATACCTTAGAACTTTGACATTGCAAAGTCTTGCTACCAGATAATGTCCATATTCATGGATGGCAACGAGTACGCCAACCAAGACTATGAATGCAACAATTGAGAATAAAAAATCCATATATCTAATTATCGATTGAAATTATGAAGAAATTATAAAGAATCAGCACAGCAAAGGAAGTAATAAGAGATAAAAATTATAAATACCGGTAACTAAAAACTTATAACAGAAAGAACCATGCTTAGATAACTCACTTTAAAAAATAAAAATGCGAGTAAGGGAAGAACCGCTATTGTACCGTCTAATAAATCAATGAAACCTCCATGACCGGGTATTAAATTACTGGAATCCTTAATATTTTTATTACGTTTCAATAAACTAAAAAATAGGTCACCAATTACAGATATGAGTGTTACAAAAAATCCGATAAATAAAAATCCAATCACAACTTCACCATAAAAAAGATAAACGATTAAGCTTGAGATTATAGGAGTTATTATAAGGCTTCCAACAAAACCTTCGATGGTTTTACCAGGGCTGATATTTGGTAGTAAAGCAGTCTTACCTACCTTCCTTCCTACCAAATAAGCTGATGAATCTGCAATTGAAACGGTGATAACAACATATAATAAAATTCCAGGATAAATTAAAATAGTAAACAATGATCCAACAAATGGAAGTAGGGTTAAATATCCAAAAATAAAGACTAAAAAGTCATCAATATTCTTCTTTTTATAGGTCAATACCCTGAACAAAATGACAACCCATGCGAAAACTAACAATCCAAAGAAATAGTTACTTGTTTTCTCCAAAATTCCAGTTAAATAAGGTGCTGACAAAACAAAACTAACAAACAGTATCTGAAAAAGTGCTTGATAGATTCGTGATTTAAATAACCTTGAATATTCCCAAACGATAATGAGAGAAAGTAATGTAGCAACTACAATTTTGGCAAGGTTTGCTGTTGAATCCTGAGTTAGGTATATGAGTATAAGAATAAGAACTGCTGCCGAACAGATTCTCTTAGTAATGTTTTTCATTAGTTATGCTCTAGGCTTTTTTCAGCTCTTTTTCTTCCTCAATTGCTCCAAAACGTCTTTCTGATTTTGAGTAATTTTCTAATATTTCAAAAAATTCCTGGTTTTCAAAATTAGGCCAGAGTGTTTCGGTAAAATGGATTTCACTATATGCCATTTCCCACAGCATAAAATTACTTATTCTAGTCTCACCTGATGTTCTAATGATCAAATCTAAGTCAGGTAGATCTGAGAAAGAAAGATAGCTTGAGAGAGTTGATTCATCTATTTGATCTTTATTAATTTCACCTTTGTCTATCCCATCAATGATATCCAATATGCCTCTGATAATATCCTGTCTTGAGCCATATGCTATTGCCAAAGTCAATTTTAAACCGGAGTTTTCTGATGTGATAGCCTCTATTTGCTCTATTTTTCTAACCAAAGCCTTGGGCAACATTTCTTTATTGCCTCTTTGTTTAAAACGAACATTATTCTCGATCAAAAGGCCAGTATATTTTTCAATGGATCTTTCAAACAATCGCATCAAACTGACGACTTCCCTAGCTGGTCTGTCCAAGTTCTCTGAACTTAAGGCAAATAGAGTTAGGGCCTCTATCTCCAATTTGACCGAGTTTTCAACAATCTCTTTAGCCTTTAAAACACCAGCTTCATGGCCAAAGAATCTTCTTTTACTTCTTAATTTTGCCCAACGACCATTACCATCCATAATAACCCCCAAATGTCTGGGCAGGTTAAGAATTTTTGGAACGTTTTCCTCTGTGGGATTTTCTTTCATGATTTAAAAACTCATTAATTCTTTTTGTTTTTGTTCACTTAAGGATTCAATATTTTTTATCATCTCATCTGTAATGACTTGAACTTCCGTTTGGCCTTTGTGCAAATCATCTTCTGAGATCATCTTCTCGTTAGAAAAATCTTTTAGATCCTGGATTGAGTCTCTTCTTATATTTCTGATAGAAATCTTGGCCTGTTCCTCCTCACTTCTTACTTGTTTGGTTAGCTCTACTCTTCTTTCCTCTGTCAAAGTAGGTAAAGGAATCCTAATAATATTTCCTGTTGTTACTGGATTTAAACCAATATTTGCTTTTAATATTGCACGCTCAATTTCTGGAATAAATTTTTCTTCCCAGGGAGAAATGGTGAGTGTTTGAGAGTCTTCTACGGTTATATTTGATAATTGTTGTATCGGTGTATCATTGCCGTAATATTCAATCTGGATACTATTAAGGATATCCGGTGTGGCACGTCCTGTTCTTATTTTGGTTAAATTCACTGAAAAAGCATCAATAGATTTATGCATTCTTTCATTGGTTTCTTGATTAATCTCTTCCAGCAAAACTTTCATCCTTGATTACATTATCAAGGTCCCCACATTCTTACCTTGGACTATATCCAATAATGCATTATCACAATTAATATCATAGACCCTAATTGGTAGATTATTTTCCTTGCACATGACAATAGAAGTAGTATCCATGACTTTAAGGTTTTTTGATATAAACTTGTCAAAAGAAATTGTTTCAAAATGATTTGCATCCTGATTCTTTAAAGGATCTTCTGAATAGACCCCATTGACTCTTGTTGCTTTAATCAATAGATCGGCTTCAATCTCCACAGCTCTAAGTGATGCAGCAGAATCAGTAGTAAAATAAGGGTTGCCAGTACCTGCTGAAAATATAGTCACTCTGCCCTTTTCTAAATGCCTAATAGCTCGTCTTCTAATATAGTCTTCGCATACTTCATTAACTTTTAATGCAGACATAACTCTTGCAACCAGTCCTTGTCGTTCCAAAGCATCCTGAATGGCTAATGCATTTATAATCGTTGCCAGCATACCCATTTGATCTCCAGTGACTCTATCAATTCCTGACTGGGCTAAACCTTCACCTCTAAAAATATTACCCCCTCCAATCACAATTCCTACTTGAGTACCTAAATCCAGAATAGATTTAATTTCCTTGGCCAGATAAATTAATACATCTGGATCAACACCAAACTCCTTCTTGCCCAGGAGTGCCTCACCACTTAATTTCAAAAGGATTCTTTTTATCTGTTTATTTACCACATTAAAAAACCATAAAAATTCTTGATCAAAGAGAATAAAAATTATTATTTACTTGCTTCAACTTGTTCTTTGACTTCATCAGCAAAATTTTTATCTTGGTGCTCAATTCCCTCTCCGACCTCATATCTTACAAAAAGATTTACAGTTGCATTGGATTTTTTTAATAACTGAGAAATATTTAAGTCAGGATCTTTAATATATTCCTGACCAAGCAAAGTTATTTCATTTAGGTGTTTATTCAGTTTACCTGTAACTATTTTTTCAATAATTTCTTTAGGTTTCCCTTCTTGTTCAGCCTGTGATCTCAATATCCTAGACTCTTCATCAATAATTGCTTTGGGAATATCTGTTTGAACTATGTATTTAGGTTTGGAAGCAGCAACGTGCATGGCTAGATCCTTTGCTAGATTCTTATCATCAATATCCACATCAACTAAAGCTGCTATTTTATTACCATGAACATAACTGCCAAGAGTTCCTTGATAAAATATTCTTACAAATCTTCTGATGGTTATATTTTCTCCTAATTTAGCAACAACAGATTTTCGAAAATCTTCGACCCTTTCAAATTTAGAAATTGAACAATCCATGAGTTGATCAATATTTTCAATTTTTTCATTGACTAATAAATTAGAAATTTGATTTGAAAATTCTACAAATTGATTATCTTTAGCAGCAAAGTCAGTTTCACAGTTAATTTCCAGTACGAGTGCTAAACGTTGTGCTTTTTCAATTTCTATTGACACTATACCGTGGGCAGCGACCCTACCTGACTTACTATCAGCTTTACTCTGACCACTCTCTTTTAGAACTAATATTGCTTTCTGAAAATCCCCTTGAGATTCAACCAATGCTTTCTTACAATCCATCATCCCGGCATTGGTCAGTGCTCTCAGTTTTTTCACTTCGATGGCAGAAATTTTCATCTTCTAACCCGTGCTATTAGGAATCCTTTTTATCTTCGTCATCTTCTGATTCACTAGATCCTGGAAGTTCTGACCCAGGCTTTGTTTTTTCCTCAACGGATGGTTCACTATTCGAGGGATCGTTTGATTGATCTGAATCTCTGTCTTGATTTTTTTGTTCTTCTTCTGTGCTGATATAAAGATTTTCTGACTCTCCGATATCGTCGATCTTGTCACTCTCTGATGCATCATCACTCTCAACTTTGTCTTCTGAAGCTTGTTTCTTAGTTATTTTTTTATCCGCTACAAAAATTCTCTTTTTCCGTTTAATCTGATCTTTTGAAATTTTTCCTTCGGCATCAACTTCGACGAAGTCATCATCAATATCATCCAACATAGGTATTGATTTTTTACCCTTTAAAAATGATTCAACAATGCTTGCTGTAATGACCTTGGCAGTACCTCTGGAATCATCATTTGAAGGAATAATATAATCAATATTATCCGGCGATGAATTAGTATCCACTATACCTATAATCGGAATACCTAATGCTTTTGCTTCCTGAACAGCATTCTTCTCATAATTCACATCTATAATAAATATGACATCCGGAAGCCTATTCATGGATCTAATGCCACCTAAACTTCTATTAAGCTTCTCAGAAGCTCTTCTTATAGTCAGTGCTTCCTTCTTTGATAAATTTTCATCCTTGAGAGATATCTCTAGATCTTCAAGTTTTTTAATGGATTGAGCTATAGTTTTATTATTTGTGAGAGCCCCCCCCAACCACCTATTGGAAACATAAGGCATCTCGCATTCCTTACCTGCATTCAGAATCTCATTTTTTACGGCAGGTTTGGTGCCAACAAACAATACTGTCCCAGATTCCGCTGCTAGATTCTCGATAAATAGACAAGCTTCTTCAAGCAAAGGAAGCGTAGTTTCTAGGTTGATAATATGGATCCCATTGCGTTGGCCATAAATATATTGGGCCATCTTAGGATTCCAATACCTCGTTTTGTGTCCGAAGTGGGCGCCAGCTTCAAGCATCTGACGCATTGTTATTGTTGCCATTTTTATTCCTTATTGGGTTGTCACTCCCACAAATCCCATATATAAACTTTCCAATCCGTGGTCAGCACCCAATATATGTGTCGATTTATGTTCGAATTTATGCAAAATTGCCGATGTTTTATAACATAATAATGTCTAAGCGACAATAAAGCCGACTAACAATAATAATTTTTACTGAAAATGTCCATTGATATTAAAAATAAAGACGAGCAAGAACAAATGAGAATTTCTGGGAAATTAGCTTCAGAAGTGTTAGACATGATTGAAAATCATATTAAACCAGGGATCACAACGGGGGAACTGGATCAGATTTGTCATGACTATATTGTCAATGACCAGAATTCTATACCTGCTAACGTCGGCTATAAAGGTTATCCCGCCACCATTTGCACTTCTGTCAACCATGTCGTATGTCATGGGATACCGAGCACGAAGAAATTGAAACATGGCGATATCCTCAACATAGATGTAGCTATTATTAAAAACAGTTTTTACGGTGACACAAGCAGGATGTATTTGATCGGCAAACCTACCCAACAGGGCGAGCGTATTTCAAAGATAGCCTATGAAGCACTGTGTCAGGGAATTAGACAAGTTAAACCAGGAAATCAACTGGGGGATATTGGTCATGCAATACAATTGCATACAGAAAAACATAATTATTCAGTCGTCAAAGAATATTGCGGTCATGGAATTGGAAAGACTTATCATGCAGAACCACAGGTTCTGCATTACGGGATTCCACACCAGGGCATAGAAATCAAAGAAGGTATGACCTTTACCATTGAACCGATGATTAATGCCGGTGAACCATCGGTTAAATTGATGCCAGACCAATGGACCGTTGTCACAAGAGATCACTCGCTCTCTGCTCAATGGGAACATACCATTCTCGTTACCAAGGATGGGTTTGAAGTCTTAACGCTATCCCCTAACGAAAAGATTGTTTAATCAATGTCGATTGAAAATCCTGAAAAATACAAGGAGTTCAAGACAGAAACTTTAATAAATACACTAAACTCGCATCCGTTTACGGTTAAAAATTACAAAAAATTTATCAAAGAAAAATCAGATTTTCTAGATACATCATTCTCTATTCATCACATCTCTCACCTGCTTTTGGCAAGATCAAAACTCAACGATTCTATAGTGATATCTGCAGCAGAAATATTTTTTAAACAGAACCAAGAAAGTATTAATGTAATTGCTGTTGGTGGCTATGGCAGAAATGAACTCCATCCATATTCAGACACAGATCTTCTACTACTAATTGAGAAAAATGAGAAAAAATCATTTCAAGATAGTCTTGCAAAGTTTTTAACTTTTTTATGGGATATAGGCATCCAAGTTGGTCATAGCACTAGAACTCTCCAAGAATGCTTGAAAGAAGGTTCAAAAGACTTAACTGTTGCCACTTCATTGATGGAAGCTCGGTATTTGTATGGATCAATAACCACATACCAAACACTAGAAAAAGAAATTACCGGCAATAAATTATTATGGTCTAACACCCAATTTCTAGAAGGAAAAAAAAATGAGCAACTTTCCAGACATTCACAATTTAACAATACAGCCTATAATCTAGAACCAAATATTAAGAGTGGCCCTGGTGGTTTGAGAGATATCCACTCTATTTTCTGGGTTGGAAAAAAAATCCTTGGCATCCAACAATTACAAGAACTCAATGGACTAGGAATTATTTCAAATCAACAGTTATCAATGTTGATTCATGCTAGAGACTTCTTGTTCTCTATTAGATATGCATTACATGCATTAACTCAAAGGAAAGAAGACCGTTTACTTTTCGACTATCAAAGAACGTTAGCAAAACAATTTGATTATCATGATGAACAACACCTATTAGGTGTTGAACAATTTATGCAGGATTATTACAAATCAGCTAAAACCATCGGTCGATTAAATGAAATCATTCTACAAATTTATACTCAAAAACTGTTTCAATCTAAAAAATCAAAAATCAAAACTCTGAATCATTCCTTTCAGATTAGAGACAATCTTGTGGAATTAAGAAAAGGGATTCAATTTAAAGACAATCCATCATTATTATTAGAGATATTCCTCTTATTTCAAAAACATAAAGACATTCAAGGAATAGGCTCAAAAACTATTAGCATGATTACTGAAAACCTCCATCTTATTGATGATTCGTTTAGGGAAAATACAGAGAATAAAAAACTATTTTTAGACATATTAAAGGCTCCAGAAGGAGTTACTCACGAACTTAAGAGAATGAATCTTTACGGCGTCTTAGGTCTCTATATCCCTGCGTTTGGGAAAATTGAAGGGAGAATGCAATACGACTTATTTCACGCATTTACAATCGATGAGCACACCCTTCTTGTTGTCAGTAACTTAAGGCGTTTAGCACTAAAAAGATTTGATCATGAATACATGGAATACAGTAAAAAAATGCAATTGATTGCAACTCCGGAAATTTTATACATCGCTGGCTTGTTTCATGACATCGCCAAAGGTCGTAATGAAGATCACTCGAAATTAGGTTCCCTAGAGGCAGAATCTTTTTGCCTGGATCATGGAATGAGCAAATACGAATCAAAGCTTGTTTCATGGCTTGTCAAAAATCATTTGATACTCTCTCTCACCGCACAAAGAAAAGATATCAATGACCCAAACGTAATCCGATCCTTTGCAATAAAGGTAGGGGATTAATCAAGATTGGACTTTTTATACTTATTAACCATTTGTGACGTAAGAGCGACCAATCCTAATTTATGGAGTACTTGGAAAAAACAACTTTTTGATGAACTATACTTGTTAACAAAAAAAGCCTTAAGAGAAGGTCTTGAAAATCCGATCAATAAGGATGAATTAATTGCTGAAAAGAAAAATCTTGTTGAAGCAAAACTGAACGGTAATCAAAGGAAAAAGGGACTTACAAATCTATTTTCATTTTTAGGTGAAAGTTACTTTTTAAAATTTAAGGATCAAGAAATAATTCATCATTCAAAAATCATCATGGAGAAGAAGTTTCTAGAGAATCCTAAGATCATTATAAATCTTCAGCAAGATATTATTGAAGGACAAACATGCGTCTTCATAATCTGTCAAACACAGAGTAATGCGTTTTTAACAGCAACGGGTATTTTTGAACAAACAAATTTAACTATTCACGATGCAAAAGTTACAGAACTCAATAACGGATATTCTATTTATAACTTTTATGTCCAAGAAATGAATGGTGTTGCAATTGAGGACAAAAAGAAGATTCAACAAATTAAATCAAGAATCGAAAAAACATTGAGTGTTGAAGATGACAGTTCACCAATAGTCAGTCGGGCATTGTCTAGAAGATTAAGATATTTTGACACCAAGACATCAATCAACTTTACAGAAGACCATATCAATAATAGGACTGTGATGGAATTAATCTCTATAGACAGACCTGGTTTGTTGTTTGATATCGCCAAAACACTAAAAACAGAAAATATTTGGATTGAATCGGCAAAAATCGCAACGATTGGTGAAAGAGTGGAAGATATCTTTTATTTAACTACTCAGAATAAAGTGAAACTCAGTAAATCTAATTGTGAACAATTAGAAAAAAAACTTGAAAAAGTGATTAATCAATCATAGAAAAATCAGTATCCATTATACTTCGTTTGATAAATTGCCCACGTTCCGTATAACGCAAATAAAACAAAACAAATCAACGCCCAAGCCGGCATGCTCAAAGACAAAAAAGACCAATTGATTTCTGCGCACTCGCCCGAACCACTAAAAACCATTCCAAAAACCTCTAATAATGGGAAATTAGAAATCATATAGGTAAGATCACCTCCACATCCAGGAATCTGATCTGGTGGCAAATGTTGCAACCAAACATGCCTTCCTGCAACACCTAGTCCGGCAAGACTGAAAGTTATGAAAAATATCGAAGCTGTTAATTTAGTCGCTGTGGTCTTTGGAGGAAGGAGTGTCATACATAAAAAAATCATGCCCAAAAAAATGACTGCAATTCTTTGTAGAATACATAAAGGGCAAGGTTCTAAACCTAAGACATATTGAGCATACAGCACGTAAAGCATAAGAAAAACGGTTGCTAAGAATCCATAAAAAAATAGATGTCTGTTTGTTAATAGAAACACTTGTCTTTCCTTAATTCGTAACTTGGTCCATCAGATAATTCGGAAGAGCTTCAAAAGACTCAACCGTTTTGCCTGATTTAAAATCCCTGATTGCTAGTTTTATCATAATTTTTGCATCAGGTAATACTTTCTCTCCCTGATGAATCAATTCAACACAACCTTTGTCTCTCAGATGATTATATTGTGACCAACCCGAACCGATCCCACAATAATCTCTTTCAGAGAAATCAAAATTATCAACATCAACTAAACGATCTGGATATGTTGCAACGACCAGACCCTCAGCTGATACACGGTAACATCCAAAATAAATTTGATTTCTATTCGCATCTATCGCTACTGCAATCTTTTCGATAGAAAATATTTCTGCTGCTTGTTGCGCTATGACTGAAAGGCTTGAAATACCACAAACTGGTATTTTATGGATATAAGACATGGCTTGGGTTGCGGCTGCTGCGACTCTCAACCCACTAAAACGACCGGGTCCTA
>Ga0066831_10000441_pt1 | contig 10313 bp, 8 predicted proteins | sample ETNtaG_FD_66436 | JGI IMG/M metagenome (GOLD analysis project Ga0066831, IMG submission 66436) | Marine microbial and viral communities from oxygen minimum zone, Eastern Pacific Ocean - ETNP201306PF49B | ecosystem: Environmental > Aquatic > Marine > Oceanic | place: Pacific Ocean: Eastern... | reverse complement strand
TTGGCAGAAAACGAAAAGGCGGCAAGGAGACAGGCTGCAGCCCTGAAGAGATCTAAGGGGATGCTTGGCAAGTTCCGCGAGGGGCTTGTTGAAATATCACCCGTTATTGCCAGGGCGCTGACCAGCCCAATAACGGCTGCTGCTGTTGCTATTGGCGGACTTGGATACGCATTCACCCGCGTTATTGCCAAGGCAAGCGACTTTGACGAGAAGATTGTTCGATCCGGCGCACTTGCAACAATGACTTGGCGTGAGGTCAAGAAGCTATCTGACACCGTGCTTGAGGCATCTGCAGCAACTGAACACACTGCAACCACTGTATCTAGAGCTGCTGAAAAGCTAGCCATCGCTGGCCTTGAGCTTGGGCAAATTCAGGTTGCACTGCCAAAAGTTCTACAGCTCGCCACAGTTGGCGCTATAGATGTCGAGGAATCCGTCGAGTCTCTTTTGGGTATTGTAGATCAATTTGGACTACCGCTATCTGAACTGGGCCGAGTAAATGATGTTCTGGCCTATACTTCGACCAACATGAGAACGACCGTCGGTCAATTGACTGAGGGTTTTGCAAAAATCGGCCCAGTGGCTAAAAAATATGGCATGACAATCGAGGATGTTGCATCCGCACTCGCAGTAATGAACGCTCGCCAAATCAAAGGTGCAGATGCAGGTACTGCCCTGCGAAACATGATCACACGACTTATCGCGCCACTCGCTTCCGCAAAGGGGGCCATCCGAGGCATTACGGACTCCCTAGAAGATAACGATGGTAAATTTATCGGAATGACAGCCCTATTTGAGAAGATGGGTGAAAAAACCGACGATGCAGCCCTGATGATGGAGATATTCCAGCGACGAACACTTGTTGCTGCAATGGCCAGCGCCGATGCCGCCGACAAGGTGCGCTCTCTCACTGAGGAGCTAAAGCACTCTGGAGGCACAGCTAAGAGAATAGCGGACAAGCAACTCTCGACTTTTTCAGGTCGCATGAAAATCATAAGGTCTGTTATTGAGGCAATAGCCATTAAAACGGGCAACGCATTGCTCCCAGTGCTTACTAGGCTGGCCAATTGGTTTCTTGGCGTTCTGCCTACAGTCCAATATTTTATTGGCAAAATAGGCATGATTGCCACCATCTTCGCGCAGATAGCAACAGCGGTTCCGCAGCTTGCGGCAATGTTGTGGGCGGCACTAAACACTGAAGTAGAGAAGGGCTGGAACGAGCTGGCGAAAGTAATGAACATGGGGCTTTCGGCGTATAATGCCGTCAGGGAGCGCCTGGGCAAAGAACCCATCGAGCTGTTTAAGGTCGCTTCAGATGAGGACATAGAACAGGCTGGCAAAGACGCGCTGAGTAAGATTACGAAGGAGTGGGCAAAAATCCGTGAGGAGTTACTCGACCAAGGCCTAGCATTTAACCACATGGCCGAAAATGCAGACACCGTTAAGACCACAATAGAGGGTCTTGTTAAGGCAATGGATCAGCTGACCAAAACTCCGCCAATTGATCTTTCTCCTGACAAGAAGAAGGACAAATACGACAGGGACAAAGAACTTAAGGATATAAACAGGCATATCGACAAAATCTCCAGGATGAGGCAGAAAGCCATCGATGAGGACGCTGATAATGTGGAGAAATGGAATCGCATCAAGTCAGGCATAATCACGCATTATGAAGAAAAGCGAGACAAGGAGTTGATGGATAACGTCAGAAAAAACACGACTGCGGTTGTTGGCCTTGGACAGGCATTTATAAGTTCATTTGTCTCCGCCAAAACAGAAAATGAGAGCCTAACTGAGTCTATGTTGGCCGGATATCAGGCCGCATCTGTAGCCCTTGCACAGGAGATAAGCGCCAGACTTATCGCCTATGGCGTCGAGGCGGCGGCGAAAGCGATGTCGAAGGAGGCGGAGAAGGGGCTTGTCGGTGTTGCAACTGCGTCGATAGCGGGTGGGCTTTTTATGTCGATGATCTCTGGTCTTGGCGCAAAGCTATTAAATAAGGGCGGCATTATCACGGAGGGCAGGGTGGGCGTTGATTCCGTCCCTGCGCTATTAAGCAAGGGAGAGATGGTTCTCCCGAAGAACATCACGGACGAAATTCTCAACATAGCCGGAAGCCCTGGGTCATCAATGTCTAGATCTATTGACGGCATTGGGATGTATGCCAAGGGAGGGATTGTCAACCAGAAGACAGGCTTGGCTGTATCCTCCGCCTTTGCCCCACACAGTCATCAAGTACCGCAGAACCCTGTCAATATGCAAATAAACACGTTGGGGCTGCCAAATAGATCACAGGCAAGACGGTGGCTAAGGGACACTGTTGCGCCCGAACTGGCCGCACTTAAAAGATCTGGTCAGGTGAGTATTTAATGCCTTATTTTAACGACAAGCCTGTTGTTCTCGCCACAAATGTTGCCGCAAATGCCTATCCAGTAAGGATGTATTTGGAGCCAGCAGGGACATACGAACTGGCGAAAAATCTTTTTGATGGACACACCGCAACTTTTGACGAGGCGCCCAGTGTATCGTCATCTGGAACGATACCGACATATATTAAACTACAGATACCATTGGGTGGTCAGTCTTTCGATACAATTATATTTCATGGCGAATTTGCTGGCGCAACAAGCATTAAGGTTTATGCGGACTCTGAGCTTTTATGGAGCGGGACAGACTCAAGCCGGATGGCCGTACTTACGGGGTCAAAATCCGCATCATATATTTATATTGAAGTTTCTGGCGAGGGTGTTTTTAAGTTTTATCAGACATGGGTTGGCAACAGAATTGAGTTGCCAAACAAAGGAACACGGCCCTATGACGCATCTAAAACCACATCCAGCACCACTGAATTTGTAAGTGACTCTGGGGCAATCACAAGATACGTTTTTTATTCAGGGCGGCTTGAGCTAGACTTTAAATTCACAATAGATTCTGACGCCGCTGCACAAAAATACAGTTCCTTGTTTAGGCAATCAGGGTATGGCTCAAGGCCCATATATTGGATTGAAGATCCAGATAGCCACCCAGAAAAACCAATGCTGTCGTTTATTGATGGCGATTTTGGGATAACCTATACTGGCCCAAACCGCAGAGGCACTGAGATTACATTGCTGGAGCAAGGCCCCAGATTCTTAAGCATGGAATCATAGCATGCTAAATCTTAACGAGTCATTCATAAAAAGGGCGTGTGGAAGCTCAAGTCCCATATTCCTGGTTACCATTTACAACAGGATAGATTATGATTCGCAAACAGGTATACAAAGTTTTTCCGATCAGCACTCATACCTAACTGGGCCAAGCCTATACATGGATCACCCATGCTCTGTGTCATCAGTATCACCCGTGTCGGCATCGGTTGACCCCATACAAAGAAGCACCAGTGTCGGTGAAGTTTCTGTGACATTCTCAGATGACGGCATACTAAAAAATAGATTTTTAGACTATCCGCCGATTAATCGGGATGTCTCCATTCATATTGGATTTCACGACCTGCCCACATCTAATTTTGCACCATATTTCAGGGGATATATTTCTGATTTTGATATAAATAATGGAGTTATAGATATATCCATAAAGGAGTGGACGGACGTACTGCTTGACACCAAGCTTACCAAATACGGATGGGACTGCAAACATCCACTTAGTGCAATACATAGGATTTTAAGACTGTGTGGTGTAAGCCATAGGCTTATAAATGAAAGCAGTCTTGATCCTGGCAACCTCCCTGACAAATACCGCGTAATAAGAACAACCGTAAACACAAAAGGGTTCCTTGCTGGAGATGACGAAAACTCAAACTCAGTCGTTGGTAATATTGATGACACAGCCATGAACACAATAAACCACCTTGGCAGTCATCTGGGCGGATTTGTTTATGCCGGAGAGGACGGCAAGATAGAATATAGGCACTTCGATGATTCAGAGGACGCTGTCGACCACCTGTCAAAAGATGACTACACGGATCTAAAAAACAATAAGACATTAATTGTTAATGATGTGACATCAAATCTAAACACATACAAAGACAGCACGGATATTGTATTTGACAATTTATTAAGCAAGACAGTCTTTAAACACACTGGTGGAGAACACGCTGTTTTTGATGAAAGCATTGATTTCAAGTTTACGGGACTGGGATCACACGCCACAGACACGCCCTTCTTTACCCCGACAGGAGAGACACCCAGCGGATGGGATATGTACGTAAACTTCAAGCTATCCACCAGGGGCTTTTCAGGTGTAGATCATTCAACGTACAGCATAGACGGCGCATTGTCGGCAATATCGGAAGACAGGCCAATATATATACTTATAGGCAGGGAGATAATTAAAGCCACGCTAGTGCATGCAATTGAGGATGGGTTTGGCTCCTCTCTCGATATAGATAATGACGGAGAACCTTATGTTGTGGCAGGGACACACTGGCCGTACAGGGTGGTCTGTCTTGCGGGTGAGCGGGGCGCGTTTGGAACAACAGAGGTTAAGCACGACAGGGGAGAGGCAGTGCATGATATTACCGCTGCCGTCTTAAGAATGCAGTCCATACTTAAGAGATTTAAGCTTGGCGCACCTACTATATCGCTAAGAACAAATCTATCAAAATACAATATTCAGGTTGGTGATCATATAACCATAGATGATGACTCCCAGGTGTTTAAAACAACACAGGGCGGCACGGACAATCAAGTTGGCGTTGATTCGCTGACGCGATGGGAGGTGTTATCTAAAGAGGTTATGGTCGGCGCCAACGACACAGGCATTGATTTTAATCTTGTCTGGGTTGACCAAGATGATCCACCAGAGCCAGAAGCAATTGTTAAGCTGCCTCCGTTTATCAATAACTTAATAGATGACATTCCAGTAGAACACCCGTTTTCTCAAATGGCAAACATGTTTGCCTTTAAGGGTCTTGATATAGACCCAACTCCAGGTGGTCTTGATATAATCATAAACCCAGGGGCCATGCACGGTGGAGGCAATGTTGGTGTCATACCATCTCCAACACAGATCTCTCTTGATGACGAAAAAGACACCTATATCTATTTAGACCCGAAGACAAGCACGTTAATAAAAAGAAGCGTTGGTGTAGGAGAGCCAGAGCCGGATCTGGTCGCATCGGAGCAGTTGCTTCATAAAATTACAACGGATGCTGGATCAATCGATTTAAGTGAATCATTTCTCGATCAAAAACCTATTTCGGGAGATCAACTAGAGCCAGGGCTTGGCCCCCTTGCTAATTTATCTGAAGACGGAAATTTCTCTGGTGCGCTCGATGCAGCACAAATCTCGAATTTGCCAGACCTCTCTGCCCTGCCCGCACTTGACACAAGGGTAGGTGCCATCGAAAATGACTACGCAACAAGCGGCGATATACCAGACGTTTCAGGGCTTGCTACGAACACGGCTTTGAGCAATTTACAAACGGGGCTAAACAGCACGATCAGCACCGTTCAAACAAGCCTGAACGGCTTGATCTCGACTAATCAATCAAGCATAAACTCAAACACTTCTTTGATCGATGATGTGTCAGCGACTGCTGGCGAGGCGTTGCGGAATGCGGCCCACGGCTTAGCGCCAAACCCCGACTTTTCGATCAAGGGCGGGTCTGGCGAGCCCTACGGCTGGAGCTTCTGGAGTTCAGAGTTCGGTAATACCTTTGACTATGACAGTCAAAGCTTTTACGCTCAAGAAAGTATTCATGTCTCAGGCATGACAACGGGAGCCTATCCTGTCGCATCGTCTGAAAGATTCCCAGTCTACCACGGCCAGCGTTTGAAATGCCGCACAGTCATCAAGCCAACTTTCGCCGGATCAAAAATGTGGGGTCATGTTTATTTTTATCGCATTGCGCCGGATGGCACGGAGACTTACACAAGCCGCGCACACGCTTGGCACAATGAAAACACAACGTCTTCCGATTGGCAGATCATCGAGAACTCCTTTACCGTTCCCGCTGTAGATGACGCATGGTGGACAACCGTTTCCAATCCAGCGCCGACCGACCAGCCTCTTGTTGCGCGGATTACATGGCGGCAGCCGCACGGCTGGCCAGCTAACACTGGATACGGCCCAGAGAGCGGCGATTTTGATTGGCGCATCTCTTATTTAAGCTGCTACCATGTCGGCTTTGTAGAAGGTGATCTCGATGTTGACTTCCAAAACCGCTTAAACTCTATTGAGACAACATCAGACAACGCATTGCCCGACCAGACGGATGTCATTAAAAACTCGCATCTCTCCGACTACATCGTATCTGCTGCAACGCTCACATCAAGCGCAGCCGCAAGGCTTCTGCCATCATCAACATCATTCAATACACTTTCAAGCAGCGTGAGCGCAAACACCGCAGACATTGCAACCTTGCAGGGTCAAACCCCGTCACCTCTTAATGCCATCGGGTATGCACCTATGGACTTTGTGATCGGATCACCCAACATCGTGGACGATTCAAATGGTGGCCTTAACGTGACAAGTCCATACAACAGCAACACTTTTAGCTGGAGCAACAGCGGCAGCGTGTCGATGAGTTCTATAGGCCTTGATATAAGTGCTGGCGGTGGATCTGGTTTTTATGGCAACTTTGGGCCAAGCTGGATGAAGACAACGCCCGTTGTATCCTCTGCTGTTGAATATTCTGAGAGCAGCTCTAATGTATCTTATGTCGTGCCGATCAGCATGGTCTGGAATGAGTCAAGCGGCGGCAGTTCGCCCAATGGTGCCTATGTGGTGCCAGAGACAGGCACATACAGAATTGACGCATGCCTCAGCGCGATAATGCGCGGCCCGTCATCCTATCATTATTGTGACGTGTATCTCTTGGCTGTTCGCTTTACTGGTTCCGGCACTGGCAAGGACATGGGGATCATGGGATCGAAAACGCCAAACCCTATTCCTACATCATCCTATGTGCCAAGGCCTCAGCTGCTTTCTGGATCATATCATATTGACGCAAATGACGGTGATCAGCTTTTTGTGGGTGTGCAGCTTTTCGGCAATGCCTTTACATGGTTTAGAGGCGGTTCGTACGGGATATCAAATTCAAACACGCAAAACAGGGCTAATTCTTGGGCGCGGATTTCTAAGATCGGGTAACAAAATGCACAATCACCACAAACGGCACACTACAACTTTTTCAAAACATGTTAGGGTTGGAATAGTGTACAACAGGCTGTGAACGATGACAGCCGATAGCAGGTTCAGGCCCCTACCGACGGCTTGCCCGTGGGCCGTAAAGAATCACGGGTACTAACGACAATTAATGCCAACAACTAAAAAAAAAGACAGCCTAGAAAAAGTCGGAAAGCGACTTGCGGCGGCGTCGACAATCGGCGCTCTACTTTCCATGGCGGTTTTTTCCGCAGGGCCATGCGCTACCCCGGAGTGGAAATTTGTGACGAAGGTGGAAGCTGCGAGTGTACATGCGGAGACAGACCAAAAGATAGGTGTGTTAAATCGAAGCCTGAGTCGAATCGAAGGCAAGCTCGACGCGCTGATACAAATGACTAAAGAAATCTTACAGGGGGATGATGACGAATGAAGGACGGTAAAGACACGACAGAATATTCATTGAGCAAGAAGGCTTTCTGGACGGCGGTTTTGCTTCCAGGAGTGGCGGCAGCGATACAGGCAATTCAAGGATCTGGGATGATTCAAAACCCAACGGCGCTTGCAATAATCGGCGTCATCGGCGCTGTGTTAACGGCGCTTGGATACGGTGTAGCCAGGACGGTACAGAAAGGGCAGCATCAGAGGCGCGAAAGTGTAACCATTGCTTCAATGATGGCAACAAACTCGCTACCTGCACCGCCTGAAAAAAAGCAATGACTTACTCAGCCGGAGCTTTTGTTGAAGGCTCTAGGGCTGGTGGATTTGTTGAGAGCGAGAGAGCCTTGACACCAAACCTGTCGCTTTACAGTACGGGATGGGGCGCTTGGGATTTCAAAATGAAGCATCCAGTTTTCGGGGCCGAGGGCGGATTAAGATGGGAGTTTTAGATGCAAAATAAAATCATACATTATACGGAGGGCGATACAGCTCCCGTGCTTGCGCTCAATCTCAACAAGGACATCACTGGCGCGGCAGTAAAATTCGTTATCGACTACCCTACAAAACTAGAAAAATCTGCGACTATCATGGCGGCGGCTACGGGTGATCTAGAAATTGCATGGGCTACTGGCGATCTGCAAAAGGGCAAACACGCCTGTCAGATTGAAATCACTGCTTCTAACGGCAGCGTCCAAACCATCGGCGGGATGTTCCTACAGGTTGAGGCGAAGATCTAGATGCCTGATGTAAGCGTAACAATTCCATCAAATTCAATTCGATTATCTGTGCCAACAACAGTTTCGCTGTCGGCGCAGCAACAAACATCACAGCAGCCTACCGTATCCACGGGCGTTGCACATACTGTGATTCTTGAGCCGACTACGGTCGGGGAGGTTGGCGAATTGAGCAGCGGACGGTTGGTAAACATTGAAGGCTTTGGCTTGGCGATTAAGGACGAAGTTCGCGACAAGGTTTTAAGTGTTGAAAAGTTTTATATGACCGCAGCCAAAAGCGGCTATTGTCAAAACATGGCACTAAGGGTGGAAGGCATCGCCACATCACTGGATGCCGTCAAGATTCCCCGCGATGCGACAATCTTGTCTGCCGCGATCACCACAAAAGATTCGATTAATAGCAATTTTCAAATAGAATTTAAAAAACAAAACGACGAGTCTGTCGCTTCTATCCCTGTGCCATCTGGCACAAGTTCGCTCCGCCAATCAGGCATGAGTGCTGACTTAGATGCAGACGATTCATTAACAATATTCCTCTCAAGCGACGAGCCAGTGGACAACCCATTGGTGACAATCGAAATTGCTTGGAGGCTTTAAGAAAAAAGGACACTAGATATGAGCGAACAATCCTGGGATTTGGTGACAAATAAAACGTTCCCCATGTATTCAGAAGACCAACCTGCTTACGACGATAGCACTGGCGAAGTGGGGGCGAAGAAGCGCCAGCTTTTCTCTGCGACTTATCCCGCGCCGAAGAGTGGCCACGCATCCTATTACTGTCTCGACGATGCCGCGTTCAAGAACAACTCCGGCGATGCCATCAGCATTCGGATGTCTTTTGAAGACCCCAAGAGAAGTCACACGGGCAATGTTGGGATTTTCATGCACCTCGACAAAGCCAAGCTCGACGCCCATCAGGCCGGGACTACCTTCACAGGCTCACCAGGCCACGATAACAATGGCACTGAGGGGTTCGGACGCACGACTGGTGGATTGTTTTTCGCCAAAAATGCAGAAGAGCGAGAGGGGAAACTTTATATCGGTTGCGCGGGGCAAAGCCCAAGTGAACTTCCCGCCAGCGTTGGATCAAACAACGATTTCAAAATAGCCTCGGCGGGCGGCTTTCAGTGCATGAGATTGGACTACATCCCCTACCAACACGCGGGGGTGGACATGGTCAAACTTGAGATTTTCATGGGCAAAGTTGGTGATGCGTGGCTAAGTGATGCCGACTGGCGCGATGCATCAAAATGCGAATCATCAACGGCCAACGTGTTAAGATCATGGATCTTTGACAAAAATGGCAGCGGCGCGGGTGGCAACCAACACGGTGCAGACGCCAACCGAAATATCGGTGATCCGATCGACGGTGCTGGCGCGTGTCACGGGTTTTACTTTGGAGACTGCAAAAAACCAAGTGGTGGTCTTCAGAATAACCCTTGGAACTCGTCGGATCAATCCGCCGCAGCAACGGTCTCGATCGGTAGGGTTGAAACGAGAATCGTGTCGAACACGGATCAGATTTAGGGGGGAGTGACTGATGCCAAGTGCTAATGACTTTGCGCCAGCGAGTCTGGACTTTCAATTGGACGAAAGTTTTGATTCGGGATGGGCGCAAACAACACAACAGCAAATTCCAGAGGCGAGTTCCGATTTTGGATCTCCATCTCTCCAGCTAGACGAAAATTTCACTGGCTGGTCGCAAACAACACAACAGCAAATTCCAGAGGCGAGTTCCGATTTCGGATTACCCTCGTTCATACTCAATGATGACATGGACTGGTCAGCAGCCGCTCCAATAACAGCAGACCCAGAGGTTAACACAATGGCGAAAAGACTATATTTAAAAGCGGTAGCAGGTCAGGGCGATGTGCTCGTGGCCGACTTAGGCTTAAAACTAAAAGACGGAGTTTCTACATTTGTAGCAATTTCGGATCATGAAGCGCTTCAAGCAGGTGAGAAGCCCATTATCACTCCATCGGAGTGTAGGTCTAGTTCAAGCCTGAGAGCCCTTATAGAACTCGATAAAATCGA
>Ga0066831_10000437_pt1 | contig 10335 bp, 17 predicted proteins | sample ETNtaG_FD_66436 | JGI IMG/M metagenome (GOLD analysis project Ga0066831, IMG submission 66436) | Marine microbial and viral communities from oxygen minimum zone, Eastern Pacific Ocean - ETNP201306PF49B | ecosystem: Environmental > Aquatic > Marine > Oceanic | place: Pacific Ocean: Eastern... | reverse complement strand
GAATCCATGACTTACCTGGCTTTGCAAGGCGTCCCCGCCCCATGCGTGTTCCTGAACATAGTCCCTTGCCCGCTCGCCCGCAACCTCTGCGGCGTCGTCAGCAGCATTGGTGAATGACTCAGCTACGTCGCTACCAGCAGAGTATATGTCGCCGTCCAAACTGTTCAAAGCCTGCACGATTTCTTCGTAGTGACTGCGGCTAACTCGCATTCGACGCGACTCCTCCTCAACCGGGGCTGCCGAGATGCTCCCGGTTAAGGTCTTCTCGAAAGCACTGAAAACTTTCTGAAAGTCCACCGCCCGCCCATTTACAGTAAGCTCGACATCCAGATTGGACATGTCTGCCTCTAGAAGTATTTCTTTGTCTGATTGGACTGCACACCCGACGAACTTCCCCACGGGAAACTCGTTGAGTTCATTGTAATTAAGAGTAGGCATTAGGAATCCTCCTTGTCTTGGTTGGGGCTACTCAGATTGGCTGCAATCTGCTTATACCAACAACGTCCCGTTATTTACCGTTTTTCTGGGTGTAGTGTTGAAAGATATACGGGCGGTGCCATGTAACTAGAATCACTAAACTATTACGCGGCACACCCGTATATCTAGCTGCACAGTAAGTACAGATATAGAGATAGATACTACTGCTCTGTCGGGATGAACTCGCAGGTATCATTGGTGCAGAATTTCTCTGTAATCTCGTGGACAGAGTTTTCCATATTGATTGGCTTAAGATTAGCCGTCATTTCTTCGTACTTTTCTTTCGTTATCTTTATGTATGGTGCTTGTACGTACCCATGAGAATCATCCATTAGGGGAAGCATGCTCACAGATTTAAGTCTTGTCTCGTAGACTTCTAAGCAGGTCTTTATATCTCGGGCTTCATCCTTTCGGAATGTGATCGTGATAGAGACCTGATTATCGGCCCAGTACTTTTGCATGTCTGCCGCATTGGCGAACTGCTCCCAGATAGATATCTCATCCTTGCTTTTTCCGAAGTGCGCCTCTTGAACAGGGAAGCTTACGCACATCGTGTTGTTTGCGTAGGCGTCCGGCTCAACGAGGTACCCCGCATCGATTGCGGCAGGTATTAATGGAGATGTGTCATGTACGCGTATATTTCGGATGTAATACTCGCTGTGGGGATAGTGAATCCCTGGGGTGGAGCCGCACAAGAGGCTTACCGTTCCTGAAGGCTTTACGCTGCTTACCTTAATGGACTTAGGCACGCACAACCATTCAGCGTATTTACGGTCTAACTCACGTATGGAGTTGTACCCCTCGCTACACCACCCAAGGAATTCCCTGCGCCCGAGCTTGTTCATTGCTTGAACAATGCCGCTCATCGAGCACCCGATCCTCCTGTTCCGCATCATGACCGCGTTTGTTCTGGGGTCGTGAGTTGGGACAAGGGTAACCGTTTTAGCGTACAGGTACGCCATCTTAAGTGTTTTAAGGTAGTCGTCGAGATCGACGTGGTGTGCGGGGAAAGTCTCTACTAGGCAGCACAGTTCAAAGCTCTCAAGTGTTTGCTCTGCGCAAGGATTGCTGCCCATTGCTCGAACATCAAAACCGTTCCGGTGTCCGTCCATTCGCCGGAAGTGCTGCATGTTGTCTAGCCAGATAATTCCTGGCTCCCCGTTGACGGCGATGGACTCAGCTACCTCAGAGTAGTCCATTCCGACTTTTCCGAAGATACTGTTGTTGGATGCCCACCTTCTGTCCATCAGGGCTTCTTTGTCCTGTTTGAGTTCAACGAAGTCTTTATCGTCAGCGTTTCCGAACATGATTTCCGCTGTACGGCGTATTCCGCCGGCAACAACGCATTTGCCCACATAGTTGAATATATCGACTATGTGCGAGGACGTGATCTTGTACGGCTCATCTTCGGGATCGAGTAGGTTTGTTAGAGACTCCACAAGATCGATTAGCGGCTGAGGGCCAGAGGCCGTTCCACCAAAACCCTTGATGGGGCTACCTTTGGGCCTCACCTGTGAGTAATCGATGTTTTCGGGATAGTAACCCTTTCCAGCGTATGAGTTGAGTACAACCTTTATCAGGTCAACCCACCCCTCCCTGCTGTCATCGACGACGTAGGGCTCTTCGGTTATCTTGGGCGGCTGTATCTTGATCTTTCCAACACCCTTGGTATCTCCGCCGACACCAACACCGAGCATTGACATGTCCATTAGGAAGACAAACGGGGCGGCGAAGTCTACGTCAATATCTTCCGTGCTAACGAAAGCGCAGTTGTTTAGTGCAGCCGACCCCTTCTCGTAGATAAGGTCGGTACCCATAGCCCAAAGACCTCGTCCGGGTGGGAGCCACTTAAACTCCCACATTCTCTGGAACATCTCCTGTGCCGACTTTTGGGCTTTTGGCTCACTCCATGGGAGAAGGAGTGTTCTGCAATGGATCTTTTGTATGTTGTAGATTCCTTCTACAACTCGTTGACATGTCTGCCAAAACTCTTCAGTCTTTCCGGTGTCAAGCTCCCTTGCATAGGTACGCTTATAGGTGAAGTAGCCCAGCGGCCCCCATTCTGGGTGCTGTCCTTGAAATCCCTCTATAAACGCCGAGCTTAGAGAGAATGTTCTAATTTTTCGTTCTTCTGGCTGTTGGGCTGGAAAAATCATCCACACTCCTGTTCACATGTTTCTTCTGTCATTATCGATATACGTGGAAGAAATCTCCCACCCCTCCGGAAAGGGTACAGTCTACTTCCGGCGGGCCCGTATCAGTAGGCCCGTTGTGTCTATTTTTTGACTGGACAAGCTTGTCCGCCTCGATTGCGCAGGAAATAGCGCCTTATGGGTATAAGTCCTTTGAGTTCCCGCTCAAACTAACTACCTGAAAAAGGAGGGCATTTATGCTTAGTCGGGAAGAGAATATATCTCGTCGAATCATCGTCGAGGGACTACGAGAGCCACACGGGCTCCTATCACCGAGCTTCATAAAGCTTCATGAAAAGTATTATGGGAAGGAAGTCGCATTTAGGCTTTTCTGCCTTGCGGTTGCGAACTCCGCGGCGGTCTCTCCCTTTAGCGCGTGCGTTGTTGGTCGCGGAGTGGCGGCCATCGCCCCATCGGCAAGGCTCTCTAGAGATGGGGGCAGCAGCTGGTTTGATTGGTGTTTCTCTCGTCCAGGAATACACCGGGTACACAATATGAGTGGGGGCGGGCACATCCCACACGGGAGAGACTATGACGACTTCTGGGCCCCGGCAGCCGGCCTGCTGGCAGGCTATCAACTACACTCTGTATACGTAGACAAACACAGAAATCGTATTGATATGAGACCTACAATCGAGGTTGGCATTAGGGAGCGCCATGTAAATAACTCCTCGGCGTCCTCTGACCTTGGCGAGGGGATTAACAACTGGTCGAACCTGTATGGTGCGGCATTGGCACCGTTTTACGAGAAGTCTTACATTACCCGGGGCGTCCATGTTTCGTTTCTTCGCGGTCTTTACGGGTTAACCTCTGCGGGTATATGTTCCCGAAGCGTCTTCTCCGGCGATCTTAGCGTTAGCGACTTCGTTGATCATGTCCACACAATCGCCGCCGCTGCCGTTATTTCGCAAGAAGGACCGGAAGCAGGAGGAAACTATGTCGGCGGTCTGTCTGACAGGCTGGGAGAGATTAAGTCGTTCTGCTCGAATAGGGATAACTGGCGAGTAGCGATGCTATAAAAAATTATTGGTGCTACTCGCGGAGTGCGCCAACAAAATAGGGGGGAGCAATCTCCCCTATTTTTTTACCTAAAGCCTTATTAGTCTTTACTTTTATTATCTTCTAATAAGTCTTCTTTGTTGGCCGGCTCGCTAATTAGGCCTCTATCCAGTAGTATTTTTGCTGTGCGTCCGTAGCTTCCTTGAAGCTGCCAGGCGAGCCCGGTATTGACCAGGTGTTGGAATAGGCCGATACTTTCTTCGTCGGATAGCTCTCCGGTTTCGTACTGCATTATTTTGTCGGTAAGCTCGCTGCTTTTCATTGGGGGCTCCTTTGGGTTTTTACGCAGACACGTTTCTACCGCTAGATAACAGTTTTGTGTTTAGCGTGTTGGGTTTTAGCGCGATAGGTAAGAAGTGGGAGGTTGTGTGTACGTTGCGGAACAACTTCTTCGGCGACCTCCAGGACCACTCAGACATGCAGCTTGACCAGATCATTGAGTACGTCACAGTGGACAAGGCCACCTCGAATGATGGTGAGGTGTTCGACGCGTATCAATGGTTGGGGATCATAAAATCATACAAGTTGCACGCGAGTTTTTCGCTGGCGTTGATGGGTGTGATTGTTCAGATTTTCTCTGCTCTTCATTTCTTTGAGGGGGCTCCGATTCATTAGCGTGGCCTTCAATTAGGCCCCACCCTTCCGTGTGCCCCGTTACATATAAGTCTCTCGTTTTCGATGCCATGCTTCCTCCGCTGCGCACCACCAGAGTAAGCGCCGACCGGCACGACAAAGAAGTAATTTTTCTGTTCACTAAAGTGCTTATACGGAAATGTGGTTTATATTTGCTGTAGTGATATCGTTACTGTATATACAATTTCATTACGGGGGGTCGACTTGGCAACGGCAGCGGGAGTACAGATAGATCTGTGGAGTTTCTTTAAAAATAGAGAGACCAACAGGGTGGACGGTGAGAACCATATAGGCCCCTACAAGGTTTTTGACGAGTACGTTTACAGGAACATGAACTGCTCTGCGTACGACTTGTGCTTAGGGTTTGCTGCTAGAAGGCGCTGGGAATCGTTTGTTTGTGTTGGATGCTATAGGACCCAAGGCGGTTCTTTTTACTCACAGGAAGAGCTTAGAAATATGCGGCTAAAAAGATTGCCGTAGGAGGAGTCACCGAAGATGGCGAATAAGCCAGACCTTAGTCAGGTTAAGAAGCGGTTGAACATCGAAAGCGATGAGCCGAGCCCGAAGAAAGAGAATCCGGAATGGAAGCCAGAGATGCGGCAAGAGACCGCAAATATGGCGAAGAAGTTCATGGATGAAGTCTCCAAAACGGAGACTGTAGAGGAGGAGCCTATAGAGAAGGTCGATCTGGGCGAGCTTCCCGAGGGGGTTAGCGCGGAGCCCGAAGACGACGTCTTCTACAGCAACACCTCCTACGATAACCGAGCCGTCAGAACATCTATAGAAAACAATTGCTCTAAGATGGATTTCGCGGACCTTGTGATCAGTGGGCGAGTCTCTCAGCAGGTTCCAATTATTCCGGGAAAGCTTGAGGTTGTTTACCAGTCTCTGCTGGGCACTGAGACCTACTGGATAGGGCAAAACGTGGAGAAGAACTCAACCACAGCAGCGACCATGCAGGAGTGGATGGGGTACGCAAGGCTCGCCCTCTCAATCTCTAGTGTTAACGGTAGGGCTATGCCTGAGGTTGGTGATGACCTAAACGCGGAGTCCTTTGGTGAGAGATTCAACGCCGTGATGGGTATGGCCGAGCCCGTTCTACGCATGATGCTGGTTAACTTGGGATGGTTTAATCTGAGAGTTGACGAGCTTTACGCCGACGACTTTGGTCCGTTAAAAAATGGCTAGAGTCTCCTGTAGGTTGGGCGAGAGCCAACATATTCTTCGACAAGTTGAACGCTCCCCCTCGACCAGGAAGCCTTCAGGAGGCTCTTTGTATTCTCGTTCAGCGGTACAGGAGGGAGCAGGAGTATTACCTGGCGCTGGCAGGCCTACACGCAGAGAATTCGAAGGAGAGACAAGAGATGTTCGATAAGTATCGGGACGTTATGTTTCCCTACGTCATACGCAGCGCTGTGGACGAACGGTCTCGCACACAAGACATCTTGGAAGAGGCATTCTTGCAGGGCCCAATTATTATTAAAACTGCGCAAGGAGACGATTGATGGAGCAGGAACTAAACATGGGCATTTTGATTATAGGAATGTCTAATACCCTATTGTTTTCTGGGGAGTCGACGACAGAGCTTGTTCTACTCCACATGGCAACCGGGGAGGACTTCACCATGCCGATAACGGAGGAGCAGGCAGCAATGCTGCTTCATGCGATGGGTCTTGCTGAGGAGGTTGTTGAGGATGAGGACGGGCCAAAGCTTCACGTTGCGCAACCTGAAGCTGAGGAAACACCACAACTTTAGGGAGTACTGGGTCTGCGGCACCTGTGGGCAGAGAAAGCGGTCCCGAAACCCTAAAGACAGAAACAGGAATCGGTGCAAGAGGTGTGGCTCAAAGCGGCCTCACCGAATTAGGATAAAACACCGGGAGCGTGGAGATGGAGATCGCGCACATGCTGACTCAAGAAAGTCTAATATCATGGTTTCGGCGGCAGCTAAGGCGAGGGCCGCGATTGGTTATGGCACTAGGACCTTTCCGGCTTCACGGCCGGCAAGAGACCTTCTTGATGCCGCAACTGTCTACGAGGACAATCCGAAAGGCGGTAGATGGCTTGTTCAAGCATTTATTTACGGGGATAGGCATATGGGCGAGTCAGACAGAGAAATGTGTCTCACCGCTTTTGTTGGGGAGGTAGCGGATTATATGTCTGAGAGGAAAATGATGCAGATAAGAATATCGGATGACATGCACAAGTGGTTGAAGATGTATGCCGCGCAGAATAGCACGACTATGACTGAGGTAGTGTTGAGGTATCTTAGGTTGCTGCGCAATCGCGCAGAGAAGAGCGTTAAGGTTGATCAGATATGAATGATCTTGCTCCCGATGAAGGCTCGCTGATGCTTTCGACCGAGAAGCTGGCCCTCCCTCAAACCGTTGAGGGGGCTATAACGCTTCTCAGGAGAGTGCTTTCTAAGCCCTACATTGAGTCAGTGATACTGAGAAGTGGCAGCCCTGTGGAGGTCACCTGGTACAGGGATGTGTCGGACTCGTTGTCCGTGGGTGAGCCGGAAGAAGAGGCGGAGTCAGTTTTGGCTCGGATTCCAATCGAGGAGTTCTCTTCAAGTAAACCATCTGTGGAGTATTTGTTCGATGCGATTATGAACGTCGAGCAAGACGGCTTTCATGCCTCACACCTTTTCGTTGGATCAATAAATTATTTGAAAGAGTGGCTTGGCCTTCCGAGCGTGGTGCGTATACCTAAAGAGGAGGGCACGGATTATTACCGTTTAATAGGGTTGATGGTTCTTGAGGTCACATCCCTTAACGGGGACGTTGTTGTTTTGTGTGGATCAAACATAAGAGATGCGACAAGGACTGAGCTTAATGTCGGTCTAAAGTTGTCGACATAGGAGAAGATATGCCTGACGGAAAAATTGTGGAGAAGCTCCAGTTGGAGCTTAAGGACACCATCGACGGATTGGGATGCACAGAGGTTGTTACAGCCTCTAGCCGAAACGGCGATGTTCGGGTCTTGTTTCGCGTACACGACGAAGCTAAATGGTTGGCCATCTTGGCCGAATTCCTCAGCAACGAGGGAGACTGGTACTCCTTTGTTGGCAAGAAGTACATGATGTACGAGGGGAACATGGTGTTTGGGTGGGTGATGATTCTTGAGTCGTCCAACCTGGATAAGACCGTGACTGAGGTTCGTAAGATCTTGCTATCTCTAGCCAATGTTGGGCCAGAAGGAAACATTGATGATGATGTTTCCGTGGTTGTAGACGACGGCACAATCATGCCCGGAGAAGTTATGGTAAACCTTCCGTCTTCATCTGGATACGAGGCACGACACCAAAACAGGGTTAAGAATCTGCGATGATAGTAGACCCCGAAAAAGCCGTAGCCAAATACCTGATACAGGTTAGCGTTACGTTTAAGCCCGGCAGTATGAACGTTCTTGGAGTCTTCCATCTGTGGAAGAAGAGCGGACTGTTCGGAAGCGCGGACGAGTTGATGAAGTTCTGCCCGTCCAGCGGTTGCTCGGGGTTCTTTATGGATTCTTTTGAGATTCCCATGCAGTACATGGACAAGGTTGATACCAATAAGGATATGACCGAGTGGCCCATAGAGGTGCAGAACCTGTATGCGGGGTGGCACCGACAGAAAGTGGTCTGCCTTGATTGTAAGTCAGCCACCATTAGAGAGCAGCTTCCTGATAGTTATGGGTTCAACATGCCCATCGATAGGATCGCTGAGAGGACCTCACGGTTTTTCGCGAAGCTCGGCGGTGACGCAGATATATACCTGGTCCGCTCGCACGCCGCCGGAAAGTTTCAGGAAGCGCGGGCCACTCTGTATGACCCAATGGTTGGCTCTGGCAAGCAGTACTCGTCAACACTTGACGAGGCCCGTAAGAGAGACTCGGTTTTTTATCCATTGACCAGTATTATAAGAGACACGGCGGGCGGTAGCCCGCTATCTTCCAGGTTTAAGGCTCTTTTGGAGGCATAGGCGTGCGGTTTGAGGAGGTACTAGAGTTAATCACGCGAGCGCAGCAGCGAGTAGCTGTTCTGTCCAGTGTTATTGACAGCCTTGAGCAGTACCTACCATCAGACCTGGGGGGAGACCCCGATGAGGTAATCATGGTTACCGACCAGTGTTTGCAGCCAGAGGTTCCTCACGAATTGGTTGAGGAAGTTATTGAGGAAATATCCAAGATGATGGAGAATGCGGAGTCTGAACTTGAGGGCCTTCGCTCAATGAGTGTATCCAAGCCGGCAGCAAAGAAGCGTCGGACAAAAAAACAATAAACCTAAGGGGTTAGTGAGATGATTGAGAATCAAGAACAGGAGACTGCTGCGACTGAGGAGCACGTCAACGAGGCGGACGGGAATGACGTTGAGTTGAACGACGAGGAGCGTCGAGACTTGGCTGAGAAGTATATCGTGGACCTCCTCCACGGGATGAATATGGCTGGCCAGGCAATCAACCGTCTTGAGGGGTTCTGCTTCGCTCTGGTTAAGATTATTATAGATAAAAATTTGGCGACACTCGAAGAAGTTGAGGCCGCCAAAGAATCCCTTATGAATCACGATGATATACGTGACTTTTGGGGGGCAGCCGAGGAAGTCGAAGAGGCCAAGCCCACCGAAGAGGCTTAAACGCGCTACCACCCCTCTTTAAACGCCGGTATTATTGATTTGTGAGACGGGCTCAGCCTCGGTCTCGGACCGTCAAGATCACTTGGAGTGTTTAATGAGCCCGTTGGTTATGCAACTTCTTACTTCTTTCGTCAGCATTCTGGCTACAGTCATTCCCGCTGTATGGATGTTGTCCTCTAAAATTCAGGCGACAGCCGGAAAGTTAGAGGCTCAGAACAACATCATTCAGGGGCAGTCGGAAAAGATCGCGACACAGATAACGCACATAGAGCGACAGATATCAGATATCTCAAGGCAGCTTAGCGAGGCCCGCCAGGAGACTAATGAACTTCGTGAAAGAGTGGTTCGCGTGGAGACCTTGATGGACGCTTGTCCTAAGAACACGCCCTCTTAAGACCTGACCACAATCGCTGGCGAGGCCCAAGGGCACGCCGGGCAACCCAGATACTTGGATGTCGCGCTCCCCCCAACGAGCGGCTGGTTAACAGACACTTCAACTTCCATAATCCCATTGCACCCACAGTTGGGACAAGGCGGCAGATCTTTGTCTGACATTTTTGCTTTAGGTGTTCCGGTCACTTCTGAATCCGGTAACCCGTAATCTCGTATACTCATACTATTTCTCCTTCAATAAAAATAAGGCATCTAGCGACCACCGACATGCCTTCCTGCTCGGCCAAAACTACGCATTGCTGCGCCGTAGGTCTAAGTGGGCCCACTAGGATTTGAACCTAGGACCAACCGGTTATGAGCCGGTGGCTCTAACCACTGAGCTATGGGCCCTTATTGAGCGTCAGGAGTAGCCGTCCTTGTACCAACGCTTCCCCTTCAGGGAGAAGCTGGACTTGGCTACCATCTTTTTACTGTTCTGACTTTTGCAGTTTGGGCATACGGCTATATCAACAAAACCCTCTGGAGGTGACATGGGCGAAGGCTTGGAGAACTCCGTGCCACAGTCCTCGCAACGGTAATTGTATATAGGCATAGCTAACTCTTTTCGAACTCCACAGAAGCAGTCACTCTCACTTGACCGCCACAATGTGGGCAATTATGAAATAAGAATGCGCTTCCGTCGCCCGCGCTTTTTAGTTGCGCCGACAGCAGCATCCCCATGTGCGAATGACCGGAAGGCCCAGTCGCCGTCTTTGGTTGTTCTTTTGCTTTTGTTTCTACTGGTTCATCTTTTGACCAAGATACGGTCAGAGGATTTCGTTGTATAGACACATTTCCTTGCCCAAGCTCTTTCACAAGTTCAAGGATCTCATCAATTCTGGCTTCACCGATTCGAGAGATGCCTATCTCGGACTTAATGCTTTCTTTTATGAAGGGCAGGCGGATAGGACCTGTTTCGTTTTCCAG
>Ga0066831_10000430_pt1 | contig 10391 bp, 13 predicted proteins | sample ETNtaG_FD_66436 | JGI IMG/M metagenome (GOLD analysis project Ga0066831, IMG submission 66436) | Marine microbial and viral communities from oxygen minimum zone, Eastern Pacific Ocean - ETNP201306PF49B | ecosystem: Environmental > Aquatic > Marine > Oceanic | place: Pacific Ocean: Eastern... | reverse complement strand
ATGCCCTCGCAAAAATGCGCTTTTTTTTACAGTTTTCGCCCATTTGCACACCCATAAATATGCAGTATTCCTTAACAATATCAGGAGCTTAGGTGGTTAGAGGCCCGTACAACACAATCCGCAAGTCATCGGCGCCAGACGAGGAAAGGGCTCTGTCCGTCACTGCAACATTTGACGAGCTGCGGGACAGGATTCTCGCAGAATCGCCGCTTAAGAGCGCAGCCGCTAAATTAGCCGCCGCTGACAGTGCCGCGACCCTGTTTGTGCAGCAAGGGCATCTGCGCAACAAGTTAAGCGACGGCACAATCACGGCTGACGAGCTTCGACAGATTCCGGCGGTTGCGAATCAAATAAACAAGGTGCTTTCCACCCTGGGCATCGTTGAGGTCTATGAAGAAGACTTGGATTTCAGCGAACTATGAATCTCATCGAACGCCGCGAACGCTTTTGCGAGAAATACATCACGGACAAAGAGGGCCAAAATTTTACCCTGGAGGGGCGGGAGTGGGTTCGGGACAAAATGTGGAAGGCGCTCGACGGATATAAATATTGGCCCGTGGATTTTAAAAAACTTTGCGTTGACTGCAAAGAGCTATCGGGCACATTGACCACATCGCACAAGCCACACAATTGCACAGCCGAAGACTGTGACGGTCTTGAGGCGGCGCCGCAGCAGGTATGCGTTTTTTGTCTGCCACGCCGATCGGGCAAGACATTCAACATCTCAAGTTACATAAATTCGGAGCTGTTTCTGCGAAACAACAGAAGCGTGTCGTATATAGCTGCATCTGAAGACCAGTCCGCAGACTTGGTCATGGAGAACTTCAGCGGCCCAATCCTAAACAACCCAACCCTCAGTCGCGTGGCTGAAGTTAAGGGTAATAAAATCTTGGTCAGCAAAACAAGTTCGCGGTTTGAGTATCTGTCAACATCGCACAAATCGGTTACTGGTCGCGGTCGCTCCTGCGTAATTCTCGATGAGTCAAGAGACATTTCCGCGAGAGTTTTCGCTGCGATCGCGCCGAGCTTGCTGGAGTCGCATGGGTGGGAGTGCGAGCGAGGACACTTCAGATCAAAACACGCTGACAATGCAAACGGCGATTGCCCTCTTTGCGGAGATGAGCTTATCCCGTGGCAGAGCAGGTTGGTCGTTATGTCATCCGCCGGATTGACTGAGGGCAACGACAAGGACTGGTTTAAGGAACTGGTTGAGTTCCTTGAAAACAGAATGGATAAAAACTTCTATCTGTTCCGAGCCGACACAGAAGATGACCTCAACCCCGACATAAACAAAGACCAGCTCAATGCAATGAAGCGTGTGCTTGGTCAGCTCGACAGCATGAAGTCGCTGGTGTCTGTCGAATTTGAAAACGAATTCACATCGAAGGGCGAGGACTTCGTTACAAAAGAAGAGATCGCAAAGTGCATCGACAAGTCCCTAGATTACCGCAAGGGGGGCTCCGATCGGCCCTGCGTAGCATTCCTGGATACGTCAATTTCAAAAGACAAGACGTCCTTAGTTATCTGCTGTGACGATGACAGCTCAATGGTGCCGTGGGAGACTCTTCGTGTCGAACACATCATGGTCTGGGAGCCGCAAAAGATGCGCGATAAAATCATCGACCCAGAGGTGATCTACGCATACCTGAGACACACTTTGCCAATGTTTCCGCTGGTGGATTTCAGAATCGACACAAGAGCCATGCCTTGGGCCATGCGCTTGGTGAAAGAGATTAAGCGTGACAAACAGCCGTGGGCCAAGTTCACGGATGGATTCAACAAGGCCAATCGGGTAGAACGAGCTATCGCCTGGAATCTACTAGAACAACGAATACGCTCGCAGAACATCAGGATACCCGATCACAGCGAGCTACGTAAAGAGCTAATGGCCGTGCGTAGGGTTGTCAATTCCCTCGATGGGCTCACCGACATCCGAGACAAGAACAGAAAAGTTCGCCACGCGGATATTGCAGACTCACTTGCCAACTGCTGCTTCATCGCTCACCAGCAAGCACTCAGGGGCCAGCTACACATAGCAGAACTTGAGCGTGAAAGCTTGATGTCCACATTCCTTCGCGGCCTTAACGACAGAGTGATTGACGATTTTAGCGACGGGAATTTTTAGTGACTTATAATATCGATTGGTTAACAACTGGCACGGTGGCTCGAAAACTCCATGTTCACAGGAACACCGTGCTTAACTGGGCACGAAAAACAATCGCAGGAAACCCCACACACTTCCGCCCTGGCACTGTACGAAGAAACCTCGCAGGTAGGTATTTTTTTCAAAGAGAAGAGATCGATCGACTTAAAAACCTAGTCCCTGACTACTACTAACAAACGCACAAACGCACAAACGACACTATATAAACATATCTTCCTGTGGCACAATGGCATACTGTGGGTATTCTAAATAATATATTCAATGTAAAGAGGGTTCCGAAATTGCTCGCATTTGCGGACGATCCATCATCCCTGTCTGTGCGCCCAAGGCCAAAGGGCGGCTCTGCGGGTAGCTTGCAGAACGGAATACCTGACGATCACGAATATAACTCCGAGACATATGCCGACAATTTCATAGGAAGCAACGGTTTTCCAGGCATCGGTCAAAAGATGCTCTCCGACCCCTACATCAAGGCTACCGTAAACATGGTGGCAAACTGCATCATAAACAGCACATGGGATTTTGAAGCGTCCAGTAAGTCAGATCCGAAGGCGCAAGAGATCGCTGACTATTGCAGGATGGTGTTTTTTGAGCGCCTCGATTTCGATAAATTCTGCAAACAACTCGTCACTGGCTACCATCGCGATGGGAGTGCGATATTTGAATTTACCGATAACGTCGTTCCCGTTGAAGCGTCACGGTTCCCGCACCACCCAGGCGAGGGCCGTGGCGTGGTAGCCACTGGACTACACTACAGGCCCGCTTGGTCAATAATCAAATACCACCAAAGCAAAAAGAACCCGCTTCACTTATCAGCAATCACCCAGAGAATTACAGGATCTGACGTTGAAAAGCCAGGAGAACGAAAGGTTCCAGCAGACAGGTTACTCCGCTGGACGTATGATCAGGAAGACTCAAACTTCTATGGACGCTCTGTTCTGAGGAGTGCCTATGGCCCCTGGAAGATGAAGGTTGCACTTCAGGTTCTGGCGATGATTAAGGCAGAGAAGTGTTCCGTGCCATTGCCCACAATCGAGTTGCCAGAAGACGCCACCACAGAAGACCTTGAAATATGTCAGAAGATTCTGCGGGATTTACGCGCCAACCAAAAAGGCTACGCGATATTTCCTAACGGCTACAAGTTCTCGTATGAAACAGTAAGCTCTCAGAGCGGTGTGGACTTAGAATCACTTATCGAAATGTGCAATAAGTCGATCGCTACAAATATTCTGGCGCAGTTCCAGCTCTTGGGTGTTTCATCCGGCAGCGGATCATATGCCCTGGCAAGCACACAGGAAACCCAGTTTCACCAATCGATTGAGTCTGCCGCTCGCTTCATCGCGTCCGTGTTTAATACGTGGCAGGACGGGCACAATGTTATCGACAGGCTTGTGAAGATGAACTTTGGCCCAGAGGCACATGCGCCAAAACTCGTCTTCAGAAACCTGCCGACAAAAGATTACGTCGCAGTGCTTCCGATACTTTACAATCTGACGCAGCCATCGAGCGGCGTTATCACGCCAGACGATCAATTAGAGGACTACGTGCGCGAGGTAATGAGTTTGCCTCAACGCGATCCGGCAACAGCCAGACAGCGCGTGGGCGAGGAGATAGCAAATGAAAATGAAGAAGAAAAAGAAGAAGAAGGCGAAGAGCAAGACGATGAAGAGCAAGCCACCCGTTAAGTTTTTCGGCATACAGGAGGTGTTCTCCCTTGTCGATAACCTAAAGTTTAATGACGCCGATGGTGAAGAGCCATCCGTCAAGTCCGAGCTGCAAATATTCCCTGCAACGGAAATGGTTGGCGATGTCTACCACCCGTCACAAGAGGAGCCACTTGAGCTGGGTCAGAAGTTTTTCGAGTCGTGCGTAAAATCGTTTGAGGAGTCTGGAATAGACATCATGGTCGATTATAACCATGCATCAGGAATGGCCCTAAGCGAGGCCGATGGCGCAGCGGCTGGATTCATAACATCTCTTGAAGTACGCGATGACGGACTTTGGGGGAATGTGGAATGGAACGAGCGTGGGGTTAAGTCCATCACCGCGAAGGAGTACAAATACTTATCGCCTGAGTGGGCCACACACCAATACGATAAGCATTCGGGTGATGTTATAGAGCAAGGCCGCGTTTTTGCGTGTTCGCTCACAAACCGCCCATACCTAGAGAATCTTATCTCCGGCGTTTCGGCATCGGAAATTAACAATGAAGGAATTACAATGACAGATGACAATTTGAATCTGGCCGAAGATCCCACCGAGGGCGAAGCGGTCGAAGAAGCACAACCCACAACAGACGAGGCTGAAGGCACCACTGTTGACGATACAACCGCCCAGGCCACTGACGCGGCTGCGCTAAAGGCCAGCTTGGCGAAAACAGAGATTACTCTGTTGGCATTGCGAGAAGTTCAAAACGAGCAACGCAATACATTGATCACGATGGCGCAAGACAGCGGCAAAATCACACCAGCAATGTTGGCTGGAGTCAAGAAATACAGTGACACACTTGGTGCGCTAAATACTGCTGACGGCGGCCTTAATGAACTCAAGGAGTTTTTAGGCAACCTTCCAGTGCAGACATTCAGCGCCGAAGTTGGTGAGGTTGGTGTCCAGGTCGAAACGACAGGGCTAACCGATGCCGACAAAAAAATGGCAACTCGATTGGGAATTTCAATCGAGCAAATGGAAAAGTTCGGCAACGCCCGAACAATCAACTCTGATGGCAAGCTCGTGCTTAATGACGGCACGATCCGCGATCTGTAATTTAAAAAAAGGACAATAGAGAATGGCTTTAACAGACCTATCAATATCCTTGGAGAAGGGCTTACGTTCAATTTTTATTGAGCAGCTTGCCAAGGAACAACCACTCACCGATTTGATCGCTACAAGCATCAAGTCTAACTCAAACTTGGAATCCTACGGGTTCCTATCAGAAGCTCCGACTCCAAAGTTATGGCCCACAGGCGCAGACCGCCAGCCAGAAGCTTTATCAGAAGTCAAGATGATAATTGAGAATAAAAAGTACGAAGCGACAATTCAGGTGGGCAGAGAGGACTTGGACGATCAAAGTGCAGGACTAAATGCACTCCGACCTCGTATTCAAGAACTTGCGACTAGAGCTTCCAATTTCAAATCTAAATTAGCAATAGATGCACTCCTCGCCAATGGCAATGCTCTCGATGGCAACGCTTATTTTGGTGATCACGGAGCCGCTGGCAATAATGCCGTTGCGGGTTCAGGAACAAGCGCAAGCGCAATCAGTGCAGACTTGAGCGCCACAATCAGCGCAATGCGGTCTTTCAAAGACAGCGTAGGCGAGCCATTCGACGAAGAAGTCAGTGGCGGACTGCTTGTTATCTGCGGCCCAGCAATGGAGCGAGCCATGCAGGAAGTGCTGTCTTCAGTATATGTCGGCGGCGGTAACTCTAACGTGATGCAGAACGCTGCAAAGCTTAAAGTGACCTCACGCTTGGCCGATCCAAACGATTGGTATCTCGCAGTGACCAACAAACCAGTTAAGCCTCTGATTTTCCAAGACCGCGATCCAATCGAATTTGGCGCACTTGAAAGCTCAAGCCAGCAAGGCTTTATGTCGGAAGTTTACCATTATGGTATTCGTATGCGTTGCAACGTCGGAAGCGGCGTTTGGCAGCGGATGTGCAAAGTAAGCAACGCATAGTGAGTTACACGGTGAAACTTCTACGCGCAACTTTCCCGATGCCCAAGATCAGGGACGGTGATGGAGATATGAAAGTCCTCGCGTTTGACGAGGAGGTTGTCTTCATTGATGTCCCTGAATGGGCGCTCGTGGATAAGACGCTTGAGATCAAGCACATGGTTGATGAAACTAAGACCAACAAATTGCTTCAGGGGTCAGCTAAGCCCAGCAAGAAATTAAAAAAGCGCGGATAAGCGATGGGCCAATTCGCAAAATTAGCTGACCTCCAAGCGAGGCTACCTTCACGGAAGATCACCGAGAAGAGTGCGCCGTCCAGTGTGGACTGCGAGAATTGGATAGAGGAAGCCGAAGTGCTTCTTACATCCGTTCTCGCGTCCGCTGGGGCAAAGACCGTTTTACCCACCGACCCAACGGCACCTGTGCTAAGGGCGTGGGTGTGCGACTACGCAGAGAGTCGCGTTTTGCAGTCATACGCTTCAGCGGGTGGCGGCGAATCGATGGTCGGCAAGGATTTGTTGGACAAGTTCAACAAGCGCCTTGACGATATTGTCGCGAATGCCACCAGATACACTATGTTCTTTGGCGCCGCCACGGACGCGACACCATCCAAATTAAGATCGAACATCACAGACACAGACGAGTCAGTAAAAGACTATGCTCCGAAGTTTCTGGTGGATAGCGAGTTTTAGTATGGGCTGGCTTAAGAATCTATCGATAGGCCCAGGCAGGGGCGCCAGCGGCAGGGCGGATAAGAACAATGGTGTTTGGACAAGGCGAATTGACGCTCATCCAAATGCAAATTATCTCTCCGAGCAGTACCGTGAAGCGGGTAGGTCTGCACTTAAAACATTTAGGCCAGCACTGCTTCGATGTGCAACTCTTTTCGCAAGAAGTGTTCAAATGGCGGCTATGACCAAGGGCTCCACTACAGAGACTTGGGAGCCGTTGACAGATAGATATGAAGAACAAAAGCGCAGAAAGGTTGGCTCAAAAGCCGCTGGTTATTTCTCCGGCAAACTGATGGCTGAATTAACCAATACAAACTCTGGAATTAAGCATCTCGATGACAAGGTTTTAGAATATGGATCGGACTCAGGATTAAAGGCTATTGTGTATAACTTTGGTGGAAACTTCAGCAGGACAGTGCCTTCTCACCAAGTCAATCGCGGCGGCACATCATTCACGAGAAGAGGCTACACAACACGCGCTTATAAATATGGTCGAAGGGCAACGCTTTGGTTTAATAGAAATTTAGTGAGCGAGTGTTCTAGGGAGATTAGTGATTACTCCATAAACCAATTGCGCGAAGCGGGACTCCCTATTGACGAGAAGGTCAAGACAGGATGAGTAGATATGCAGAGTCCGCAACGGTTGCCGTGCGCGATTATCTAGCAGAACATCTGCCAGCGTCGCTAAGAGCGGTGGAGATAGAGCTTGGCCTTGCGCCAGAAGAGCTTGATGACCCAGTAGATGTGGTGTTGTCAAATGCCCCGCTGGACACCCGCAGTCCGCTGCTGGAAGTGTTTTGTGAGACAATGCGCCCTATCGATTTAAGGAATAGAATATGGTCGGCAGAAATATCGGTTGCAGCGACATACAATACAGATGCGGACATAGAGGCGGGTGAGCTTTATATCTATAGGTATGTATCGGCACTTACTGAGTGCCTGTCGAAAGACACACAGCTTAACCAGCGTGTGGTGTCATGCGAGCTAACGGACACATCATTCACGAGTTTCCGAGGCCCGAACACAATAACACGAAAAATAGGCGTGGTTGGTCTAGAGGTTACGGTGCAAGAATGAAAATGAAAAGCGCAAAAACAGTACGAATCGGCGGCTATATTTATGCGGCCAACGAAGAGATTGAGGTGTCCAAAGAGGACGTACCTGCGTTCCAGGCACTTGGCTTCAAGCGAGCAAGATCTAGACCAGCACCAAAACCAAATTTAGAAACTGAAGTAGAAATTCACACAGAGGAAGAGGTAATTTAAAATGGCCAAACTCGTAGAGGGCTTTAAGCAAGCCCTATTCATTAAAAAGGAAACGTCTTTCAATAGTGCAGCGGACGTATCGTCAGCAGACGGTTGTATGCTCACAGAGATGAAGTTAGAACCAAACCAGGAATTCGTTGAGAACGAATCTCATGTCGGCACAGCATCGCCACAAGGCCCAGGCGTAAAGGGCAAATTCAATGGCACATGGTCTGTGGCCGGATATATCCAAGTGCCTGGATCAGGCACACCAGCAGATCTTGATGACTCGATCAAGGCAATCATGGAAGCAACTTTTGGGCAGGTTGATGGCAGCGGCAACGCACTCACATTTGCCAGCACGGATGAGAACCCCCAAAGTTTAACGATGGTCAAAGCCGCTGGCGATGGCTTTTGGAACAAGGCGTCGGGTTGTGTTGTTGAATCGCTTGAGCTGGACATGAGTGGCGGAGAGATACCGTCTTTTACTGCAAGCGGAAAGTTCTGCGACTTCGCACATTGCTACGGGGCTACGGCAGACAGCGCAAGCGGTGCCGATGTAACGCTGTCGGCATCGGACGCTGGAAAAGTCTCCAAAGGAGCCAAGGTTAAAATCGACAATGTTGGCGGATATACCGTGACCGCCGCTAGTGGCACATCCATCACTCTGGATTCGGCGCCAACGTTTACGGGCTCAGTCGCGGTTGCGCCGGACTATCCAGCGCCAGCAACCTCGTCCGACATCCTAGACGGCGTTAGCTGCTCGCTGAAGATCAACTCTACTTCGATGGGATTCATCTCCGGCAAGGTTTCGCTTTCGACGGGCAACACGCTGACAGAGCAAGAGGCTACCTCTGCATTTCCAACAGCGGGTGTCAAAGGGGCAAAGAGAGAGGTCACAGGAAGCGTGAGCGTCTACTTTAGTGACGAGAACGCATCACACATCGGACAGTCGCTTGACGGCGCCTTGAGCGACATCGAGCTTCAGTGCGGCACCGAGTCTGGCAAGACCTGTAAAATCTCAATGCCAGCGGTTCGTATCGAGCCAGTGGTTGCGGAGGTTCCAGGCGCAGACGTTGCGACAGCAGAGATGTCATTTAGGGCATATCAAGCAGCCGCTCCAGGCGATGAACTAGAAGTTAAAATTTCATAAAGCATTAAAGGGGATGTAAAATGAGAAAAATAGAGGGACATGCTTCAGGACAAGACAGGTGTTTGATTCCAGAGGCCTTTGACAATAATTTAGATGACAGTCCTATTAAAGTCTGGATTAAGCAGCCAACCCTGCGCGAGAAGCGCACATTACTAGCCGCATCAGCGGCTGGAACGGTTAAGCTTGATGCTGGTGGCAATCCTGTTATTGGTGCCGACGGCACTCCAGAGGTAAATGTGGACATCGAAACATCTTTTGGTCTTTATGAGAAGACTATTCAAAAGTTTGTGTCACGGGTTGAAAACTATGAAGGGCCAAACGGCGCAATCACTACAGCATCTGATTTGATTGAGCATGGTGAGCTTGACATCTTGCTTGAAGCGGCAACTGCCATCTTGGGAGAGGATGATGACATTAAAACAAAAAAGCATTCCGACTCTATGCAAGTGAAGACGCCAGCCTTAAGTGGGACTGCACCGAGTGTAGAGCAAGTGGCCTCGCAGCAGCCCGAAACTGTGGCTCAACCATAACGAATCCGCAGTTTACGCACGTAACATCGCTTGGTCAGATCTTCAAGGAGTGTCCTAAGAAATGGCTTGCTAGTGAGGGTGCGGAGGCGCAGCAGCATATAGAGGATTACTTCTGGCTGAAGCGGTATAATATACTTCCTGGCGGCGGTGCAAAGCTTGACCAGGACGCACGATTTATAGCAGCCGTAAACGTTGTTGAAGCAGAGTCCGAGACTCTAAAAACCTATTTCGAGGAAAAGGCTAATCATGGCAAGTCGAGGTGACTTACGTAGCGAAGTAGTCGTAGTAGACAATGCGTCTAAGAAGTATGCCTCCATCGGTGAAAGTCTAAAGAAATTTGATGACAAAGTAACCGCGTCAAATGCAAAAGTCGCAGCCTCAACACACAAGGTGACCGAGGCCCACTTTAAAAACTCCACAGCCATTCAGCAAAACAACCTCCAAAAGAAACTTTGGAAGGCGGGTGGGGATCTGACCAAAGAGTCCCTGGTGCAGCTACAGTATGGCATGGAGTCGGCCAGCAGGGAGATTGTTAGGCTGACTAAGGAGGAGAAGAAGCAGACCGATGCCCTGCGCGATCTTGAAAAATCCACGGCAAAGCAGGTTGAAGAAAACAACAAACTAATAAAGTCAAATAATGATCAGATTGGTAAGCTAAAGCAGATAAAGAAGCCCACCGAACAAACACGAAAAGCCATGGACAGGCTTACCAAAAGAACCGACAGTCAAAGAAAAAAGATAAAGCAGCTAACAGATACGCTTGAAAAGCGCCGACAGGAACTCGTTAAAACCTCCGCTAGAACAAAAAAGAATATCGAGGAGACAGAGCAGTTTGGCGCTGCGTGTGGAATGGCTGCGGCGGAGGTAAAAGAGAACACAAAGAGATTGGCAGA
>Ga0066831_10000408_pt1 | contig 10642 bp, 10 predicted proteins | sample ETNtaG_FD_66436 | JGI IMG/M metagenome (GOLD analysis project Ga0066831, IMG submission 66436) | Marine microbial and viral communities from oxygen minimum zone, Eastern Pacific Ocean - ETNP201306PF49B | ecosystem: Environmental > Aquatic > Marine > Oceanic | place: Pacific Ocean: Eastern... | reverse complement strand
ACATCAGAATCATCCAAATTATTAAATAATTGTGCAATTGTGAGACTAGAAACATTTGGAGTATCACAGCTCATCACTAGATAAGAGTTGCTGTTTTCTTCTCTCATACAACTAATTATTCCTCCAACTGGACCAATTCGATCTATTTTGTCATTCACAACTTTCAGTCCGAATTTATCATAATTTGAGTTGTTTGCAGAAATTATTAGTTCATTACAAAACGGGTCTATCAATCGAATGATTTTTTCAATCATTTTATATTCATCTAACTGAATTATCCCTTTATCTTCTCCCATTCTCGAACTCAATCCTCCTGCTAATATAATTCCTGTTGTTTTCATTCCGGTAAAATATGTACTTCAACATTTTCTCCTTTTCCCCAATCTTTCTTTCCTTTAGGAAGATAAATTAAACAATCTGCAATTGCAAATGAACTTAATATATGAGAACCTTGCCCTGAAAGAACTTCAACACCTTCTTTACTAATCTTTCCTTTCAAAAAATTTGCTCGATTTGCTTTTATTCTTACATTTTGCAAAAGAGGTAGAGAAGATTGTTTTAGAGTTATCTTTTTAGATCCCATCATCTTTTGGATTGCAGGATAAATATACTGGTAATAAGATGTAATTACAGCAGCAGGATTTCCTGGAAGTGCAAAAAACAAGGTATTTCCTTTTGTTCCAAAATAAAGCGGCTTTCCTGGTTTTTGAGCTACCTTATGAAATTCTTTTTTTACACCAATTCTTTCTAAACAATCAGCAACAAAATCGTATTTTCCAACCGAAATTCCTCCAGTCAAGATAACGATATCATATTTTTCTACATCTTTCAAAGTTGAAAGAAGTTCTTTTATTGTGTCTTTTCCAACTTCATGATAAATATCACTTACATTTTGCTCCTTTAATAGACTAATAAGTGCTGTAGAATTACTCTCGTAAATTTGTCCGGATTTAAGGGGATTTCCTGCTTGAACTATCTCGTTTCCTGTTGTTATTATTTTAACTTTTGGAGAGGAATAAACTTGCACTTTTGTTTCTCCTAAAGCAGACAAATAGGATGCTGCTGAAGGATTAATAATATCTCCTTTTTTAAGTGCAATTTTCCCTTCTTTGATTTGTTCTCCTAAAAGCCGAATGTGTTTTCCAATGGTACTATTATATCCTTTTTTAATTATCATCTTCCCATCTTTTTCAGATGTTTTTTCAACCATTATTATGGTATCAGCACCATTTGGGATAGGGGCACCTGTAAAGATTGGAGCACATTCTCCAGAGCGTACAAAAATCTTCTTATGATTACCCGCTTTTATATCCTCTAAAATGATGAATTCCTTAACTCCATTTTCAATATCAGAGTGGATTAATGAGAAACCATCCATTGCAGAATTATCAAAAGAAGGAATGTTAATCTTTGCAACAACATTTTCTGATACAGTATGTCCTACAGAATTAACTACATTCATTTTTGTTTCAGGAAGTTGTTGCGTTCTGTTTGTTATGATATCTTTTGCTTCTTCTACACTTATCATACTGCAAAAATACTTCTATAAATGATATAGGAAAGTGATTTTTATCATAAATAAGAAATCTGGACTTTTACAGCATTTTATAAAATCTATATTAGTTATTTTTGCGTTCTTAAAATAGAAAATATGTTAGAAGATAAAAAAGTGATTTTTTCAATGACAGGAGTTTCCAAGTCCTTCAGTAGCAAATTATTAAATCTCAATATATGTAGTGAAGTAATTAGGTTCGAATCTTGCTACCCCGACTTTTTTCTCTTAATATTTTCCGTAAATCTTCTGTAAGTTTGCTTCTGTTTTGTTTTAATAGGGCTACTATTTATCTGAAAACACTTGCTTAGCTATAGTTTTTTTATCTGAATGATCTTAACAGGACAGGCATTAGCAGCTGCTTGGTTTTCTACTAGCTGCATCTCATGGACAGAAACGGTATGAAAACCTTTCTTGTTTCTGGCTTCTAGTAAGATGCTTTTTCCGTCTTTTTTAGACATGCGCCAACGCTCGGGAGCAAGTTCTACGCAATAATTACAGCCAATGCATTTATGGCGCTGTTGTGTTATTTGAATCAGTTTAGGCATCTACGACCTTATATAGTTTGTCGCCAGGCCTGATAGTTTCTTGAAGTGGAATAGAGAAGTTATCTCCTTTATTCACTACTTTTTGTTGTGCATTATCTACACGAATTTCTTCAATAGTAGTTTCAATAACCCCCGTGGTTTTCCCTGTTATAAGGATTTGATCTCCTTTTTTCAGTTGAAGCGCTTCCATTTGGAATTCGGCTACCTGAATTCTTGGGAAGTATCTTTTCCCTTTTGCCAAGAAGACCTTTTTCCTAGTAGCTTTTGAGCCATGTACGCCAGCCCATTCACCTAATTTTTGTCCCAAGTAGTAGCCATCCCAAAAACCTCTGTTATAAACGCTTTTTAGGCGTTTCAACCATGTATCAACCTTTTCCTGATTGTAACTTCCGTTTAAGTAAGCATCAGCAGCCTCTCTATAACATTGTGTAACTGTTTTTACATACTCTGGCGCTCTTCCTCTTCCTTCTAGTTTCAATATGGTAACACCAACATCAATTATCTGATCAATAAAACCAATGGTACAAAGGTCTTTAGGTGACATGATGTATTCATTGTCAACCTCAAACAGATGACCAGATTCGGTGTCGGTTAGGGTGTAAGTTCTTCTACAGTTTTGTATACAAGCTCCTCTGTTAGCAGAAGAATTGCTAGTGTGTAAGCTCATGTAACATTTACCAGAAACAGCTACACATAGTGCTCCGTGTGCGAAAATCTCAATTTTTACCAAATTGCCTGAAGGACCACAAATGTTTTCTTTTTCAATTATTTTAGTGATTTCCTTTACTTGTATTAAGCTTAGCTCTCTAGAAAGAACTATTACATCAGCAAAGTGTGCAAAGAAGCGTACGGTTTCTATGTTGGTTACATTGCTTTGTGTTGAGATGTGTACTTCCATTTTTTGAGAAGCAACATAGTTGATTACAGCTTGATCTGAAGCGATGATGGCAGTAATGCCTGCTCCTTGAGCAGTATCCACAATACGCTTCATCAAAGAAAGGTCGTGGTTGTAAATAATAGTATTAAGCGTGATGTATGACTTTACATTATTTTCTTGACAGATCTGAGCAATTTCTTTCAAGTCTTCTAAAGTAAAGTTGTTAGAAGCTCTAGCACGCATATTGAGTTGTTCGATGCCAAAATATATGGAGTTAGCTCTTCCTTGAATAGCGGCTTGTAGTGCTTCCCAAGATCCTGCTGGCGCCATGATTTCAATTTCTGTGTTCATTTAGTTGGTTTTGCGTTTGCAAAGTTAAGTTTTTTAGTTGCAGGAGATGAATGGTTAATAAAAAATTAATATACTTTATAAGAAGTATTTCTTTAAATTAAATATTATTGCATAATGAAAAAAATTAAAGTTATGCCTAAAACAATTATTGAACCATTTAAAATTAAAATGGTAGAACCAATTCAGATGACAACTGAAGAAGAGAGAAAAAAATATTTAAAAGAAGCACACTATAATCCTTTCTTACTATCAGCAAAGGATGTGTTAATTGACTTACTAACAGATAGTGGAACTTCTGCCATGAGTTCGGCACAATGGGCTGCTATGATGCATGGTGATGAGAGTTATGCTGGAGCAAGAAGTTGGGGAAAACTAGAAAGTTCAGTGCAGGATATTACTGGCTACAAACATATTCTTCCCACGCACCAAGGGCGTGCGGCTGAACGTATCTTATATGGTCATATTGGTGGTAAAGGAAAGATTTTTATTAGCAATACACATTTTGATACTACAAGAGCTAATATTGAATTCTCAGGTGCTGAAGCAGTTGATTGCTTAACAGACGTGGGAAAAAATCCTGCAATTGAACATCCTTTTAAAGGAAATCTAGATATTCCAACTTTAATTACTACAATTAAAAAGTGGGGAGCTAAGAATGTTAGTGCTGTCATATTAACTGTTACCAATAATAGTGGTGGAGGCCAACCAGTAAGTATGTCTAATACAAAAGAAGTTTCGGAGATTTGTAAAAAACATGGAATTCTTTTTGTCTTAGATGCCTGCCGTATAGCTGAAAATGCATATTTTATTAAGCAAAGAGAAGAAGGGTTTGAGGATTACACATACAAACAAATTGCTCAGGAAATGTTTGCTCTTGCGGATGGTTGTACAATGAGTGCTAAAAAAGATGCTCTTGTAAATATGGGTGGATTTTTAGCACTTAATGATAAAAAACTTGCTGATGAGTGTATTAATTTACTAATTATTACAGAAGGATTTGCGACTTATGGAGGACTTAGCGGGAGAGATATGGAAGCAATAGCAGTTGGTTTTCAGGAGGTCTTTGATGCAGATTATTTGCATTACAGAATTTCTTCAACTACTTATTTAGGAAATAAATTACATGAGATGGGCATACCGATTATGCGACCAGTAGGAGGACATGCTGTGTATATTGATGCGCGAGAATTTTACAATCACATACCAATAAACCAATATCCAGGACAAGCATTGGTTTGCAATTTGTACTTAAAGGGTGGAATAAGATCAGTTGAAATTGGCTCAGTTATGTTCGGGAAATATGATGAGAAACGAGAATTAATTCCTGCAGAAATGGACTTAGTAAGACTTGCTATCCCTAGAAGAGTTTACACACAATCTCATATAGATTATATAGTAGAGATATTTGAAGAATTATTGAGAAATAAATCTACAGCTAAAGGAATAGAAATCATAAAAGAAAATCAATTCCTCCGTCATTTTACAGCTCATTTTAAGAGGATAGAATAATGGCTCTATTTTTTATATTCCTTATGGGGATAATCTTTTAATTATCCAATTTTTATTTTTAATCGTATAAAGAAATCTATCATGTAATCGATTTACTCTAGCTTGCCAAAACTCAAATGATGAAGGAATTAATCGATAACCTCCCCAAAATGGAGGACAAGGAATTGTTTTATTTTTATACTTTTCAGTGTATTTAGTAATTTGGTTTTCAAAATCTTTTTTAGAATGAATAATACAACTTTGTTTAGATGCCCATGCTCCAATTTGACTTTTTCTTGGGCGTGTTTTAAAATAGCTCTCTGATTCTTCTACTGACACCTTTTCAATTTTACCATTTATACGTACTTGCCTTTCTATTAATGGCCAATAAAATAAGAGGGATGCATTTTGATTTAATTGAATATCAATTGACTTATTACTTTTATAATTTGTAAAAAAAACAAATCCCTTACTATCAATCGTTTTCAAAAGAACAATTCTGGAAGTAGGTATTCCCTCTTTACTTATTGTACTTAACCCCATTCTATCATAAAATGGAATTATTTTCAATCGTTTAACAAAATAAAACCATTTTTCAAACTGTGTAAAAGGATCTTTTAACATTTTATTCTTGTATAGGTTTCTTTTCATTACTCTTGAAAAGATGTGATTTATTAAATTCATAATTGCAATTTAACTAAATTTTCATTATAAAAAACCCCTTTGTTTTCTTTTCGTTCCAATGATTGTTGAATAATAAGATATGACACTAATGAAATATTTCTTAATTCTAATAATGCAATTGACGCCTTATATTCTTGATAAATCACCTCTATTTTTTCTTGCATATTAGTTATAAAACTATAGGCCTTTCTTAATAATTTATCATCTGTAAGAACTCCAACATTTTCACTCATTACATTCTTAATTCCGAAAAGCATATGTTGAATTTTTTGATGAGAGTATTCTTTTCTGTTTATATCATTATTGCCTAAATCTTTAAAAGAAATACTGATTTCTTCTATACTATTAGTTGCATCCATTGCACATTGATGTGAAAAAACTAAAGACTCTAATAAGGAGTTGGAAGCAAGTCTGTTTGCGCCATTAAGCCCTGTGTTTGCGCACTCACCACATGCATAAAGATTATTGATATTTGTTCGCCCATTTATATCTGTATTTATACCACCACATACAAAATGTGCTGCAGGCATAACAGGAATTGAATCTGTACTTAGATCCAACCCTAACTCTTCACATTTCTTCTTTATATTTGGAAAATGTTTTTCTATCTCTCTTTCAGGAATAGTACTACAATCTAAAAACACATAATTTACATTTGTCTTTTTAGTCTCAGTATCAATTGCTCTAGCAACAATATCTCTTGTTGCAAGTTCTTTATCCTTATGATAATTTTGCATAAACCTACTACCATTCACAGTTCTCAAAATAGCTCCTTTACCTCTTGCCGCTTCAGAAATCAGAAAGGAAGGTGTTTGATTTGGATTATATAATGCTGTAGGATGAAATTGGACAAACTCCATATCACTTATTTTAACATCTACTCGTTTTGCCATTGCAATTCCATCGGCAGTAGAAACTAAAGGATTAGTAGTAGACTGAAATACTTGTCCAATACCTCCAGTAGCAAGTAATGTTTTCTTAGCAAGGATATTTCTAATTTTATTAGTATTTACATCTTTAGCAATTACACCAAAGCATGATCCCTTCTCAACTATCAAGTCAATTGCAAACAGATGTTTTATTATCTGTATATTTTTATAAGATTTTATTCGTCTCAATAGAGACTCTACTATTTCTAGTCCCGTGCAGTCTTGTTTATGGATTATTCTTTTTTGAGAATGCCCTCCCTCCATTGCTAAATCATATTCTTGTTTATTATCTTGGTCAAAATCAGTACCATAACTTATTAGTTCCTTAAATCGAATGGGAGCTTGTTCCACCACAAAGTTTACAATATTAGGATTACATAATCCATCACCTGCCAAAAGCGTATCATTAATATGATTTTCAAAAGAGTCATTATTAAAATCAGAAACCACAGCAATACCACCTTGTGCATGTTTAGTACTTCCATCCGCTTCATAAGATTTTGTTATAATCGTAATTTTTGATTCTGTTTGATATTGAGCAACCTTTAATGCAAAGCTCAATCCCGCAATTCCTGAACCAATTACTAAATATTCTGTTTTCATATCTTCATCATCTTCTGAACCGATATATATGCTTTATTTCTAAGTTTCTCTTCAATTATAATTTCAGGAGATTCATTCTTTAAACATTGATACAATTTCTCTAATGTGTTTTTTTGCATATATGGACATTGTTGACAAGCACTGCAACTACTCACAACAGGAGCTACAATAAATTCTTTCTCAGGACTTCTCTTCCTCATTTGATATAATAAACAAGCTTCTGTCGCAACTATAAAAACTTGTGATTTGTCCGATCTTGTAAAATCTAATAGGGCTGTAGTAGACCCTATAAAATCTGCATAATCTAATATATATGAAGTACATTCTGGATGTGCAATAACTTTTGAACTAGGATGTTCCTTCTTTAGTGTTTCAATCTTTGTTTCTGAAAATTCTTGATGCACAATGCAAGTACCATCCCAAAGAACTAATTCTCTACCACTTTTACGAGCCAAATAGGCCCCTAAATTCTTATCGGGAGCAAATATTATTTCTCTTTCTTTTGGCACAGAGTTTATCACTCTTAGTGCGTTTGAAGAGGTGCAAATAATATCACTTAATGCTTTTATCTCGGTAGAACAATTAATATAAGAAATTACAGTATGATTAGGATGATTTTTTATAAATTCTTTGAATTTATCAGCTGGACAAGACTCTGAAAGAGAACATCCCGCATCCATATCTGGTAAAATAACTTTCTTTTCTGGATTTATAATTTTTGCTGTTTCTGCCATAAAATGTACTCCTGCAAAAACAATAATATTAGCCTCTGTCTTTTTTGCCTTATGAGATAATCCTAAACTATCACCAACAAAATCTGCTATTTCTTGAATAGATGGATCTTGATAATAATGAGCTAAAATGATTGCGTTTTTCTCTTGTTTTAAATTAAGAATTCTCTTTATAAGTATTTTCTGATCCATTATGTCTATAACATTACCATTTTATATCGTTTATAAAATTAATCTTACAAAATAAGGTAGAACACTATATATAAAACATGACTTATATCACTAATCCAATTTTATTAGTTTCAGCCTCTTAAAGTAAATATAATAGATGGCTGAAAAAAATTGTAAAGAAGGTAGGAATAACAAAAAGCATAAGCTATCATCCTGCTATCCTATGAAGTCTCTGAATATCAACAACCTTTATATCCTTTTTAACAATAGAGATTATCTCATCATTCTTAAGTGCAGATAGAGATCTAATAAGAGTCTCTGGAGCACAACCAATAATATCTGAGAGATCCTTCCGAGAGTATGAGAATACATCCTGAGCATTTGCATCTTTTGACAATTTTTCATGCATTAAGATCAGGTATTCTGCTAAACGCTCCATTACAGTTCTTTGTGCAATATTCATAGAATTCCTTTCGGCATTCTTAACATCTTGCGATAAAATCCTCATCAACTCTAAGGAGAATTCTTTATCCTTATTTATGAAGTATAAAAAAGAAGATTTCGGAATAAAGCACACCTCAGTATCTTCTAATGCTTCTGCTGTAGCTGAATATACTTCATTAGCTATTAAGGCTCTATATCCGATTAAATCGGATCTAGATCCAATTCTAACAATCTGATCTTTATTTAATCCAAATTTATCTATCTTCACTCTTCCTTTAATAATACAATACGCCCCAAGAGGACGCCCTCCCTCTGTGAAAACATGCTGGCCTTTCTTAAAAAGGAAGACAGATTTATTTCTGTTTAAATTAGTTAATAAATCATTATCTAGATTACAAAAAACCGATGAGTTATAAGACTTACAGTCTTGACAATTCGTAATTTCAATCTTTGTCGTCATACTTTTACAAAAGTACAGGAAAAGATTTAAATAATTATCTAAAACATGATATATGTTAGGATTCGCTAATTTCTATAGTTGTATTCTTGTTATATGATTTCAGAAGTTGTATTCTTGTTATATGATTTCAAAGGATGAGCTTTTACGCTATGATAGGCATATAAAACTATCAGCAATAGGGTTAGAAGGACAAGAAAAATTAAAAAGTGCCAAAGTATTAGTGGTTGGTGTTGGGGGTTTAGGTTGTCCTGTATTGCAATACCTTACTTCTTCTGGTGTGGGTGCTATTGGCGTAATGGATGTGGATGTAGTTAGTTTGAATAACTTACAAAGACAAGTACTGTTTACTACTGATGATATTGGTAGATTAAAAACAACTACTGCAATAAAACGACTTAAAAAATCAAATCCTTTAGTTGAGTTAAATAACCTAGCTTTTTACTTAACAAAAGAAAATGCTTTAGAAATAATTAAGGATTATGATGTAATTGTGGATTGTACAGATAATTTCCCTTCAAGATATTTAATTAATGATGCATGCGTACTTTTAGGTAAACCTTTTGTTTATGGTGCACTCCATAAATTTAATGGTCAACTTTCAGTTTTTAATTATAATGATGGCCCTACATATAGGTGCTTATATCCTGATATTCCTAAGCAAGATGAAGTTCCAAATTGTTCTCAGGCTGGAGTGTTAGGGGTGCTACCTTCTTTAATTGGAACTTTGCAAGCAACTGAAGTAATTAAAATAATTTTAGGAATAGGAGAGGTGTTAAGTGGTAAAATACTTACTTATGATTTGTTGTCCAATAGGCAAGGAGTTATCTGTTTCCCAAAATCTGAAATATTAGTTAAGGAGCTTTCTGATTATAATTTAAAGTGTGACCTTCCTTTACAAGATGAGATATTACCTTCTAAGTTAAAAGAATGGTTAACTAATGGGATTAAATTTAACTTAATAGATATTCGAGAGGAATATGAAAGAGAGGATTATAAACTAAATGATACTTATTTTATTCCTATGGGAGATATGTTATCTTCTTTAGAGAAAATAGATAAATCTATTCCTACTGTGTTTTACTGTGAATCAGGTAATAAAAGCAAAACTGTTGTGTCTATCCTAAAACGGAAAAAATATAATAAAGTATATAGTTTAGCTGGAGGACTTATTCAGTGGAAATTAGAAAGGTAATTTACTAGGCAGGAACTTCAAATTCTGTTTCCCATTTTCTACCTTTTAAGGACTCTAGGTTTACTTTCATGTACAATTTCTTCTCTTTTTGTTCATTGATTTCTTTTTCATAAACTTCCCTCGAAGTAATTGTACTCTCACCATTATCTTTATCATTTACTTTATCGCCAGTTCTTGGTAAAAAAGGGTAGTGAACGGACAGGATTTCATCTTTATTTTCTGCTCCTATTAATTCCACTGAGCTACTAAAAAGAAACATTTCGAATATACTTAACAATTCTTCTTCAGTAACTTCTTCTTTATCCTTTTCAGTCAAGTCATTAGCATAGTCCATAAATAAGTCACTGGCTTTTTCTTTTAATTCTTTTTGTATGTTTTTTGGGAATGGTGAGCGGATATGCTCATGATCATTAAACCAGAATTTACATCCTTCTGTTATTAGTTTAGCTTCTGTTTTCATAGTTAAGGATTTTTGCAAAAATATGGTTTGAGATTCAAGTAAAACATGACAACCATCATGGAGGTGCTAGTATAGAATTGATATAAATTAAGAAAAAAATGAATAGTTTGACATATGTCATATTTTAAAGATGTGTCTGCATATAAATTTGC
>Ga0066831_10000386_pt1 | contig 10922 bp, 13 predicted proteins | sample ETNtaG_FD_66436 | JGI IMG/M metagenome (GOLD analysis project Ga0066831, IMG submission 66436) | Marine microbial and viral communities from oxygen minimum zone, Eastern Pacific Ocean - ETNP201306PF49B | ecosystem: Environmental > Aquatic > Marine > Oceanic | place: Pacific Ocean: Eastern... | reverse complement strand
CATTACTATTAACATCAGGATTTTTAATTTTCTCTTTAATCTTCATGCCTTCTATTATTTTTTATCAATTAAAAGAGAGGAAAATAATTCACGCAATAGCTGGTTTTTTTCTTAGCACATTAATACTTGGTGTTCTATTCAAAATAATGCATTGGCCTTTTGCTAATTTTCTTGTTTCTTGGAGTGTGACAATATCTCTTTTTGGTATAACTCCCATATATATTATAAGAAACTATTATGCTAAGGCAAATGAGGATTTCAGTAAAGAGGATCGTATGAAAAACATTGTAATTGGAATTTTTATTTTTACTCTTTTATCATTATGGTATGCAATGATAGACCTCTCTAGAATACCAAGTCCTTACTCAATTCCTTAAAAAAGTTCGAAATAGATACTGTAAGCCAAATAAACCCACTCAATGAGTGGGTTTATTTATCTAAGCATTCATCTTAATGATCAGCGTGTTCTTCACAATGAACTTCATAAAATCCTGCAGGAACAGTATCCATCCCAACGATTGTTTGTGGAATTTCATGAGTATAACCTGGAGCTTCTACAGTCTCTAATTCAGTTCCGCAAAAATCATCACCTCCATCTGCAGCTAAAATCTCAACTTCAATCTCAACTCCATTATTGTCATATGCAACGTGACACTCATGACATTCTACTGAATCAGACTTTGAGCAAGATGTAAATACTAACATTACAGATAGTGCTCCAACTGTTACTAAATTTCTTTTCTTCATTTTATTTATTATTTAATTATTAATACTGACACCTAAATTTAGGTGTTTCGCTTATTAAAAGCTCATCAGAGTATTTGGTTAAAATTCATATTTTAAATTAATATTAAAAAATCTTCCAGGATTTGGAACACCACCTGCTACTCCTCTCACTCTTGAGATATGCGGTGTATAAGTCTCATTGAAAACATTATTTAAGCCTAAGGAACAATGAAATTGAGAACTGAACTTGATCCCTAATTGAAGGTTTATAACATTGTACGAGTCTGTTAATTCTTCATATTCAGCATAACTATCTTGCTTAAATTTATATATATGATAAATTGAAAAATAATCAAACTTTAATAACCTCTCATAATCATTGAATTTAAATAATATCTTATTCTTGATACTATTGGCAGGAACTAATGCTAATCCATATTTACTGTTTTTATTTCTAGCTTGCAAAAATGAGTATGATTGTTCAAAATGCAAATTGTGCAATTGATGTGGGTGATAGTGTAAGTTCATCTCGACTCCATTAATCTCAACTTTATCATACTGCATATAATTGTAAACCTTATATCCTGATATAACCGAATCTGTAGGATCCAAAGAAATGAAATCTGATATATCTTGAGTAAATGGATTTACAACAATTCCTAAATGATCATTAGACCACTGATACTTAAAATCTATCTGATTAGCATATTCTATGCCCAATCTCCTGTCTCCAATTTCATACCTGCTAGTACCATGATGAACCCCATCAGCAAACAATTCAGAAACATGAGGAGACCTATAAGCGCCAGAGAATATCACCCTAAAGATATGATTAGTAAATCTATAATATAAACCTGAAGAGAAGCTAGTACTGTTAAATGAATTATCATAATCTAAATCTAAAATCTTATCATCTGATATTAATCTTTTATAATCATAGCGCAGACCAGAGTTTATCCCAAAATTATCTTTCTCATATTCTATCATCAAATAAGGTCCTAAATTAAAAGATGAAGCATCAGGAACTAACCTATCATTAATATTATTCTTATTCTCTTTAAGAACAAATTGAGAGCCTAATTGGAGGGTTAATTTATCAGAAATATATCTGAGACTTGGCGACAGAAGAGTATTGGAAAGGTCAAGGTCAAAGGCAGGTCTAGTCCATTTCTCATACTCCTTTAAATTATTTATGAAATGGCCAGCATAAAATTCAAATTTGAAATTATTAGCCATATAATTAGTCTCATAGATAAACAGTTGATTATTTACAAACTGAGTTGGCCTAGTAGGATTAAAATCAGTGCTTAAATTTAATTCTGAAGAGGTAATTTCTGTAAGGCTAACCTTAGAAGGATCTACATGAACATGTCCTGGTATACCAGGAACTTCAGTATGAATTTGGCCCCTGAAAATATTTTGCCAATTCTTATACCTATAACCTAAAGAGAATTTAATAGCATTCTGTTTAAATCTTGAGTTAAAAAGATACGTGTTGTTGGGAAGTCGATAATCTGATGAAATCGCATACTGACCATATAGATTAAAAAATAAATTCTTTTTATTAAATTTTACCCCAAATTTACTGCTACTTAAATAGCTACTATTATTAAATCCTGAAGAAATAAAGCCTTTTAATTTATCAGAAGTAAATGGAGCGTCTTTAAAATATAGCAAGCCTCCAATTGCTTCAGAACCATACTTTAATGCACTTGCGCCCTTAATTAATTCTACTTCAGTTAATCCCAAATCTGTAAACCCAATTCCATGATCATTTGCCCACTGCTGATTATTGATCTGCATTCCATTTAGATAAGTAACAACACGCATTCCAGACAATCCTCTAACAACTATTTTCTGAATGCCTAAACCTGAAGAAATCATATCTACGCCACTTAACTCTGCAACGTCTTCTACCATAGAGATAGAATTTAGAGAACTTAGTGACTTTTTTTCAATATTAATTAGTTTGCTATTTCCGAGTTCAGAATGAGATTCGACAACACCTATCTCATCTAAAATAACATGAAGTTTTTCAAGAATAACCTTTAATTCTCCACCAGATCTATACTTAAGAGTCTTAGATGAATAACCATCCTTATAAAAACTAATATAGCTATTATTAGGAATATCTAATTCAGTTATAAACTCACCATCTTCATTACTAAATAATAGTATGTTCTGATCTGAAAAAAATATGTTAACTTCATTAAGTGGCATATTATTAGGATCTAATACAATACCCCTAGTTTGAGAATAAGTTATAAAAATATTCATCATAAGAAATGATGAGACAAGGAATTCTTTCATAAAAATTGAAATAAATTAAAAATGGATAAACTGCTGCTTCTTAACTATTTTAGTTAACAAGAACTAGTATGTAATTTACACCTAGAATTAGTCTATATTATGAAGGGAGGAGATTTGTTTAATGTGTTCGCTGAATCCTGTATGTAAAGTGAAGCAAATACTTGAATTCTATTCACAGAAAAAAAGTCGATATTAGATTTAATTGTATTGTCTAATATTACCGGTTCAAAATTACAAAGATGATCGCATATAGCACATTTTTCTTTTAAGCTTATTATGTGAGAGTCATGAGAGCAATCGGAATCATAAGATGAATCTTGATAAAGATTTTCGCAAAATAATAAATCATGATGATGATCATGATGATCATGATGATGAAATGATAGAGTAGCTGATGAACCAAATAAATAAATAAGTAACATTAGCACACTAATGCATTGATTAATTATTTTCCTATTTAGTTTCATTAACATTAATGCAAAACTATTAATTTATCATAAAATGAGACACAAATTACCTGATTAAAATATAAATAAGGAGGGATAGGCCCACCAAAAAAGAAATCTGCTCATTTGAGTGGGTTTATTATTATAATAGATATCTTTGGGAAGATAATAAAAACGTAAATAAATGATTAAGAAATATTTAGGTATAGTTGGATTTCTCCTTGCTTTCTTTGGTATAATGACCTCCGTTTTATATAAGTATTCATATAAAATAGATCTAGGTCCTCTTGCTGAAATATCAATTTTCGTATGGGTTACTACATGGACTATTAGTAGTGAGATAAATAAGGAAAATCCTAAAAAGTGGTGGATATATACCGTTTCGGCTCTATCACTTGTAGCAATTATGATCATAGTTTTTTATTTAAATTAGTATTTGTTTCTTAACTACAACTCCCCTATAACATATGGATTTTTTTGAGGCAGTGAACAAGAGAAGGTCAGTTAGAAAGTTTACGAACACTGAAGTGCCTGAATCTGTGATGAGAAAGTGTTTGAAAGCATCACTGCAAGCACCAAACTCATCTAATCTACAACCATGGGAGTTTTATTGGATACGAAATCTAGAAAAAAAAGAGCAGGTGGTAGAAGCTTGCTTTTCTCAGAACGCAGCAAAGACCGCAAAAGAATTAGTAGTTGCTGTAGCAAGAATTGATACATGGAAGAGAAATCGAAATTTTATTGTTGAAGAATATAAAAAACAAGATAAATTTATTCCAATTATAAATAACTATTATAATAAACTAATTCCATTCGCCTACTATCATGATCGCTTTGGAATTGCTGGACTGATAAAACGCATTATTTTTGTTTTTATAAACATTGTTGGCTACTTCAAACCCGTTCCTAGAGGTCCTATTTACAAGCATGAACTCTTTGAAACAGTAACAAAAACTACAGCACTAGCTTGCCAAAACTTTATGATGTCATTAGTATCTGAAGGATTTGATTCTTGTCCAATGGAAGGATTTGATGAAAAAAGAATTAAGAAAATACTTAAACTAAATTGGAAGTGCCATGTAGTTATGATATTTGGAATTGGAAAAGCTGACAACAGGGGTGTTTATGGTAAAAGGTTCAGAGTAAGTAATGATTTAGTTATTAAAGAAGTTTAAAAAGTTTGAAATCAGAAACTAGAGTTCTACCATAAATAGCCCTACTAAAAGGAGTCATAAATTAAGACCAAGAATTTAACCAAAAATAAACCCACTCATCTGAGTGGGCCTATTTTCATCTACAACTAACTAAACCTTATTCTTTACCTGTTAAAACGCTTTATGACAGACCCGTCTTTATAGATGTCAAAAATTATCTTATCTCTAATATATTTACTAACTCTATCGCCTAAGATGTTTACCGAATATAAATACCGATTTGATTCTATCATAATAGTGTTATCGATTATAGATGTATTATTTGGCAATAAAACTGCATCAATAACATGTACTAACCCATTATCAGCTACTAAATCAGCAAATATCACCATAGCATTGTCAATGTAAACCATCCCATTACTAATAGTAACTGTTACATCAGCGCCAAGTAAAGTTGTAACAACTTGATTATTTGACAACATAGTAGACATTACACTATCAGCAACAACATGATGTTTTAAGATATCTGTTAATCGAAAAGTTTATTGGTCTACTAAAAGAATCTAGAATATAATAACCCCGGCCATCCGAGCAGGTTTTATATTTAAGAAATTATTTTCTAAATCCAATCCAATTTCTTAACTGTAAGATCTGTTTCAACATCCCCAGTGTGTAAAGTTGATTTTGGCTCAAATAGCAGATTAAAAACAATTTCTCCATTAGTATGTGGCCTATGCTCCACTCCTTTTGGAATAATTAAAATTTCACCCTCTTTAACTTGCACTGTCCTGCCATCTCTAAAGTCAATCAAGAGAGTTCCTTTGAATACCATAAATAACTCATCTTCATTCTCATGACTATGCCAGACAAAATCGTTTTTCAACTTACAGACTTTAACATATTGATTATTAAGTTCACCTATAATCTTGGGATTCCACTCTTCTTCAAATAATGAAAACTTATCCATTATATTAATTGAATTGATTTCTTTCATAACACAAAATTATTAAATAAATTTCTAAAAAATCAGAATCAAAAAACGAACAATATAACAACAGAAAGTTTTCCAAAACAAGTTAGAATTAACTACTGATTCGATTCATTCAATTGATTACTGACTCCACCATAATCTGCCCATTCCCAAATTTCTGATATTCTACCATCTCTAAAATCTACTGTTTGATAAGCAGAAAAATCAACATTGATCGTGTCAATAGATATAGTAGCACCATAATACACTCGAACACTTCCATCTAATTGATGTGTTTCTTTGTCAATTCCGGGCAAATAAATTGAGTGCCCAATATTAATTGACATATTCATTCTCTTCATCTCATTAAAAGTTTGAATATATTCAAATCTATCCGTTTCTACGCCTTTCTTATTACCTGCTGGATATGAATGAAAAATAAAATCATTAGTATAGTAATCTGATATCTCAAAGCAAGCTTGTGTAGAATCAATGAAGCAGTCATTAATATCTTCAATAAGACTCTTTAATTGATTAAGGTTATTTTTATATTCAGTCCTATTATTACAAGAAAATAAGATAAAAAGGCAATAAAATAAAACTTTTTTCACGCATCAAACTTACTAAATAATCTTTATAAAAAATCAACATTGAAAACAGAGATACTAAAGAAGAATAGAGCCTCTAGTTGCATTAATTTCACTATGTTTACATCCCAAATTAAATGAGCCAGATCTTTAAGAGTCCAACACAATGGGAGTAAAAACCATTAAACATCCTGGAGGAATTTACACACTCTACTCAAAAGAAAATATCAATACAAAAATAGATAGAGCCTGGGGCTTTTTTTATAATAAAATATATACCGCTGTTACATTCATATCTCTTGGTGCTTTATTAGTGATATTATCTGCTCAAAAAAAAGAATTCATTAATACATTTTATCTAACTTATCTAGTAATTACCGCATCATTTTTTCTTCTTGTAAATGGAATATTGACAGGAGGAACTCTAGAAAATCCCCCTGTATGGTATAATAATAGTGAAACATTAAATATTAGAATTTGGACAATTCCAATAGAAGATTTCTTTTATTCAATGCTGTTATTATTATCTAATATCTGGTTGTTTGAGACATTTAAATCAAACGCCGCTGAGCAGCAGAATAATTAAGATGAAAGATATTGTCTTAATTACAGGAGCAAATGGCCATTTAGCAAAAGTGGTAAGCCAGCATCTATCTAAGGATTATAGCGTAAGATTCCTAACCACACAAAAGAGAATGAGCTCTAAAAATTCATATTTTTATTGGGATATACAAAAAAAATACATTGATTATAAAGCTCTTGAAAATTGCAAACATATAATTCATCTTGCAGGCTTTCCAGTATTAAAAAAATGGACTAGCAAAAACAAGAAAATAATGTATAATAGCCGTATAGAATCTACGAAACTAATCTTTGATGCATGTAAAAAAATGAATATCAGGCCAGCTACATTCATTAGTGCATCAGCGATAGGAATTTATGATCAATCATTAGAAGGCCACGTACACGAAGACTCTCCAAAAGGGAAAGATTGGCTAGCTAAGATGGCATGCGACTGGGAAGGTGCAGCCAGTAAATTTAAAGAAATTGGCAGCCGTGTAGTACAAATGAGAATTTCATTAATTTTTAGTAAAAAAGCAGGATTTCTAAAATACAACCTACTATCAATGAGGTTTGGAATTGGAGCAATTGTAGGTAATGCAAATAGAAAATTAAACTGGATGCATGTTAAAGACATTGCTAGATTTGTTAAAGAAAGTATAAATAATAAAACTTATAACGGCCCATATAATTTAGCATGTGAGGATAAAAAATCACAAGGAAAATTCATCAAAGGAATTAAAAAGAATCTATTTCCTTATGCTATCATTGTGAAGATACCTATTTTTATTATCCGATTTTTTATAGGTGAAAGATCTCAAATAATTAACACTGACCTATCTCTAGATACTAATAAAATAAAAAAACAAGGATTTAAATGTGAAATCAATACCTTAGAACAAATGTTAGAAATCAAAAAATAAATTTATGAGAATCGTATTAATAATCGCAGCCATTATTCTAGCAATAATTTATGCATTTAGCAAAACCGAAACAACAATTACTGATAAATATGAAGTATTAAAAAAGATAAACAATATTGAAATAAGGCAATATAAAGAATCAGTAAATGCAAGCTATTATTCAGATTCCAAAGGAGAAAGAAATAATTACTTTAAAAGTTTAGCATCTTATATATTTGGAGAAAATAGTAAAAATGAAAGCATTAGTATGACCTCGCCTGTTACTATGCGCCTACATGGAAATAAAGAAATGATCTTTAGAATGCCTGACAAATACTCTTTAGAAAGTCTGCCTGAATCAAATAATCCCGATATTAACTTTTTTGTAATACCACCTTGTACAAAAGCAGCTATTGGATATAGTGGTTATTCAAACACAAGGATTGAAGCAAGAAAGATAGCCGAATTAAAAAAGATACTTCTAGAAAATAATATCACTCACAATGATAAATTTGAAGTACTTGTCTACAACTCCCCATATAAAATACTAAATAGAAGAAATGAAATCACTGTTAACATTACTTATCCTTAATATTATGACTCTAATAGCTAATCAGGAATCAAAAATAAAGACAATCTATTTTGGTGGGGGTTGCTTCTGGTGTGTTGAAGCGGTTTTTGAGGATATAAGAGGTGTAATAGATGTTACGAGCGGTTACGCTGGTGGAAATTTGAAGAATCCCTCATATAATCAGATTACTAGTGGTCGCACTAAACATGCAGAAGTATGCAAGATAACATATGATTTCTCAAAAATAAAACTAGAAAATTTATTAGAAATATTTTTTCTCACACATGATCCAACAACTCTTAATAAACAGGGTAATGATATAGGTTATCATTATAGATCAATTATTTTATTTAATAATACCGAAGAAAAAGAAGTTATAAAAAATTACATGATAGAATTAAACCAGAGTTTATATAACAATGTCATTGTCACAGAATTAAAGAGACTTGAAAATTTTTATGTAGCTGAGAAATACCATCAAGGCTATTATAAATTAAATACACAACAACCCTATTGCAATGCTATTATCACACCTAAGATATTAAATGCAAGAAAGAAACTAAAAAAATATTATTAGTATGCCAGAAGGGCCAGAAGTAAAAATAGTATCAGATTATATTAATATAGAATTAAATGACGTATGTATAAAAAAGATTGAATGCATTTCAATTCCATACAAAGAAAAATATAACTGTATTGTAAATGAGATAAATAAACTTCTTCCCAAAAAATTCAGTCCTTCTTTTTGTAGAGGAAAAACTACTTTTATGAAGCTAAGCCCAAACACATACTTCGCATATCATTTAGGAATGACGGGTTATTGGTCCTTAATTAAAAGAGAACATGCTCACTTAAAGATTATCTCCAATCGTAAGACTTTATATTTCCATGATACAAGAAGGTTTGGCAACATTAAAATTGTTAATAAAAAAGTACTTGATGAAAAATATAATATTAACCTAGATCTCCTAAATAATCCAAAATCAACTAACTCTCAAACAAGCTTTATACTCTCTAAAATTAGAACTAATAGAGAGGTTTGCAAAGTATTATTAGATCAACGATATTTTTTAGGTGTAGGGAATTACCTTAAATCTGAAATTCTTTACAGTTCTATGATTCATCCAAACACAAAATGGAATAAACTAACATCCCTAGAGAAGAAGTTGATCTGTATTAACACAAGAAAAAGTATGCGCAAATCTTATCAGCATGGGGGGGCACAAATTAGAGATTTTAAAAACCCTGACATGCAATCCTCATTAAAACTAGACGTGTACAATAAAACCCGAACAAAAAAAGGTTTAGCTATAATTAAACAAAGAACAGCAGACAATAGAATAAGTTACTGGTGTCCTGATATTCAGAAAATACAAAATTGAAGATGATCCTAACTGAGGAAAATGTATACATCTTGTGAAGATTATTTAAATTAGATTGCAAGAATTCAACTAAACATTCATCAATTCTTCTATCTCTTCTGCTTCAATTGGAATATTCTTCATTAAATCATCAGGTCCATTTTCCGTAACTAAGATATCATTCTCTAATCGGACCCCTAACTCCTCTTCTAAGATATAGATTCCTGGCTCACAAGTAAATATCATCCCTTCTTGCATTGCCCACTCCATATTACCTACGTCATGTACATCTAAGCCTAAATAGTGTGAAGTTCCGTGCATAAAGTATTGTTTATATAATGGTTTTGCAGTATCTTGTTTCTGAACATCATGCTTATCTAAAAGCCTTAATTTTATGAGTTCCAGTTCCATTATTCTCCCCACCTCTTTATTATAATCTTTAAACATAGTGCCTGGAGTAAGCATCTTAGTGGCTTCTTTCATTACATGTAATACTGAATTATATACTGCTTTCTGTCTATTTGTAAATCTTCCATTTACCGGAACTGTTCTTGTTAAGTCTGATGCATAATTTGCATATTCAGCACCAAAATCCATTAGTAAAATGTCATTCCCTTTACATTCCTTATTATTATCCGTATAATGTAACACACAAGAATCAATACCTGATCCAATAATTGGCTGATATGCAAATCCATGTGATCTATTTGATAAAAATTCATGGATTAATTCTGCCTCAATCTGATATTCCATAATACCAGGTTTAATAATTGGAAGGATTCTTCTAAGCCCTTTTTCAGTAATATCACAAGCTTGCTGTATTAATTCAATTTCAACAGCTGATTTAATTGATCTTAATTCATGCATAATTGGAGCAGCCTCTTTAATCACCTTATTAGAAAATTTTTCTCCAATCATCAATCTGAATCTATCATCCCTTGTTTGCACCTTAGAAGCTGATCTACTATGCATATTGCCATTCAAATAAATAGCATCTGATCTAGAGATCAGTTCATCTAGCCTAGAATCTAATTCATTAAGCCAAAAAACTGTTCTTACACCTGAGGTTCTAAGGGCATCATCTTTTGTTAGTTTTGCCCCCTCCCATATTGCAATATGTTCATTGGTTTCTTTTAGAAACAAAACCTCTCGCATATTCTCATCAGGATGATTAGGTGAGATAGCCAAAATGCTTTCTTCCTGATCAACACCACTTAGCCAAAACAAATCATTATTCTGTCTAAAAGGCATTGTTCCATCCGCATTAGTTGGCATTACATCATTAGAATTAAAAATAGCAAGCGCATTAGCCTCTATTTTATTAACAAACTGGA
>Ga0066831_10000385_pt1 | contig 10924 bp, 7 predicted proteins | sample ETNtaG_FD_66436 | JGI IMG/M metagenome (GOLD analysis project Ga0066831, IMG submission 66436) | Marine microbial and viral communities from oxygen minimum zone, Eastern Pacific Ocean - ETNP201306PF49B | ecosystem: Environmental > Aquatic > Marine > Oceanic | place: Pacific Ocean: Eastern... | reverse complement strand
TGATTTTGCTTTGTAGGCAATTACTAATACCGTGCTTGGCTGTGGGTTGTCTAGGTAAGAATCCAGGGCTTCTATATTTTTTAATTGCTGACCTTCTTTAACAACAACAACTCTCTTCTCTGAACCAAATGGAAATTGTTTTGATTCAGAAATGACTTGTTCTATAGTGGTATCTCTTCCGTAAAGTGTAACTTGATTAAATTCTTGTTCTTCGTTAGTAAGTAGATTTTTAGCAAATTCATCAGAAAGCTTATCAATATAGTAGGGTTCATCCCCCATTAATAAATAGATGGGCTGTAAATTTTTATTGTTTATGGAAGTTATAATTTCTTTATAATTCATTTATTTTGCCTTATGGATTTCCCAAAGTTAAATTTACCTAATGTTGTCCTCAAAACTAAATTAGTTGAAGGAACTACACAAGTTTTTGATGTAGTAAGAAAAAAATATTTTAAACTAACTTTAGAGGAATGGGTTCGTCAACATTTCATTCATTATTTAAATCAAGATAAGAACTACCCCTTAGGCCTGATGGGCGTTGAAAAAATGATAAAATATAATAATCTAAAGACAAGGGCTGATATAGTGATATATAATATTAATAGAGAGCCGAGTATGCTAGTAGAATGCAAAGCACCTGACATTAAGATAACACAAGATGCTTTTGATCAGATTGCTAGATATAATTTTAGTTTAAGGGTAAGATATTTGGTCGTCACTAATGGTGTCCAGCATTTTTGTTGTTCAATGGATTATGAGAAACCTATGATTAGTTTCTTGGAAGATATTCCTTCCTACTAGTTAGTTTGGGTTTCATTGTTCATCTCTTTTCCTCATTACAGGTAATGAGTCTGGATTAATAGATGGAGTTAACCGTTCCAGAAGTATTGAATGGTCTTTTGTCTTTACCTATTATCTCGATATAGTAGGTGTAAACTCCTTGCTTCACAGGGTTTCCTTTAAATCTTCCATCCCAGAATTTATTAATATCATTTGTTGAGTATACAATGTCACCCCATCTGTTCATTATGATCATATAGAAAGTTTCTATGTTATTGCCTGTGGTTACGAGTAGGTCATTATGTTGATCGCCATTAGGTGTAAATGTGTTAGGTATGAAAATCTCAATTCTTGGTATATATTCAATCATTGCTGTTCCTGATGTCCCAATACATCCTTCTTCGCTTTCCACTATTAAGTAGGTTGTGAGAGTAGAGTCTACAATAAGAATTTCATTTTCAGAGATAAGAGAATCATTATTATCATACCACCAATAATAAGAATATGCTCCAGCAGTTAAAGATATTTCTTCGCCAGGATATAGTTCGTAGAAGTATGGATTAATTATAGGTATTGGTAGTGGATTTAGTGTTATAGTAATATTTTCTCCAATTATATCTGCTTCACATGCATTAATATCATCTGCTAATATTATGTTGTATTGTCCAGCATTTGAGGTTGTTATAGAATAGTTGCTGGCATTTATATTATTAATTGTTGAAGAAACACTACCATTTGTATAAGTTAAATTCCATGGTAATAAACCATTAAAAGTAAAATCAATATTAGCGGTTGTACCATCATCACAAATAGACCCTCCGCCATTTATTGTTGCAATCGGAGTAATATCCTGTGTGATTATTATATCATCAGATTCAATGCATCCATTTGCATCAGTTATGACTAAGCTAATAGTTCCTCCGGAAGTAATTATATCAGAGTTGCTTGAACCATCATTCCATAAATAATTATAGGGTAATGTTCCTCCATTTATTGTAGGAGTAATTGTAATTGATGATCTACAAGGTATTTCAGTATCTGGACCTAAAGAAACATTTGGAGTTTCATTCACAGTTATTGTTTGCGTTTCAACATCAGAACATCCATTCGCATCAGTTAAGTTATAAGTAATAGTATTGCTTCCAAGTATTGAGTTACTTGCGGTGAATATTCCGGAGTTTATTCCATTACCAGAGTAGACTCCTCCTGCCGGGGTGGCATTATTTAGGGTTAATGGAGGTTCATTTGTACATATATCGTTTAAAACGGGAAATGTAATAATTGGATCAGGGTTGATAGTTATTGAGAGAAAAGCTGTATCATCTGGACATGTTACAGTTGAACCTGGCGGTGGAGTTCCTAGTACAATATAAGAATATATGCCACTTGTTCCACTTGTTGGATTAAAGTTGTTGCTTACTGTATTCCAACTATTGTCATACCAAGTTCCTCCAGAAGATGGTGTGCCATTTAATTCATTTTCCATATTAAATGAGGGCTCACTACTACATGCTGTATATCCTGGTGTTATATTGTCATCACCTGCATCACCTAATATACAACAATCTGTTGTTCCATTACCTCCTATTTGTGAAAAATCAATGTTGCAAACTTGATTTGAGAAATTGGTAATTAGTAAAATATAAAATTGTCCTGTTACAGCATTTATTATGTTACAAGTTTCTGTTGGATTTGGAGAATAGCTACAGTCTTCTACGTATGCTGCAGTTAAACTATCACACATGGTGCTAGGATCTGTAAATGGCCCCCAGCAGATAAAATCAATATCAACAAGTGGTGTGCTCTGCATGAAAATTGTTATATTACCTGGTTGATCAATTTGTAAATAATAAAATGCAGGGTTGGGTTGGGTAAATAGGCAATCATAATAAGGACCTACTGGTGATGTTGTATTTGTTGCGGCAGGAAAGCTAACACTTGTTCCTGTGCAGAATGGCTCTGCTCCAAGACAACTGGGGGATTGAGCGAAGGATATGCTAAAAGTAAATAAACATATTAAAATTGCTAATATTTTATGCATATTGCAAAAATAATCAATATTTTATAGAGAATAGGTAATAGAATAAATTAATCTTATTTATTCAGTTTATAAATTAGGTATTTTTTTCTCTAATAAGATTTAGAGCAGATCCTGCTTTGAACCACTCGATTTGAGCTTCATTATAAGTATGATTTAATAGTATATGATCAGTTTCTCCATTATTGTGGACGATTTCTAGACTCAGTTGTTTCTCTACAGCAAAGTCACATAGATCTATAAAGTTTAGAGTGTCATCTTCCTGTATCAGATCATAGTCAGTCTCATTCGAAAAAGTGAGGCCTAGCATTCCTTGTTTCTTTAGGTTCGTTTCATGAATACGCGCAAAAGATTTTACAATCACAGCGATTACCCCAAGGTGTCTTGGTTCCATGGCAGCATGCTCCCTTGATGATCCTTCTCCATAGTTGTGATCTCCTACTACAACTGAAGTGATTCCTGCCGATTTGTATGCTCTTGCAACATCAGGGACGTTATCAATTTTTGCATTTAATTGATTTCGAATCGCATTTGTATCTCCAGTGAATGCATTCACTGCTCCAATTAAACAATTGTTAGAGATATTATCTAAATGACCTCTGTATCTGAGCCAAGGTCCAGCCATTGAAATATGGTCTGTAGTACATTTCCCTTTAGCTTTTATTAGAAGCTTAGCTCCTGTTATATTTTTTCCATCCCAAGCATCGAATGGAGTTAGTAATTGCAATCTATTAGATTCAGGGTCTACAATCACCTCAATATTACTTCCGTCTTTTGCTGGCGCTTGATATCCATTGTTTTCTACTGCAAATCCATTGGGAGGCAACTCATGACCTGTAGGCTCTGCAAGTTTTACTTGCGCACCATTCTGATTTGTAATAGTATCTGTTATTGGATTGAAATCTAGTTTTCCTGATATTGCAATAGCTGCTACTATTTCAGGGGATCCTACAAAAGCATGTGTGTTCGGATTTCCATCTGCTCTTTTTGCAAAATTTCTGTTAAAAGAATGGACGATAGAGTTTTTTTCTTTCTTTTCAGCACCTTCCCTGTCCCATTGTCCAATACATGGCCCACATGCATTAGTGAATATTTTAGTGTTTTCAAATTTATTAAAGATCTCAATCCATCCATCTCTTTCAGCAGTGAATCTTACTTGTTCCGAGCCTGGATTGATTCCTAGATTTGCTTTAAGTATCAGTCCTTTATTTGACGCATCTTCAATAATAGAAGCAGCTCTAGTTAGATCTTCATAGGAGGAGTTGGTGCAAGAGCCAATTAGGGCCCATTCTATATTTAATGGCCATTTATTTTTTTTAGCTTTTTCATTCATCTCTGAAATAGGTGTTGCTAGATCTGGAGTGAAAGGGCCGTTTAGGTGAGGTGTTAATTCATCTAAATTGATTTCAATTATTTGGTCAAAATATTTTTCTGGTTCTGCATAGACTTCTGGGTCTCCAGTTAGATGTGCTTTTATTTCGTTTGCTGCATCTGCCACATCATCTCTGTTAGTTGCTCGCAAGTACCTTTCCATACTTTTGTCATATCCGAAGGTAGAAGTTGTTGCACCAATTTCCGCACCCATATTGCAGATCGTTCCTTTTCCGGTAGCAGAAAGAGAAAGTGCACCTTCTCCAAAGTATTCAACTATTGCTCCTGTTCCTCCCTTCACAGTAAGGATTCCTGCAACTTTTAAGATAATATCTTTAGGGGCAGTCCAACCATTTAGTTTTCCTGTTAATTTTATTCCAATTAGTTTTGGGAATTTTAATTCCCATGGCATTCCGGCCATAACATCTACAGCATCTGCACCACCTACTCCAATTGCAACCATTCCTAATCCTCCAGCATTTACTGTGTGAGAATCTGTACCGATCATCATACCACCAGGGAAAGCATAGTTTTCTAAGACTACCTGGTGAATAATTCCAGCCCCTGGTTTCCAAAATCCAATCCCGTATTTGTTACATGTTGAAGAAAGAAAATTGAACACCTCATTATTTTGATTAATTCCCTCTTGCAAATCTTTATCTGCGCCAATTTTGGCTTGTATTAGATGATCAGCATGAGCAGTTGAAGGCACTGCAACTTTTTTTCTTCCGGCTTGCATAAATTGTAAAAGAGCCATTTGGGCGGTAGCATCCTGCATTGCTACTCTGTCAGGAGCAAAGTCTACATAATCTTTGCCTCTCCGAAATGCTTTCTTTGCATGCCCTTCCCAGAGATGTGTGTATAAGATTTTTTCTGCTAATGTTAAGGGTTTCTTAGTGATAGCTCTTGCAGCTCCAATTGCTCCAGTGTACTTCTGGTACACCTTTTTTATCATCTTAATGTCAAATGCCATTCTTTTTTCTTGTCTTCCTTATGATTGCAAATGTAATAATTTGCATTCATAATTCTATTGAAATTTAGCGGTAATATTGCTCGTTAAACAAGAAGAATGGGAACGCCATGTAGTTAAGTTTAGCTTCTAAATGGTTTGGTATACTTATCTATTTAGCAATTACTTTAAAAGATACATTTATGCTTTTAGATCTGTGTAATCTTATTTCTGCATCATAAGTTCCTAACTCTTTAATTTTAGGAAGCTTGACAAATTTACCATTTACCTCTACTCCTAAAGCAGCAATAGCCTCAATAAATTGAGAATTCTTAACTGAGCCAAATAATTTATTCCCTCCCTCTGCAACTTGTGCTTTAATTACAATCTCTAATTTAGGAAGCGCCTCTGCAATTTTATTAACAGCAGTAATTTCTGCCTCTTCTTTTTTGGCTTGCTGTTTTAGATTTTCTGCTAGAATTTTTCTTGCAGATTCTGTTGCTAGGACTCCTAAACCTTGTGGGATAAGGAAGTTTCTTCCATATCCATTTTTAACAGTTACAATCTCATTACTGAAACCTAACTTCTCTACATCTTTTTTTAATATAATCTCCATAATTCCTTAATCTTGTCAATCTTATTTTAAATTATCCGCTACATAAGGCAATAAAGCAATTTGTCTTGCTCTCTTTACTGACACAGCTAATCTTCTCTGAAATTTTAATGAGTTTCCAGTGATTCTTCTTGGTAGAATTTTGCCTTGGGCATTTAAGAAACGCATTAAAAATTCAGGGTCTTTATAATCAATATAGTTTATTCCCATTTTCTTAAAACGGCAATATTTATTTTGACTTCTTAATTCTATATCTACAGGGTTTAAATATTTTACATCTGTCTTTGCCATGATTATTTTTCTTTAGCGTTAGCACTCAATTTCTTTCTACGTCTCTCAGCATATTCTAATGCAAATTTGTCTAGTCGTACAGTTTGCCATCTAATTATACGTTCATCTCTTTTAAATTCAACCTCAAGATTATTAATTAATTCTCCATCTAATTGAAACTCTAGCAAGTAGTAGAAACCTGTTTTTTTCTTCTGGATTGTGTATTTTAATTTTTTTAAGCCCCAGTTTTCTTCATGGGTAACATTTCCTTTATTGGTTTTAATGTAGCCAATAATTTTTTTTACTGTTTCCTTTATCTGATCTTCAGATAAAACGGGATTCATTATGAAAACAGTTTCGTAAGTATTCATTTTGTTCTATTGTGTTTATTAGTAGTTTAAATCTTTTTTCGGGCGGCAAATCTACTAAAAACATTCGATTATACATAATTACTAACAGTTTTTAATTTGACGATTTATTTGGCTAATATTTTACAATTAATATTAGTTTTGTGTTTCATATTTTCAAATTTTTAATGTAATGACTGATTTTATTGTTTCTGCTAGAAAGTATAGGCCCGAGAATTTTGATTCTGTTGTTGGGCAATCTTCGATTATATCAACATTAAAAAATGCTATAAAATCGAATCAGTTAGCTCAGTCTTTTTTGTTTTGCGGCCCAAGAGGTGTGGGTAAAACATCTTGTGCTCGTATCTTAGCAAAAACAATAAATTGTGATAATATTCATGATAACATTGAAGCATGTAATGAATGTGTTTCATGTACTTCATTTAATGACAGTTCTTCATTTAATGTACATGAACTTGATGCTGCATCTAATAATTCTGTAGATGACATCAGGAATTTAGTTGATCAGGTTAGATTTGCTCCTCAGATTGGTATATACAATATTTATATAATTGATGAGGTTCATATGCTTTCAACTTCAGCTTTTAATGCTTTCTTGAAAACCTTGGAAGAACCTCCAAAGCATGCTAAATTTATATTGGCAACTACTGAAAAGAACAAGATCATTCCTACTATCTTATCTAGATGTCAAATCTTTGACTTTAAAAGAATTGGAGTGAATGATATTGCTGCTCATCTGAATTTTGTAGCCAAAAGTGAGAGTGTTGAAGTTGAGGAAGAAGCCTTACATTTAATTGCTCAGAAAGCTGATGGTGCTATGCGTGATTCTCTTTCTTTGTTGGATCGGTTAATTTCCTTTTCTGATAAGAAACTTACGTATAAGAGTGTTATAGAAGTTTTAAATATTTTAGATTACGATTATTATTTTAAGGTTACAGATTTACTTTTGCAAAATGATGTACAGAAGTTGTTAAATATTTATAATGAGATCTTACAGAATGGTTTTGATGGTCATCATTTTATTAATGGTTTGGCTGACCACTTAAGGGATGTTCTTGTTTCAAAAAATGAAAGCACTATTTCACTTTTGGAAAAAGGGGAGATTTTACAAAGCAGATATGTGGAACAGTCTAAAAGATGTGATTTGCATTTTTTATTGGATGCACTTAATTTGTGTAATGAATGTGATATGCAATTTAAGACAACAAATAATCAGCGGTTGTTGGTGGAGCTTACTTTAATGAGAATCTCTTCAATTGGTTTTGCAGGAGAAAAAAAAAACTCTAAAAGTTTTGTAGTTAGCAGAAATGATGCAAAAGGCAAGGTTTCTGTTGAGCAGATTGCAGAAAATAATAAGAAGGAGCCTGTTCTAAGAGATGTTAAAGTTACGCCTAATATTAAGCTTGATTTAGGAATAAAAAAGAGATCGTCATTGATTTCTATTAATAGTTCATTTAAGAAGGAAAAGGATATTGTTGAAGATGATAAAGCCGCCTTAACTATTAGGGATAAAGATTTCCCTGAAACAGAATTGTTGGGATGCTGGAAAGAGCTTATAGTTTTTATTAAAGAAAAAGGGAAATCAAATCTTGGAATTACTTTAGGGTCGCATCAACCTAGGCTTTTGGAAGGATATCTTATAGAATTGCCCTTGAGTAATGCGGTACAGGCAGAGATGATTTTAGAAGAGAAATATATGCTCTTAGAGTATCTGAGAAATAAATTGGAGAATGATAAGATAGAGATTACAACTAAAATAATAGAAGGGGAGAAGAATAATATTCCTTATACTAATAAAGATAAATTTAAAATAATGTTAGATGAAAATCCACAATTAGAGATTTTAAGAGTAAAATTAGGACTTGATCCAGATTACTAATAACTAAACATGATATAAAATGAAATTAAAAAAAATATTAACGATAGTGCTAGCAGCTGCAGCAGGTATATACTTCACAATAAACGCTAAACAACAAATGAATAAAATTGAAAATAATTATGAAACTGTTAAAGGTGACCCTTTAAAGGCAAGAATATACACTCTAGATAATGGTTTAAAAGTTTATTTAACTTCTTATAAAGATGCTCCTAGAGTGCAAACTAATATTGCAGTACGAGCAGGAAGTAAGAACGATCCATCTGATGCGACAGGCTTAGCACATTATTTAGAACATATGCTTTTTAAGGGCACTGATATCTTTGGATCTTTAGATTTTAATAAAGAAGCTCCAATGCTAGATAAGATTGAGTCATTATATGAGGAGTATAGATTGATTGATATGGATGATTTAGAGAATAGAGGAAGGGTTTGGAAGCAAATTGATTCTATTTCTGGTGAGGCAGCAAAATATGCTATTGCGAATGAATATGATAAAATGGTAACAGGTTTAGGAGCAAAAGGAACAAATGCTTATACATCAAATGAGAAGACGGTTTATATAAATGATATTCCTTCCAATCAAATTGAAAAATGGTTAAAATTAGAAGCTGAAAGGTTCCGTTACCCGGTCTTTAGATTATTTCATACAGAGTTAGAGGCCGTTTATGAGGAGAAGAACATATCACTTGATAATGATGGGTCAAAGTTATTTCAGGCTCTTTTTGATGGATTATTTCCAAATCATCAGTATGGGCAGCAAACTACAATTGGGACTATTGAGCATCTTAAGAATCCTTCATTGACTGAGATAAGAAAGTATTTCAACAAATATTATGTCCCAAATAATATGGCAATGTGTTTGTCAGGTGATTTCGATTATGATGAGACTATAATGTTAATTAATAAGTACTGGGGAGGTTTTGAAAGAACAGAAGACCCTACTTTTGAGGTTTTTGAAGAGGAGCCAATTGTAGAGCCAGTATTTAAAGAGGTGTATGGGCCTGAAGCGGAGAGGTTATATATAGGTTTTCGTTTTGATGGCGCAAATACTAAAGATGCAGCAATGTTAACCATGGTTGACATGGTGCTTTCAAACTCTGCTGCAGGATTAATCGATTTGAACTTAAATCAAGAACAAGAACTTATAGGAGGAGGCTGCTTTCCTTATGTATTAAAGGATTATTCAATGCATGGCTTTTATGGGAGTACTAAGCAAGGACAGTCATTAGAGGAAGTTAAGGATCTATTATTGTCGCAGATAGAGGAAGTTAAGAAAGGAAATTTTGAAGACTGGTTAGTTGATGCTATTATTTCTGATTTAAAGTTAAATCAGATTAAGAAGTTAGAAAGTAATAGCGGAAGAGCTAATGAGTTTGTTGAAGCATTTATTCTAGATATTTCTTGGCAAGACTATCAGAATGAGATGACTGAATTAGAGAAGATAACTAAACAAGATATAATTAATTTTGTTAATGCTAGATATAAAGACAATTATGTTGTAGTTTACAAAAGAAATGGAGAGGATAAATCAGTTATGAAGGTTACAAAACCTACTATTACTCCTGTCTCAGTAAATAGAGAGGATCAGTCAGATTTCTTAGTAGATCTATTAGCTGAAGAAACAAAAGATATTGAGCCTGTCTTTATAGATTTTGATAAAGATATTCAGAGGTCAAATGTGGGAGATGTCGTATTGCTATATAAAGAAAATACCGAGAATGAAAGATTTAAGTTGAATTATATCTTTGATATGGGTAAGGATCATGATAACAGGTTAAAATTAGCTGTAGATTATCTGAAGTTCTTAGGGACAGATAAAATATCTCCAAGTGACAAAGCAGAAGAGTTCTATAGACTGGGTTGTAATTTGTCAGTTAATTGCTCTGCAGATAAGATTCAAGTGACATTAAGTGGTCTTGCAAATAACTTTGATGAATCAGTACAGCTTTTTGAGAATATTCTAGCAAACGCTGTTGCTGATGAGGATGCTTTAGTTGAATTAAAATTAACTAAATTAAAAGAAAGAGCAGATGCAAAATTAAATAGACAGATTATTCTTTGGAGAGCAATGGGTAATTATGCGAAATATGGGACCAATTCTTCATTTATGAATATTTTGTCAAAGCAGGAGTTGGATAGTATTTCATCAACAGAGTTACTTGATTTAATCCATAACCTGACAACTTATAATCATAGGATTTTATATTATGGTCCAGAGAGCATCTCTAAGGTTTCATCTAAATTAGAAAGTTTACATCTTAATAAAACTGATCTAAAAGAAATACCTGTTAAGAAAGAGTTTGTTGAGGGTACAATGGATAAGCCAATGGTTTATGTGGTAGATTATGACATGAAACAAGCTGAGGTAATGATGCTATCTAAAGGTGATAAAGTGAACATAGATGATGTGAGTAAATATTGTCAGATAAAGTTTCATAATGAGTACTTTGGTGGAGGCATGAGTTCCATTGTTTTTCAGGAAATGAGAGAATCAAAGGCGCTAGCTTATTCTGTATATAGCACATACACCCTACCAAGGGATACTAATACATCTCATTATTTAATGAGTTATATTGGGACACAAGCAGATAAATTATCGGAAGCAATTTCGGGTATGACTGAACTATTAGATGTAATGCCTGAGGCAGAATCTAAT
>Ga0066831_10000381_pt1 | contig 10938 bp, 12 predicted proteins | sample ETNtaG_FD_66436 | JGI IMG/M metagenome (GOLD analysis project Ga0066831, IMG submission 66436) | Marine microbial and viral communities from oxygen minimum zone, Eastern Pacific Ocean - ETNP201306PF49B | ecosystem: Environmental > Aquatic > Marine > Oceanic | place: Pacific Ocean: Eastern... | reverse complement strand
CGTACAGCACGGGCAAAAGGTTTAGAAGAAAAGAAAGTGATACTTAAGCATGCATTAAGAAATTCATTATTACCTATAATTACTGTTTTCGCAGCTATATTCCCAATGGCAATTGGTGGAAGTATAATTATTGAAGTAATCTTCTCTATACCAGGAATGGGTGTCGAAATTTATAATTCTATTTTAAATTATGACTACCCGATGATTATTACAGTCTTTACTCTCTCAGGATTTTTAACCATGGTTGGATACTTAGTTTCAGATATACTTTATGCTGTAGTCGATCCAAGAATCTCTTATAAATAGGATTATGCAAAACACAAACGAGAATTTTTCATTTAAAAAATATGCTTGGTCACAATTCAAGAAAAATAAGATCGCATTAGTTTGTCTATATCTTCTTTTGACACTAATTATTATAGCCGTTCTTGCGCCATATATTGCAAACGAAAGACCACTTTATGCTGAATACAAAGGAGAAACATTATATCCTGCATTTGCAAGTTCAAGTAGAACAGATTCTATTTTTAATTCAAGTGGTCAATTAGATGAAATATTACAATATGACATCACAGACTGGAGAAGATTAAGCTTTACAAAAGTCATATGGGCGCCTATTCCATATTCTCCTGGAGGTATGGACAGATATAATAGAGATTATGTATCTCCTGGTGGAAAACAAAGATTTAAAAACCAAGACGGTGAAATAACAGATGCTCCAAAAAGATTTAGACATATTCTTGGCACTGATGGAATTGGAAGAGATCTAGCAGCAGGCTTAATTCATGGAACAAGAATTTCATTAATGGTAGGTTTAGTTTCTATGGGAATAGCATCGTTGATTGGAATAATATTAGGAGCGCTAGCAGGATTCTTTGGTGACACAAAATTAAAAATGCCTAGAGTAAAGTATTGGCTAACCCTATTTGGATTTTTTATGGGTATATTCTATGGTTTTGGGCAACGAAAATATATACTAGCAGATGCTTTTGGTGAGAGCATAACAAGTGGAATATTACAGATGCTAGTTAGTATCTTCATAATTATCTTGATTATATTCTTATTTAGGCAGTTAAGTAGATTCTTGCAATTTGGCTACCTAAAGACTGAAACGAAAGTCCCAATAGATACATTTGTATCAAGAGGAATTGAACTTCTAAACTCCATCCCAAGATTGCTTCTAATTATTACTATTACAGCAATTGTTGAAAGAAGTATCTGGATTGTTATGATAATTATTGGTGTAACCAGTTGGACGGGTATCGCAAGATTTACTAGAGCTGAATTCTTAAGGATTAGATCATTAGAATTTGTACAAGCAGCTGAATCATTAGGGTTTTCATCAATTAGAACAATCTTTAAACATGCATTACCAAATGCATTAGCCCCTGTATTTGTGAGTATTGCCTTCGGTATTGCTTCTGCAATTCTGATTGAGAGTGGACTGTCATTCCTAGGAATTGGAGTTCCAGATGATATTGTCACTTGGGGTTCCTTACTTAACCTTGGCAGACAAAACTTAGAAGCCTGGTGGCTGATCATCTACCCAGGAATGGCAATATTTATTACAATCACAATTTACAATATGATTGCTGAAGCTTCACGTGATGCACTAGACCCTAAATTAAAAAGTTAAGAAGAAAGGAAAATATTCCACAAAAACACTGATGTTCTAAATCTCATCAAAATCAACAACTACATTTTCGGATGTCGGATGTGATTGGCATCCTAATATATATCCTTGAGCAACCTCTTCTTCAGATAAAGAATAATTTTGATCCATTTTTACGTTGCCCTCAAGTACTTTGGCTTTACAAACACAACAAACTCCCCCTTTACATGAGAATGGCACATCAGCACCAGCATTCATTGCTGCATCTAATATTGTTTCCCCTTTAGATGATAACTCAAAAGAAAAATCATCACCATCAACAGAAACTGTAACATTAGAAATTATTCCTTGAACAATCTCATTATTTTCTTCTATATCTTTTTTAGGCAAATCCTCAGTATAAAATCTTTCAAAATGTATTTTAGATTGATTAACACCAAAATCTAACAAAAACTGGTTTACATTATCAATCATCTCTCCTGGCCCACATAGAAAATAAGAGTCAGCCTCTTTTAAATTACTATTAGTATTGTATAACTCTTCTAATATAGAAGTATCTATCCTCCCCTTCAAACAATCAGTTACATCTTCTCTTGAAAAAATATAATGAATAAACAACTGGCTCTGATACTCTCTCTCCAAACGATTTAAATCCTCTAAAAACATCATACTAGATCTAGTTTTGTTACCATAAATCAAAGTAAAATAACTATCAGAATCATTTGCAAGCATCTGTTTAATCATAGATATAATTGGAGTAATACCACTTCCTGCACAAATAGCTAGATAATGGCTACCTTCTTGTTTTGCGTCTAAATAAAAATTACCAGTAGGAGGCATAACATCCAGAGTATCTCCTACTTTTAACTCTTTAGTAAGAAAAGAAGACATCAAACCATTCTCAATACGCCTAATTCCAATCTCTATACCTTCTCCTGGATATGAAGATAATGAATAAGACCTTCTTACATCCTGATTATTAATTTCTTTATGTAAAGTTATATACTGACCTGCTATGAAATTGAATTGATCTGGATAAGAATTATGTAGAGTTATCTTGACCGCATCAGATGTTAACGATTCAATCTCTTCAACTTTTAGAGAGTAAAAATTCTTCATTAGATAACTAAATTTGTCTGCAAAAATATCATTTTAGAAAACATGATAACCATATTACAATGAATATCATAAATATGATAAGATAATTTAATAAATTTGCAGTATTAATTTAATAAGATGAAAGAAGAACATTTCCAAAAGCAAATTGATACTGAACAAAAAATTGAACCAAAAGATTGGATGCCCGAACAATATAGAAAACATCTAATTCGACAGATCTCTCAACATGCACATTCGGAAGTAATAGGCATGCAACCAGAAGGAAATTGGATCACAAGAGCTCCTTCTTTACGAGCAAAGATGATACTTCTAGCAAAAGTTCAAGATGAAGCTGGACATGGTTTATATTTGTATTCTGCCTGTGAGACACTAGGAATAAGCAGGGAAGAACTAGTTCAACAGCTTCATGATGAAAAAGCAAAATATTCTTCAATATTTAACTATCCTACTTTAACATGGGCAGATATGGGAGCAATCGGCTGGTTAGTAGATGGAGCAGCAATTGTTAATCAGGTATCTCTACAAAGAACCTCATACGGGCCATATTCAAGAGCAATGATCAAAATTTGCAAAGAAGAAAGTTTTCATCAAAGACAAGGCTATGAAATTATGGCAGAAATGGCAAAAGGAACACCAGAACAGAAAACAATGGCACAAGATGCATTAAATAGATTCTGGTGGCCTTCTATTATGATGTTCGGACCTCAAGATAGCGAATCTCCTAGAACAGGAAATGCTATGAAGTGGAAAATTAAAAGACAAACAAATGATGAATTACGTCAAAGTTTTATTGATAAAACAGTAGGCCAAGCAGAGATTATTGGTCTTAAGATCCCGGATCCTGATTTGAAGTGGAATGAAGAGCGAGAACACTATGATTTTGGTGAAATGGATTGGGAGGAGTTTTGGAATGTAGTAAATGGAAATGGACCTTGCAATAAGCAAAGGCTTGCTCATCACAAAAAAGCACATGACGAAGGGGAATGGGTGCGAAATGCAGCACAAGAATATGCTAAAAAACATGAATCAGCAACAAACTAAATAATTATATATGGCAAAGAATGCAACAGTTTGGGAAGTATTTATTCAAAGTAAAAATGGTCTAGCGCATAAACATGCTGGAAATGTACATGCTGCTGATAAGATTATGGCATTAGAAAATGCAAGAGAGTTGTACACACGAAGAAATGAAGGATCTTGTATATGGGTAGTTAAATCAAGTGAGATTGTATCTTCCGAGACAGAAGACAGTGAAGCATTCTTTGACCCGTCAAACGATAAAATGTATCGCCATCCTACTTTCTATACTATGCCTGAAGGCTCTAAACATATTTAAGAGATGAATAGTCTTATTCAATATACTCTAAGAATAGCTGATAGTTCATTAATATTAGGTCAAAGAATGTCACAATGGTGCTCCAATGGACCAACCTTAGAAGAAGATATTGCAATGTCAAATATTGCATTAGATTCATTTGGTCAAGCTAATGGCTTTTATGAGTATGCGGCTCAATTAGATGGATCAAGATCAGCAGATGAGTTAGCATTTAAAAGAAATGAGAGAGAATTCTTTAACCATCAATTATCAGAACAGGAAAATGGTAACTTTGGCACAACAACAGTAAGGAACTTCTTACATGATGCTTTTAATTTCCTGTTCTATACAGAGCTTGCTTCTAGTAAAGATGAGACTTTAGCTGCCTTATCCGCAAAATCATTAAAAGAAGTGAAGTATCATTTACGTCATTCTAGTAATTGGCTAATCCGGTTAGGAGATGGAACTCAAGAAAGCAATATGAAAGTGCAAGAATCTTTAAATTTCTTATGGCAATATACTGGAGAAATATTTGAAATGGACGAAATTGATAATGAGATGCTAGATGCAGGAGTTGGGGTAGATAATAATAAACTAAGGAAAGGATGGGACGAAATAATTAACAGTACAATAGAAAAAGCAAAATTGACTCGACCAGTAGATGGCTACATGGCAAATGGCAGTAAAAAAGGCATACATACCGAACATCTTGGTTTTCTTCTTGCTGAGATGCAGTTCTTACCTAGAGCATACCCAGATGCAAAATGGTAACACAGCACATATATGGAAACTATTAAATACAATTCCTGATCCTGAGATACCTGTAATCTCGATAGTGGAGTTAGGTGTTATCCGAGATGTTACATTTACTGATAAATCTTACACCATCCTTATTACCCCTACTTATTCAGGTTGTCCAGCCGTTAAAACATTTACAGATGACATAAAAGAGTGTCTTAAAGAAAATGGGGTTCGTAACTTTAAATTAAAACTTATTTATTCTCCTGCATGGACTACTGATTGGATGACAGACAAAACAAAAGAAAAACTAAGAAAATACGGTATAGCCCCTCCTTCCAATACAGTTAGATGCCCACAATGTAATTCTAAAAACGTAGAAATATTAAGTGAGTTTGGAGCTACTGCCTGTAAATCAATGTGCAGATGCTCTGACTGTTTAGAGCCATTCGAGTTTTTCAAATGTATTTAAAATCTAATTTTTCGTATTTTAGCTCTTTAAAATTTTAAGAAATGATAAAATTAGAGATCTTAGATGGAGTAGGAAAAATAACATTAGATAGACCTGAGAAATATCACTCTTTCGTTAGAGAGATGGCTCTAAAATTACAAGAAACACTAGATCAATGTGAAAACAACGATAGAGTACGAGCAATATTTATCACAGCAAGTGGAAAGGCTTTCTGTGCTGGACAAGATCTAGCAGAAGCAATAGATCCTGCTATACCAAGTATAAGTACGATCATACAAGAACACTATAATCCAATCATTAGAAGAATTAGAAACATAGAAAAACCCATAGTAGCTGCCGTCAATGGAGTTGCTGCTGGTGCAGGAGCCAGTATTGCTCTTGCTTGTGACATTGTCGTTGCTACTGAGAGTGCTACTTTTGTTCAGGCCTTTAGCAAAATAGGACTAATTCCAGATAGCGGGGCAACATTCATCCTGCCAAGATTAGTAGGGATGCAGAAAGCAGCCGCACTGATGATGAGCGCAGAACCAGTTACGGCAAAGGATGCAGAGAAAATGGGTATGATTTATAAAACCTACTCAGATGAGAACTTTGAATCAGATAGCTGGAATCTAGTTAGTAAATTAGCCAAAATGCCTACTAAAGGATTAGGACTTACAAAAAGGTTGCTCAATGCCTCAAGTAATAACGACTTAGAAGGTCAATTAAGCATGGAGGATGAATGTCAAGTAATATCTGCTGATACCGATGATTTTAAAGAAGGCGTCCAAGCTTTCTTAGAGAAAAGAACACCAAACTTTAAAGGTAAATAAGATGATAAAAGTAAGTGTAATTGGTGCAGGAACAATGGGATCTGGAATAGCACAGATAGCTGCTACAAAAGGCCATAAAGTTTGTTTGTATGATACTTTTGATGGGGCTATTGAAAATGCACAGAAAAAACTCAATAAAATCCTTAACCGATTAATAGAAAAAGAAAGAATAACTAAAGAAGAAAAAGAAAACATCCTAAATAAAATTAGTTTCACAAAAGATATCCGGGAGATAAAAGGCAGTAAGTTGGTTATTGAAGCTATCATTGAAAATCTTGATCTTAAAAAGAAACTATTTAAGACGATAGAAGATCTAGTAGATGCAGATTGTATCATTGCGTCAAATACTTCCTCTTTATCTATTGCTTCTATTTCAGGAGCATGTGAGAAAGCTGAGAGAGTCATTGGGATACATTTCTTTAATCCCGCTCCTTTAATGCCTCTAGTAGAGATTATTCCTTCCGTACAGACATCTAAGAAAACAATGGATCATGCTAAATCCATAATAGATAGCTGGGGTAAGATTACTGTTATTGCTAAAGATACTCCAGGATTCATTGTAAATCGAGTAGCACGACCATTTTATGGAGAAGCTATTAGGATATATGAAGAAGGAATTGCTGATTTCGCTACCATAGATTGGTCCCTAAAAGAACTAGGAGGTTTCCGTATGGGTCCTTTTGAACTAATGGACTATATAGGAAATGACATCAATTATACAGTAACAGAAACTGTGTTTACTGCATTCTACTATGATTCTAGGTACAAACCTTCATTTACACAAAGAAGAATGATGGAGGCAGGTTATTTAGGCAGGAAATCAGGAAGAGGATATTATGACTACTCTAAAGATATGCCAAAGGCAAACCAAGACAGAAATCTAGGAAAAAAGATCTTATGGAGAATACTATCTATGTTAATCAATGAAGCTGCTGACGCTCTCTTCTTAAATATCGCAACTAAAGGAGATATTGATTTAGCCATGACAAAAGGAGTGAATTACCCTAAAGGATTACTTTCTTGGGCTGATGAGATCGGCATCAATAATGTTCTAGAGGAACTAAAAAAACTACAAGAAGAGTATGGAGAAGATAGATATAGACCCTCCCCTTTAATAAAGAGAATGGTTAAAGACAATGCAACCTTCTACTAATGAAAAAAGCTGAAAAAATAGTAACCAAGATGATAGATGGAGACGCATTTAGCCATTGGCTAGGCATTGAGGTTGTAGAGGTCTCTAAAGGTTTTTGCAAACTAAAAATGATAGTAAGAGATGAGATGACAAATGGCTTTAATATTGCTCACGGCGGAATTTCTTATTCACTAGCTGATAGTGCATTAGCTTTTGCTGCCAATTCAGATGGCATAAAATCCTTATCTGTTGAAACTACCATTGTACACACCAAGAAAGTTATGAGTGGAGATACTTTAATTGCAGAAACACAAGAAATAACTAAAAATGACGCGTCTGCAGTTTATAAAATTAACATAAAAAATCAAGAAAACATAGAAATTGCTCATTTCAACGGCAAAGTACACAGAACCAATAGAGAGTGGTTCCCAAACAAATAGAAATGAAAAAAGAACTACTAATTCTACTCATCTTACCAATAATCGGATTTACTCAGAACCCTAACTATTCTGAACATGTTGCTCCAATAATCTATGATAAATGCTTGAAATGCCATCACAATGGAGGAATAGCAGCTTTATCATTAGAGACATATGGCAATACGGTCTCTAATTCTGGGATGATACAACATGTTACAAGTACAGGAGAGATGCCGCCATGGCCTCCAGATACATTGTATCAAGATTATGCATATCAAAATACATTAAGTCTAGATGAGATTAATACAATTACTGATTGGATAAGCAATGGGTCTCCTCTTGGGGATACCTCTCTACTCCCAACAATACCAACATTTTCTAGTTCCTCGCAATTGGGGATACCTGATTTAGAGTTGCAAATGCCAACATACGCAAGTACAGCAACATCAAATGCAGACGACTATGTATGTTTCTCTATACCAACTGGACTAATGCAGAATAAAAAAATTAGAGCCATTGAAGTTATCCCAGGAAATATACAAACCGTACATCATGTCTTAGTTTCAATAGATCAATTTGCCAATAATTCTGTCATTACTACCTCTAACTGCATGGGTCCTCAGGGGGGGCTAATATATTCTTATGCTCCTGGTGCTCCTCCTCTAATTTATCCAGAAACTGCTAATATGTCATTTGGTTCAGAATTAACTGCAAATAGTAGTATCTCTCTTGCTATGCATTATCCTGAAGGTAGTCTTGGTCAAATAGATAGTACTAAAGTTAGATTCTATTTCTACCCACAAAATACAACAATAAGAGAAGTCTCAAATGAGTTTTTAATTAACGAGGGATTATTTGGCGCCCCATTCTATTTGCCCCCAAATCAGATTACAGAAGTTACAGGTTCCTATGGACCAACAACACAAGACTATTCTTTAATGTCTGTATTCCCACACATGCATCTCTTAGGTAAAGATCTAATCTGTTATGCAGTTACACCAACTAATGATACAATCAACTTAATAAAAATAGATAATTGGGACTTTGAATGGCAAGGGGATTATTATTTTGAGAAATTGCTTAAAATACCTGCAGGAAGTATCATATACGCTAAAGGAAATTATGACAATACAGTTAGTCCATCAAATCCTAATCCTGTAACCGTACAGTCAGGATTTAATACACAAGATGAAATGTTTGTCTTTGTTTTTCAATTCCTCCCTTATCAGATAGGAGATGAAAACATCTCTACTGAAAATTCATCAACTACAAATACAAACTCTATAATAGGTAACTCATCAATTGGAAAACTTATCAAAATAGCAGATATGATGGGAAGACAAGTTCCATATAAAAGGAATACACCTCTATTTTACATTTATGACAATGGTCGAGTTGAAAAGAAAATGATTTTAGATTAATATTATGAATACATACATTATTGATGCTATTAGAACTCCAATTGGAAATTTTGGTGGCACCCTGAAAGATATAAGAACGGATGACCTAGGGGCAATCCCTATAAAGGAACTTATAAAAAGAACAGGAATTGACTCAAGTAAAATAGATGATGTCATATTGGGCTGTGCAAATCAAGCTGGTGAGGACAATCGAAATATAGCTAGAATGGCACTGCTTCTAGCTGGATTACCATTTTCAGTACCTGGAGAAACTGTAAATCGTTTATGTTCTTCTGGAATGTCTGCTGTAATTCATGCTCATAGAGCAATCTGTGCTGGTGATGGTAATTTATTTATAGCTGGTGGAGTGGAAAACATGACAAGAGGGCCATGGGTAATCTCTAAAGTTTCAAAACCATTTGGTAGAGATGCTAAGATGCATGACTCCTCTTTTGGATGGCGTTTTATAAACCCAAAGATGAAAGAACTCTATGGAGTTGATGGGATGGGGAATACAGCAGAAAATCTAGCCGAAAAATACAATATATCTAGAGAAGACCAAGATAAATTCGCTTACCATTCACAAACTAAAGCTAGCAAAGCACAATGTAACAAGAGATTGGCTAAAGAAATTATTACTGTAGAAATCCCACAAAGAAAAAAAGACCCAATTATTTTTAAGCATGATGAATTTATTAAAGGAGATACCACAATAGAGATTCTAGGTAAATTACGCACTGCATTTAAAAAAGATGGCGGGACAGTAACTGCAGGCAATGCATCTGGATTAAATGATGGAGCAGCTGCAATGTTATTAGCATCTGAAAAAGGAGTAAAAGAAAACAACCTTACTCCTATTGCAAGAATTGTAAGTTCAGCAGTAGTAGGTGTTGAGCCAAGAATTATGGGTATAGGCCCAGTAAAAGCATCAAATAAAGCATTAGAGAAAGCAGGGCTCACCATGAAAGATATAGATATTATTGAATTAAATGAAGCCTTCTCAGCTCAAGCATTAGCATGTATTAGAGAGTGGGGTTTAAAGGATGATGATCCAAGAATAAATCCTAATGGCGGTGCAATTGCAATAGGACATCCACTGGGAGTTAGTGGAACAAGAATTATACAAACTGCTGCTATTGAACTTCAAAATAAAAATAAAAAATATGCATTAGTAACCATGTGTATTGGAGTTGGGCAAGGCTATGCAACAATAATCGAAAGGGTATAATGATTTACGAATTTAACGGATATAAACCTGTAATAGACCCATCTTCTTTCGTACATAAAGAAGCTACTATCATTGGCAATGTTATTATAGGGAAAGATGTATATATAGGGCCTGGAGCTTCCCTAAGAGGAGATTGGGGACAGATTATAGTTAAAGATGGATGTAATATTCAAGATAACTGTATTGTACACATCTTCCCTGGTAAAGATGTGATACTTGAGGAGAATGCACATATTGGTCATGGTGCTATTATTCATGGGGCAAATATTGGAAGAAACTCTCTCATTGGTATGAATGCTGTTATTATGGATGATGCCACTATTGGTAATGAATGTATCATTGGAGCACTTTGCTTTGTCAAAGGAGAAATGAAGGTCCCAAATAGAAAGATTGTAGTAGGTAACCCTGCGCAAATTAAAGGGGATGTTTCTGATGAAATGATTGCATGGAAAACAAAAGGGACTGAACTTTATCAAGAGCTACCTAAAGAATGTGAAAAATTAATGAAAGAATGTGAACCATTTGACAAAATAGAAGAAAATAGAAAAGAAAAGCAAGAAATAACATTTGACACCTGGAAAAACACAAAATGAAAGACTACGAAAATTACGCATTAGGAAAATGGATAAAAGGAGATGGACAAGGAACTCCTTTATATAATGCAATTAATGGACAGCAAATAGGTACAGCA
>Ga0066831_10000373_pt1 | contig 10978 bp, 9 predicted proteins | sample ETNtaG_FD_66436 | JGI IMG/M metagenome (GOLD analysis project Ga0066831, IMG submission 66436) | Marine microbial and viral communities from oxygen minimum zone, Eastern Pacific Ocean - ETNP201306PF49B | ecosystem: Environmental > Aquatic > Marine > Oceanic | place: Pacific Ocean: Eastern... | reverse complement strand
GTCACTTTTGCCCCATCTCGCTCAAACGCTTCTCCCACCTCTCCCGTGTCGCTAACTTGATGAAAAGTCGCTTCCATGGTGTTTTCATCGACACTCCGGACACCACGAGCAAACGTAAATTGACGAGGTTCTCCATCCTGAACCCCGTTCATTGTTATTTTTTCTATGAGCTTGCCATCTGCAAACAACCATTCGGAATCACTGTATCCTGTCTTGCTAAACGACTTGCCAACCACTTTGCCATTATTTGCGTCAAACCCTATGACTCCGTGAGACTCCCTGTTCCCTCCAGTCGAATGAACCGATATCGCAGCGTCTTTAATGGCCCACTTGAACGATAACAGTCTTGGAGTCCCGTCCGACCCCTCTCTCTGCCAGTCTCCGAACAGCCAATTGGCCTTAGCCGTATCCACGGCTTCCTTGAGGTTCGTGGGTTGATCTTGGGCACTGACGCTGATGGTCAGTCCGACAAATACGAACAGTGATGCTAGTTTTTTTATATGCATGATTGGGTGAACGGCAGAAACTAACCGAATCAACAACAGCGGTCAACCGCTTTTCCTTTTTTCGTCACAATCCTCCTGGCCCCCGTCCAACCCGGCGCTTGGCCAAGCGCTTGGCCTTGGGCATGATTGCAGCAGTTCGCGTTATGCATGAGGTGAGTTTTTTGCAGGATCTGGCCGTGGTCATGATTGCCGCCGGCATCGTGACGGTGCTGTTTCAGCGCCTCAAGCAACCGGTGGTGCTGGGCTACATCGCCGCCGGCATTCTCATCGGCCCGCACGCATTCGGACTGGTAGCCAAGGACGAGACGATCCGCTCTCTGGCTGAGCTGGGAATGGTGTTCCTGATGTTCTCGCTTGGACTCGAGTTTAATTTGCGCAAGCTCCGCCGCGTGGCCGCCACCGCGCTGGTCGCCGCGCCGCTGGCGATCATGCTGATGGTGTTCGCCGGCTACCAGGTCGGCCAACTGATGGGCTGGACATCGGTGAGCAGCCTGTTCCTCGGCGCGATCATTTCCATCGCCTCGACGTCGGTTATCGTGAAGGTGTTGCGCGAAATGAAGCGCGACCGCGAGCCGTTCGCCGGGCTGATCTACGGCATCCTGATCGTGGAGGACCTGCTCGGCGTAGTGATGATCGTGCTGCTCACCGGCATCGCGTCCACCGGCGACCTTGGTTTGCCCTCGATGGCTGTCTCCGCCGGTAAGCTACTGGTGTTCCTTGTGACTGTGCTGGTTGCCGGGCTCCTTGTGGTGCCGCGACTACTCAATTTTGTTGCCCGTTTCGAGAGCAACGAACGTCTGTTGGTTGCTGTGCTGGGGCTGTGCTTTGGCACGTCGCTGGTCGCCGCCAAGCTGGGCTTCAGCGTGGCGCTGGGGGCGTTTCTCGTCGGGGCGGTGATGGCCGAGTCAAAGCAGAGCCGCCGCATCGAGTCGCTGGTCGAGCCGGTGCGCGACCTGTTCACGGCGGTGTTTTTCGTGGCGATTGGCCTGTTGGTGGACCCAGAGCTGTTGTGGCAGCACATCGTGCCCATTGTCGGCATTTCGCTGGTAGTGATGATCGGCCAGATCGTCGGCAACTCGTTCGGTACGGTGGTGGCCGGACACGACTTTCGCACGGCCGTGCGGGTTGGCACCGGCTTGTCGCAGATCGGTGAGTTCTCATTTGTTATTGCAACGCTTGGCCTGACGATGGGGGTCACCGACCCGAGCCTGTACCCGATTGTCGTCGGGGTAGCGTTGGTCACGACGCTGTTCACTCCGCTCTGGATTCATAACGCCGACCGCCTGGCCGACGTGCTGCTGCGAATCGCGCCCAAACCTTTGGCCGGCTACCTCTCGCTTTACAAGGACTGGGTCGAGCGCTTCAAGGGCGGCCAGTGGAACAGCCTAGCATGGAAGCTCTCCCGCAAGTGGCTGCTGCAAATGGCAATCAACCTGGCGCTGGTCGCCGGGCTGTTGATCGGCGCCGCAACCCTCGCCCGACTCGAACCGGCCTGGCTGGCAAAGTTGAAACTGCCGTCGGACACACTGCGAACTGTGTTGTGGGTGGCCGCGCTGGTGCTGTCGCTGCCGATGCTCATCGCCAACCTGCGCAAGCTGCAGGCGCTCGGCATGCTGATTTCGGAGGCGACCATCCGGCGCGAGTCGGCCGGCCAGCGCACGCAGTTGCTCCGCGCGGTGGTGGCGAATGTCTGCCTCGTCGCCGGCACGGCCGGGATGATCCTGTGCGTGCTGCTGCTCAGCTCCGCGCTGCTGCCGCCGCTTGGGATAATGCTCGCGCTGGCGGTGGTGCTGGCGGGGGTCGCCTGGCTGCAATGGAGGTTTCTCGTGCGCGTTTACGCCCGGGCGCAGATCGCCCTCAAGGAAACATTCGAGGCCAGTGAGCTTGGCCAAGCGGAGGCAGAAATCGGCGAACTACCAGCTGGCTTGCTGGAAGCCGCGCACCTCGACAGCATGCGCTTGGTCAAAGGCAGCCCCGCAGCGGGGCAATGCATCGGCGAACTGGAGCTGCGCACAAACACCGGCGTGAGCATTGTTGGGATCGAGCGCGACGCCGAACGCATCGTCAACCCCGGTCCGGAGGAAACGCTGCTCGAAGGGGACCTGCTGCTGCTGCTCGGCGAGAACACCCAACTCCCCAAGGCCAAGGCCGAGCTGTGCGGCTGATTTCCGCCCTACTCGGTGGCGGCCGTTTTTGGCTTGAGCTGAGGGAAGAGCAGGACGTCGCGGATGCTTTCCTGGCCCAGCAGCATCATGATCAGCCGATCGATGCCGATGCCAATCCCGCCCGCCGGCGGCATGCCGTGCTCAAGCGCGGTCAGAAAGTCCTCGTCGAGTTTCTGCTGCTCCCCGCCCGCCTGGTTTTGCAGCGCCTCGCGCTGGGCCACCGGATCATTCTGCTCGGTGTACGCCGGGGCGATTTCCTGCCCGTTGATGCAGCACTCGAACACCTCGATCGTTGAGGGGTCGTCCGGCGAGAGCTTGGCCAACGGGATGAGTTCCTTCGGCAAATGCGTGACGAACGTCGGCTGGATCAGCGTCGGCTCGATGAGTTTTTCGAACAGGCCGTTGGTCACCTCGAAATCCTCGTAGTCTTCCCCGATCTCCGCACCGAGGTCGGTCGCACGTTTGCGGCGCTCGTCCGGCGTGACGTCGAACCAATCGTCGCCGCCCTTCTCGCGGATCAACTCCCTGTACTTGACGCGCCGCCACGGGCTGGTGAGGTCGATCGTGCGGGTGACGTTGCCCTCGGTGTCCCGGTGCTCAATGACCAGCGTGCCGACGACCTTTTGCGCCACGCGGGTGATCATCGACTCAAGCAGTTCCATCATCGTTTCGTAGTCGCCGAACGCCTGATACGCCTCGAGCATGGTGAACTCCGGGTTGTGCCTCGGCGAAATGCCCTCGTTGCGGTAGTTGCGGCCGATCTCGAACACGCGGTCCATCCCGCCGACGAGCAGCCTCTTGAGGTACAGCTCCAGCGCGATGCGCAGGTAAAACTCGCAGCCCAGCGCGTTGTGGCGAGTGACGAACGGCTGCGCCACCGCGCCGCCGGGGATCGCCTGCATCGTCGGCGTCTCCACCTCGATGAAACCGCGCTCGTGCATGAAGTCGCGAATCTCGCGGATAATCGCGCTTCGCTTGTAAAAGACCTGCTTGACGTCGTCGTTGGCGATGAGGTCGAGGTAGCGTTGGCGGTAGCGAGTCTCGATGTTCGACAGCCCGTGCCACTTGGCCGGCAGCGGCCGCAGCGCCTTGCTGACGATGGTGAAGGCCGCCGCCTTGAGCGTGATCTCCTCCGTGCGCGTCGTGAACATCGTCCCCTTCACACCGATGAAATCGCCAAGGTCGAGCTTTTTCAGCACTTCAAACGCCTCCTCGCCAAGCGCGTTTTTCTGCGCATAAACCTGCATCCGGTCGGAGCCGTCCTTGATATCAAAGAAGATACTCTTTCCCATCGTGCGGAATGCCGTCATGCGCCCGGCCAGCGCGACCTCGCGGCCTTCCTCGTAATTCTCGCGCGCCCCGGCGCAGGTCTCGTTCGGGGTGAATTTGTTGGCAAACGGCTCGATGCCCTTTTCCCGCAACGCAGCGAGGTTGGCTTTCCGCTGTTCGATCAGTGAATTTTCCTCTTCCATGAAACTCCCAAAAAGGGCGCACAGTTAATCACCCCGCCGCCCGCTTGGCCAATGAAAGTTTTGCGCTTGGCCAGGCGGTTGACGCCAGTCGGACGGCCGCTAAGCTCGGTTGCCAGGCAATTCATGAACACGCGTCATTCCACCATCCTCCTGCTTGGCTTGCTCGTCGCGCTGGGTGCCAGCGGCTGCGCCACGCCCAAGCTCGCCCAGCAGAAACAGGTCGTTTACGGCGAACGAAACGAACACGAACTGGCCTACGAAATCCTTCAACCGAGGAAAACCAACGGCCTCGGCGTCGTGGTGATGGTGAGCGGCAGTTGGCGCTCGAACCCCGACGACTTCAAGCCAAAGATCGGCAGGGCGTTCCTGCGCCGCGGCTACACGCTGTTCGCCGTGTCGCACCTATCCCAGCCCGAGGCAACCATCCCGGAAATTTACGAGGACGTCACCCGCGCGGTGCGGCACATCCGCGAACACGCCGAAGAGTACGGCGTCGATCCCGGCCAACTCGGTGTCACCGGGGCCAGCGCCGGCGGGCACTTGAGCCTGATGGTCGCCACCCGCGGCAAGGAGGCCACCGGTAAACCGGACGGCCTTGTCCGGGCGGTGGCGATCTTTTTCCCAGTCACCGACATGCTCAACCCGGGCAAACCCTCCAAAAAGGAGAAAGACGGCGGGCCATCGAAAAAATTCCGCAAGTTGTTCGGCATCGACCCGGACGACATTGACGCATGGAACCGGGTCGGCCGCGAGTTGTCACCGATCCACCATGTCGATGCCGACACGCCGCCGGTGCTGATTATTCACGGTGACGACGACGAGGTGGTGTCGATCCGGCAATCCGAGTGGTACATCGAGGCCGCCGAAAAGCACGGGGCCAAGGCCAAGCTCATCCGCAAGCGGGGCAAGGGTCACGGCTGGGCAACCATCCTGTGGGACATACAAAAGTTCGCAAAGTGGTTCGACGAACACCTCGAACCACCCACCGACAACTGACGCCCGCCCCGATTGGCCAAAGCTGAACTTGCAACGGGACAGGGTTTGCGGTAATTCACCCGGCCGCGTTTTCGCGTGGCCGGCGGCCGGGCCGGCCTCCCCGCTTCAGCCCCAGCCGGGGTGATTGCCAATGGCATTGATCGTGCAGAAATTCGGCGGATCGTCGGTGGCCGACATCGACCGCATCCGCAATGTCGCCAACCGCGTGGTCGAGTACCGCCACCGCGGCGACCAGGTCGTCGTGGTCGTCTCGGCGATGAAGGGCGTCACCGACAACCTCATCGACATGGCCAAGTCGCTCATGCCGGTGCCCAGCGAACGCGAGATGGACATGCTGCTCGCCACCGGCGAGCAGACCACCATCGCGCTGCTGGCCATCGCGCTGCAGTCGATGGACATCCCGGCCGCGTCGCTTACCGGCGCGCAGGCCGGCATCGTGACAGACGGCGTCCACTCGAAGGCGAAGATCCGCAACATCACGCCAAAAAAAATCCACGCGCTGCTCGATGCCGGCAACGTGACCATCGTCGCCGGATTTCAGGGCGAGACCAGCGAGGGCCACATCACCACGCTGGGCCGCGGCGGCTCCGACCTCACAGCGATCGCGCTGGCGTCGGCGCTCAAGGCCGACCTCTGCCAGATTTTCACGGACGTCGACGGCGTGTACACCTGCGATCCGCGGCTCGTGCCCACGGCGAAAAAACTTGAGGAAGTTTCGTATGACGAGATGCTCGAGCTGGCCAGCCTCGGCGCGAGGGTGATGCAGTCGCGCTCGGTGGAATTTGCCAAGAAGTTTGGTGTCATTTTCGAAGTTCGCTCCAGCCTCAACGACAACCCCGGAACCCTTGTGAAGGAAGAAACCCAAAGCATGGAAGACGTCGTGATTCGCGGCGTGTCGCTCGACAAGAACCAGGCCAAGGTCACCCTCATTGGTGTGCCGGACGAGCCAGGGATGGCCGCCCGCGTGTTTCAGCAGCTGGCCGGCTCGGCGATCAATGTGGACATGATCGTGCAAAACGTCAGCCACGGCACCGACACCCCGTCGACTGATCTCTCGTTCACCCTCGACAAGCCGGACATGGCCAAGGCGCAGAATGTGCTCGAAGGCATGCGAGGCGAAATCGGTTTTGCCGACGTGCTCGCCGACGAAAACATCGGCAAGCTCTCCATTGTCGGCGTCGGCATGCGCAGCCATTCCGGCATCGCGGCCAAGGTGTTCGAGGTGCTCGCCGCTGCCGGCGTAAACATTCAGATGATCTCCACCAGTGAAATCAAAATCTCCGTCGTCATCGCCATCGAAAAGGCGGAGGAAGCCACCCGCGCCGTTCACGACGCCTTCCTCAGCTGACGCACTTGGCGGGCGAGCCGCCGCAATGTAACCTCTGCACAGGCAAACGCGAATTTTAGGCTGGGTATTTTAGGATGAATCGCCAACGAAACATAGGCCTCATCGCCGCGCTGCTGGCGCTGGCTTGCGCTTGGCCAGGCGCGTCAGCCAAGGATAACAAAGAAGCGCTGCGGATCACCGATATCGACGGCAAGACCCACGAGCCGTTAGCATCGGGTAAGAGCAAGGCGGTGGTGCTGGTATTCGTGCTGCGCGACTGCCCGGTGTCCAACGTCTACGCACCGGAAATGACCCGCATCCACAAGGAGTACTCAAAGAAGGGTATTGCGATTTTCCTCGTGCATCCGGATCGCGACACCGACACCAAAGCTGCCCGCGCCCATGCCAAGGAGTACAAGCTCTCTGCACCGCTTGTGCTTGATCATGATCACAAGCTCGTCCGTCGCGCCGGGGCGGTGATCACTCCGGAAGCAGCCGTGTTCAATGCCAAGGGCCACCTCGTGTACCGGGGGCGAATCGATAATCTCTATGCTGATTATGGCAAGAAACGCTTCAACACAACCCGCCGCGACCTGCGTGAAACGCTCGACGCACTGCTCGCCAGCAAGCCCTTGGCCAAGCGCACCACCAAGGCGGTAGGCTGCTACATCGATTTTTCCAATGACAAAAAAGACAACAAATAAATTCATCCGCGTGGGACTGGCACTGGCCAGTTTCGCCGCACTGCAATCCGGCGCAACCGCTGCGACCAAGGCCAGGCCGACGTTTACCGAGGACGTCGCGCCGATCATTTTCAACAAATGCACCGAGTGCCACCGTGACGGCCAGGCCGCGCCATTTACGTTTAACAATTACAGCGACGTGAAGAAACGTGCCCGTCTCATCGCCAAGGTTACGCAGATGCGTTTCATGCCGCCTTGGCTTCCGGTCGAGGGCCACGGGAAACTTCTCGATGAGCGACGATTGAGCGACGACGAGCTGGCCACACTCAAGAATTGGCACGCCACCGGCATGGCCGAGGGCCCGGCCGACAAGCTCCCCAAGCCGCCCGAGTTCGCGGGCGGCTGGTTGCTCGGCGAGCCGGACATGATCGTAAAGATGCCCAAGGCCTTCACCGTGCCGGCCGACGGGCCCGACATCTACCGCAGCTTCTGCATTCCGCTGGAGATCGAGGAGGACAAGTGGGTCGCCGGCTTCGAGGTGCGCCCCTCCGCTCGCGCGGTGCTCCATCACGTTATCATCCGCATCGACGAAAGCGGCGAGGCCCGCAAGGCCGATGGCGCCCGGGGAACACCTGGATTCAGTGGCATGCGCAGCATCGGCCGGCGGTCCGGTTCCCGGAGAGGGAGTGGCGACAACGAAGTGTTTTCCGGCAGTCTTGGCGGGCTGGGGGGCTGGGCTGTCGGCGGCACGCCGCGCATTCTGCCGCTGGGTCTCGCCCGCAAACTCCCCGCCGGAGCCGACATTGTGTTCAACTCCCACTTCCATCCCTCTGGCAAGGAGGAGCAGGAGCAGACCGCCATCGGTCTGTACTTGGCAGACAAAAAACCGGAGCGCACCCTGATCGGATTCCAGGTGCCTCCCATCTTCGGCAGTCTGTCCGGAATCGATATACCGGCTGGCGAGAGCAACTACGAAGTCAACAGCAAGTTCACGACGCCGGTGGATATCGATCTCGTGGGCGTCAGTGCACACATGCACTACATCGGCCGCACAGCCAAGGCCAACGCCACGCTGCCGGATGGCTCGGTCAAGCCGCTGTTCTTTATCGATGACTGGAACTTCAACTGGCAGGGCGACTACATTTACGAGAAATCGATTCGTCTGCCGGCTGGCACCACCGTCGATGGCACCGTCACCTACGACAATACTGCCGAAAACCCTTTCAATCCCTTCAGTCCTCCGCGCCGAATCCGGTGGGGGCTCGAGTCCACCGACGAGATGGGCAGCGTTATTTTCACAGCCGTGCCGGCAAGTGAGGCGGATCTCGGCGAATTTAACGCTGCCGTCCGCGACCAAGTCGTCGACGAGGCCCGCCTGATGGCCGAACGCCGGTTCGGTGAACGAGCCGGGAGCAGTCGCAGCGGCAGCGGCCGCCGTGGCAACATCGCCGATCGACTGGAGCAATTCCGCAGCGGCCGCGCCGGAGGGAACAGCGGCAACCGGCTCGGCAGCGACTGGCGCGGTCGCCTGGGCGCACGCCTCAAGGAACTGGACAAAAACAACAATGGCGAAATCGAGCCGGACGAAGTCGACGACCGCTCCCGCCGCTACATCCGCTTCATCGACACCAACAAGGATGGCCGAGTCAGCAAGGAAGAACTCAGGCAAATCTCTGGCCGCTGAGCGGAGACAGGAATCTACCACTCAAAAGCCGCCGAATTCCACGGCGGTTTTTTTTATCTGCTCAATGTAATGATCAATCGTTCAAGTTGTTCGCGAGTGTGCTCACTGGAGAGGGCAAAGCGGTAAAAGGCCCCTTCGCTACCCGTTGGGTAACGAATGCATGAGGGATAAATGTCGTTTGCCAACAACCGATAGCACAGTGCGGCGGCATTTTTCCCAGGGCAATCAAGGCTGAACACCGGGAACGCCGGGTCGCCGGCCGGCAGCCCGGCGGCGAGCAACCTATCCTTCACAAACGCGGTGTTGCGGCGCAGCCGCTTGGCCAAGCCGGGGCGGGTGCGCAGCAACTCGAGCGATGCCAGTGCGGCCCTGGCCAAGCCGGCCGGCAACGAACTGCTGCCGGTGACGACCGGGTTGCCATCGAGCAGCGCCGCCCGCAGCCAGCGCGGCCCAAGAATCGCCCCGCCGAAGCTCCCGAGTGCCTTGCTAAAAACGATCGACTGGATCACGCGTCGACCGGCCAAGCCGCACTGCTCGGCGGTGCCGCGCAGCCGCCCACCCAGCACGCCCGCGCCATGGGCGTCGTCGATCCACAGCGTGGCCAATCGCGGGAGTCGCTTGGCCAAGCCGGCCAGCGGCGCGATGCGGCCCGATGCACTGAACACGCCATCGCTCATCAGCAGCACCCGCTTGGCCGCTCGGCGGCGGCTCAGCCGCTTGGCCAGGTCGTCGGCATCGCAGTGACGATAGCGCACCACCGGGCAGCCGATAAACTGCGCCGCATCGCGCAGGCTCATGTGCGCTTTCTCGTCGATGAACGCTGCGTCGAACCGGCCTTTGGCCGCCTGGCCAAGCGCGATGTTGGCTAGGTAGCCGTCGCCAACGACAGTGGCGGTTTCACTGCCAAAAAAATGCATCAACGCCGTTTCGAGTGCTTCGTGTGCCGGGTGATTGCCGGTAGTCATCCGAGACGCGCCAGTGCCGAGCCCGTCGCGGGCGGCGGTCCGCGTGTGGGCCTTTAGCAGCTTGGGATGATGCGCAAGCCGGTAGTAATCGCACCCGCCGAAGTACACCAGCCGCCTACCGCGATAGCGCACGTGTGTGGCACCGTCCGGCTGGATGGCTTCGGGCAGACTCACGGCTTGGCCGGCGGCGGATCAAGCTTCCGCAGGATCTCCGCCTTCAGTTCAGCGAACTGCGTTTCGTGCACCTTGGCCAACAGCGCGCGCGTGGCATCCGCTTGGCCAAGGTGCGCGTGAATGCGGGCGAGGTGAATCCGCACGCCCTCCCTCTCGACGGGCGACGGCGCGAGCGCGAGGGCGTCGTTCCACGCGGCGAGTGCGGTCTTGGCATCGAACGGCTGCATGCCCAGTTGCGCCATCGCGGCATCGGCGGCGAGGGTAAAGTTTTTCGGGTCGAGCGAGCGCGCTTTTTTGAACAACTCGAGCGACTTGGGCACGACCTGGCTGCGGTCAATGAGGTAGTGGCGCGCCGCCTTGTCGGGGTAGGAGAAAATCAGCGTGGCAAGATTGCGATGATACAGCGCCTCCCTGGGCGCAAGTTCGCCGGCCCTGGCGAAGTGTCGAAATGCCTCGGTGATCCGGCCCTGCTTGCCGTACGCCTTGCCGAGGTTGTTCCACGCAACCGGGTTTTTCGGCGCGAGTTCGAGCGCCTTTTTCCACTGTGCCATAGCTTTGTCGATCTCGTTGATGTCGCTGAAAAAACTGCCGTATGCCAGCCGCGCACGGACATGGCCGGAGTGGCGGTTGAGAAACGCCTCGTAAGCCTCGTCGACCTTACTGAGCCGCTGGCGCACCTGCAGGTCGAGCGACGCCGGATCGATGCCGACCTGTTTCGCGGTCAGCTTCGCATTGTTGCGAATCCATTCGTCGACTTCATCGTGAACCTTGTCATCCAACTCGAGCAGTTGGCGGAACTCGCGCTCGATCACCGCATCGGACGTGTCCGCCGGCTTGATCTCCTGAGCCATTGCTTGGCCTGACACGATCAGCAGCGCTGCAAAAAAAATATTCCAGATAGATAACACCGGCGGGAAGCGTTTCGCGGATGGTTTCAAGTTTCAAGTTTTCAGTTTCGAGTAATGCGCTTGAAACTGTGAACGCCAAACTCGAAGCTCTCTCCCGC
>Ga0066831_10000372_pt1 | contig 11013 bp, 7 predicted proteins | sample ETNtaG_FD_66436 | JGI IMG/M metagenome (GOLD analysis project Ga0066831, IMG submission 66436) | Marine microbial and viral communities from oxygen minimum zone, Eastern Pacific Ocean - ETNP201306PF49B | ecosystem: Environmental > Aquatic > Marine > Oceanic | place: Pacific Ocean: Eastern... | reverse complement strand
TCCAGAAGCTTATGACTCGTCTCTTGTTGTTGAGGGAGTTAAATATGAAGATATGCATCCTTTATTACAAGGCTTTATGGACGAACATAAGGTGAGTATTGAAAGGTTAGAGCAGTTTGAAAAAACACTCATTGAATTCAAAAAAAACAACTTTACCATTACAAGAGAAGCTAACGAAATATTCAGCACCTTTTTTCAGTTTTTTGATGATAATATTATGGAACATAATCAAAGAGAAGAAAAACGCTTTTTCCCTTTACTTCATCAAAAATTAATAGAATCTGGAGAAAAAGGGGAAGGAGAAAGCCCTCAAACGGCCGTCGATATGATGGAAGATGACCACATCAAATTCATTCAGTTGGGCTCTTTAACATTCAATATTTTAGGTTTAGCAACACGACTCCCTGACGATCATTCAAGAGCATTGGCTTTTGATGTGGCTTACAATAATGGTATGGAGCTCATAGAACTCTTAAGGCTTCATATTTACAGGGAAGACAACATACTATTTCCATTAGCCCATCAATTGATTACTACAGAGGAGTTTGTTGAATTGACTAAGTGATGAATAACCCAACACAACTTATTGATGCATTTGGGAGAATTCATGACTATTTAAGGATCTCATTAACAGAAAGATGTAATCTTCGCTGCTTTTATTGTATGCCTGAAGAGGGCCTTCCACTAAAGGATAAGACTCACTTTATGACTACAGACGAAATCATTACTATAGCTAAGACTTTTATTGCTTTAGGGGTGAAAAAAATTCGTTTAACAGGTGGAGAACCCTTAATTTGTAAAGACGCCCATAATATAATACAGCAACTAGGAAAACTAGATGCCGAATTAGCGATTACTACCAACGGAGTATTGGTCGATCGATTTATTGACACATTCAAAATAGCGGGAATTCATTCGGTAAATGTCAGCTTAGACTCTTTGATTGAAGAAAAGCAGAATAGAATAAGCAGAAGAAATTACTTCGAAAGAGTATTAAAAAACATCTACCTATTAATAGAGCACGGATTTCATGTAAAAATCAATGTGGTAGTGTTGAAAGACCTAAATACCAACGAGCTAATAGACTTTGTAGAGCTAAGTAAGAACCATAAGGTTCACCTTCGATTTATTGAGTTTATGCCATTTGATGGAAATAAATGGGATTGGTCAAAAGGTTTTGGGTACAAAAAAATGATGGACATCTTCAGTGCTCATTACGGTTCATCAGAAATAATAAAGCATTCAGGCAAGCCGCATGATACAGCAAAATGCTATTCCATCAAGAACTATAAAGGAACTTTTGGTGTTATTAGTTCGGTTACTAATCCGTTTTGTAGTACGTGTAATAGAATTAGATTGACAGCAGACGGTAAAATGAAAAATTGTTTATTTTCGAATAACGAAACAGACTTATTGTCACCCCTTAGACAAGAATTAAATATCACTACCCTAATTATAAATAGTATTCTTTCCAAAAAAGCAGAACGTGGAGGAATGAAACAGTTTCATAAGATACCAAACACTTCGGAAATAACAAAAAATCGAAGCATGGTTTCAATAGGAGGATAATTTATGATTCAACTAGCCAATGTGTTTGACTAGTTTTCAGGCTTTCTACCATAGAAATAATTGGTAGAAGTGCGAATTTTGTCTTTATTCCAATTCCATATAACAAGTTGGTACTTCCTGAATAGATAGTCTACTGGAGCAACCAAAAAGTGCATAAAACGAGTAAATGGAATTATCGCTATTATAAAGAATGCTGAAAAGACATGAATTTGTATAATCCAAGGCATTGTGCTAACAGCACCTATATCAGGGTTGAAAGCAAAAATAGACCTTAGGTAAGGGGTTAACACCCCAGCAAACCATGATGACCCCCATCGTTCAAAGTAAGCCACTCCAAGTCCAGAAACCAATTGAACAATTAGAACAGTATAAACCAACATATCCATCTTGTTGGTTGAAGCCAACACCATTTTACTTTGTAATCTTCGCTTAATCAATAGACCTAAACCTACTAAAGCAGACAGACCAAACACAAAAGAAGTGATTTCTAAAATAATTAAACGTACCGGCTCTCCATTCCAAGCCAATACAGCTCTGGGAAATAAAAATGCAATAAGGTGACCAAAAAACAATACCATTAACCCCCAGTGAAAGGGCTGACTCCCCCAGAACAACTTTTTTCGCTCTAAGAATTCTGAAGACAAAGAAGAAACTTGAAAACCTCTATTCATATAGCGAAATATAGAGCCAATCAAGAAAATAGCTAAAGCCATGTAAGGGAAAATAGAGAATAAAAAGTAGTTCAGCATTCCAAAATTGTTTTCTATGCCTGACTTTATAATAAAGACCACGCCAACAGCTACCATTAACATACTCAAGAGAACATTGACATAATTATTAGGCTTAGGTTTTGTTCTCATACGCATATCTTTAATCTGAGGCCATACTCTCTGTAAAGCAAAGAAGGTTAGCCCTGCAATAATTAGAAATATCCCAAATAGAGAAACTACTATTATTTTTTTATCTAAAATTAGTGAATCAAGTAAAATCATTTCTTTATTGTTTTAGTGAATGAACAACCGTCGCTTCCACAAGAGTTAGCAAGACCGACTGGTGTTGCTGAATAGCTTGGAGCGGGGTCTTTAAATTGTACATTTTCAAAATCTATTCTTAATATATTTAACAAGGCTTGGATGGCGTTTTGGTATATATTGCCATTTACCACATCTTCCATGATGACGGCTTTTTGCTTCTTTTTGATAACCTTATTTCGTAATGCCATTCTTCCATCCTCAAATTCTTCTAGCATTTTTTCTACAGCAGGAATGACTGCCATATGAACTAATTCTTGAATAAAATCATCATCTTTTGAAACTGCAATTAAGTGCAAAACATGAGGTAAGTTATCCGCTAACTCTTCCCCACAATCGTGATTAATTTTTGTCTGTTCATTTTTCATATTTACCAGAAACTCTCCTCTGGAATAATCCTCTCCAAATAGGATGTAGCCAACATCAAGATAGCAGACAGCTTGTATATGAAAAGTGAAGCCGAACACTTCTTCAATTTCGTAAAGACTTTTACCATCAATAAAATCAGCAAAACGACGAAAAGTCTTAGCAGCATCTGGGTAGGAGGATTCTAAAAAGGTCATGCAAGCTTTAACCTTTTCAGAATACCCTTCCTTAGGATACTTAAAAATTTCCGCTAATGTTAAATATTGCTTTTTCATTATAATCCTCTTGCAGGTCTTTCTTTAAATCCAAACCCATTCTCTCCTTTGAACTCGGCAGTAGCCTCTAACATTTCAATAGACTCCTCCCTGTGTGCTGGAGGAATTACAAATCTTTCTTCGAAAGTTGCTAAAGAGGTTAGTCGATAAATGGCGTTGGCTGTGTCTCCGTTTATTTTGACTTTTGCCATAAGATCCTTCACCTTATCGTTAGGCAAGTCGCCTACGGTTTCATCTCTACGGTGTACTTTTACTGCCATCAGTTTGTCATAAACTTCTCGAACAATATCCGTATCTCCAGCAGAGAATAAAGACGCAATATATTTCATGGGTAAACGATTCTCATCGATACTTGGGAATAGCGACTTTGAACTTGACTTATACGTACCATAACCATCTACTTGTGCCATTCCAGGTAGCATTGGCGGAACATAAAACAAGTTAGGAAGTGTCCTAAATTCTGGGTGTAAAGGCAAAGCAATTTCCCATTCTTTAACGAATTTATATACCGGAGAGTCTTGAGCTGCTTTTAGAGTTGATTCTGCTATTCCGCATTTTTTAGCTTCTGCAATTACTTTGGGGTCATTGGGGTCTAGGTAAATATCCAATTGCTTGTCCACCAAATCTTTTTCATCACAGGATGCCACTTCATGAATTTTATCGGCATCGTACAGCATAACACCAAGGTATCTAATTCGCCCTACACAAGAGTGCATACAGGCTGGTGCTTGTCCCGTTTCCAATCGAGGGTAACACAGAATACATTTTTCCGATTTACCGTTACTCCAATTATAATAGGTCTTTTTATACGGACAAGCGGTTACACACATTCTCCAGGCTCTACATCTCTCCTGATTGATTAGCACGACACCGTCCTCACCTCTTTTGTATAAAGCTCCCGATGGACAAGACGCTACACAGGCAGGGTTTAGGCAATGGTTGCAGATACGAGGCAGATACATCATGGTCATCTTTTCCAACTGAAACATAGCCTCTTGCTCGGCATTTGTTAAGTTTTTAAAATTGGTGTCCTTACGAGCGTAATCTGGCGAACCCCCCAAATCATCATCCCAGTTTGGTCCAGCTTTTATTTCCATTGGCTCTCCTGTAATTAAGGAAACAGCCCTACCAATAGGTTGGTCATCTCCTTCCGGAGCGGTAAATAAATCTTCGTATTTGTATCTCCAAGGGTGATAATAATCGTCTAAAATGGGCATATTGGGGTTATGAAAAATGTTTTTCAAACCCTTTAGTTTTCCTGCTCCTTTCAAAGAAACAGAATCACCATTCTTTTCCCAACCACCCTGATAAATATCTTGGTCTTCCCATTTGGTAGGGTATCCTGTACCCGGCTTGGTTTCCACATTGTTCCACCACATATACTCAGCCCCTTTTCTATCTGTCCAAATGTTTTTACAAGCGACTGAACAAGTATGGCAACCGATGCATTTGTCTAAGTGAAAAACCATTGAAATTTGTGATCTAATATCCATTAATGTTGTCTATTTTTTTATTAATATTCTACTTTTTCCATTTTGCGAACTAATACATGGGTATCTCTATTGACACCAACAGGCCCCCAATAATTGAAGTGATAGGTGAACTGCCCATATCCACCACACATTAAATTAGGCTTAAGGTGTACCCGAGTGAATGAATTATTCATTCCCCCTCTTCTAGGCTCACCTTTTTTGCCTCTTCTTTCTTGTGATTTTGGGACGTTGTAGGTTCTTTCTACCGCGTGATACACAATACAAACTCCTTTAGGAATCCTTGAGCTTACACAAGCTCGACTGACATAAGTACCGTGATCATTATACACTTCAACGTGGTCGTTATCATTAATGCCTAATTCAGCAGCGTCAGTTTCGCTTATCCAACAGGGTTCAGCACCTCTTGACAGGGTTAGCATTCTCAAAGTATCACCGTATGTGGAGTGAATATGCCATTTCCCATGAGGGGTAAGGCAATTAAGCATTTTTGCTTTTCCATCATTTACCGTTACCCTCAAATCTCCGTAAGCCTCAGGGGTTGGGGAAGGTTTGTAGGTGGGTAAATGCTCTCCAAAGGCAATATACGCATCATGGTCGAGATAAAAATGCTGTCTTCCTGTAAGCGTTCTCCAAGGAACAAACATATCTACATTATAAGTATATGCCGCATAAGTTCTTCCTTCGTGCATCAACCCAGACCATAATGGGGAAGAGTTATAGCGTTTAGGTTGAGCTTGTAAATCCATGTACTCCATCTGTATGCTTTCATAGGGGTCACCAAGTTTGGCAATTTCTGGAACACCAATTTTCTCAGCCATATTCTCATAGCAGCGTTTAGTTAATTTCCCATTGGTCAGTGTGGATAATTTTAATATTGCATTAATAGCTTCAACATCCTCTTTTAATGATGGATATTCTGTACCGTCTGACCATTTAGTAATGTGTTGTCTTCTTTGAAGCATTTCGTTATAGACATCTTCACACTTATAAGAGTTCCCATGAGCACCCAATCCATTTTCAGCAACCCCTTTACCTAAAGAAATAAACTTATCATATATCTTGGTATAGTCACGGTCTTTGAATACTATTTTGTGCATTGTTTCACCTGGGATAGCTTCACACTCTCCCTTACTCCAGTCTTGTAATTTTGTTTGACTAATTTCATCTTTAGAGTCATGAACTAGTGGTACATTCACCACATCTTTCATTACATCAGGCAAATAGCGAGGAGCCATTTCTTGAACCTTTTTAGCTAAACCTTGAAAAATTTGCCAATCTGTCTTTGCTTCCCACACAGGAGGAATAGCTGCTGAAAGTGGATGAATAAAGGAGTGCATATCCGTAGAGTTGATGTCTGCTTTTTCGTACCAAGACGCAGTAGGCAGAACGATATCAGAATATAAAGCGGAAGTGTCCATTCTAAAGTTGATATCAATTACCAAATCCATTTTTCCTCTAGCACCCTCTTTCTTAAATTCAATATCTTGAACTACATCTCCCGCTACTTCATCAGCAATTTTATTGGTATGCGTGCCTAGATAATGGTCTAAGAAATATTCATGCCCTTTTGCTGAAGTTCCAATCGCATTCCCTCTCCAAATAAACCATACTCTTGGGAAGTTGATTTCCTCATCTGGCTGAGCAACAGAGTGTACTAGTGAGCCATCTTTTAATTGATTGACAATATGATTTCTCATAGCTTCGTCAGATGTGTGTCCGGCAGCTTGAGCTTCTTTTACAATTTCATAATTACTTTTATTGTACTGTGGATAATAAGGCATCCACCCATTTTTTACTGACATAACAGCCCAGTCTGCACTATGCATATTAGCTAACTTATTATCATGTGAAGAGTTATAATATTTTTGATTACCATCATATCTCCATTGAGAAGAGTTGATATAATGCCATATAGGTCCTTGTTGCAAACGAGGAGCGGTTCCCCAGTCCTTTGAACTCATAATGGTTGACCAAGAGTCCATAGGCGCTAACTTTTCTTGACCAACATAGTGGTTCATTCCCCCTCCGTTTTTACCATTACAACCAGTAAGCATTTGAGCCATGATGGAAGAACGATACATAAGGTTGTTATGGAACCAGTGATTAATTCCAGCACCAACAATGACCATACAAGCACCTTCTGTTTTTTCAGCGGTAATTGCCCATTCACGAGCAATCTTTAGCACTTCTTTTCGGCTAAGACCAGTAAATATTTCTTGCCAAGCAGGAGTGTAAGCGCTGTCTTTATCATCATAAGATGTTGGGAATTCGCCATCTAAGCCTCTACCAACACCGTATTGTGCCATAGTTACGTCGTAGATTGTTGTAACGGGTACTTTGTTTCCGTCTTTATCAACAATATATTTAACAGGAACGCCACGCAATGCTTTTTTATCTAAACCAAACTCGGTAAATTCAACTTGTAGCACATCGTCTTTATTCTCTATCAAAGTTAATTCTGGATCATATTCCTTACCTGTTTCTCCATCGTTGAAGTTGAGGTTCCATTTTCCTTTTTCATCTTGCCAACGGTATCCAGATGTTCCCATTGGAGAAACCAAACTACCTGATTTAGAGTCAAAGTTTAAAAATTTCCACTCGTCATTTTCAACATTGCTAAAGCTGGCAACCTCACTAACTCTCATCATCTTTCCAGGCAAATATCTGTCGCCATTTTTCTCTAGCTTTATAAGGAAAGGACAATCGGTAAATCGCTTAACATAATCCATAAAGTATGGGACCTGTCTATCAACATGATATTCTTTTAAAATAACATGAGTGACCGCCATCCAAAAAGCACCGTCAGAACCTGCGTGTAAAGGGAGCCATTGGTCAGCGTGCTTAGCCACCATACTAAAGTCGGGCGACATAACCACCGTTTTTGTTCCGTTGTGTCTGGCTTCTGAAAAGAAGTGAATATCTGGAGTACGAGTCATACCAAGGTTGGCGCCCATAGAAATAATGTATTTGGATTTGTACCAATCGGCACTTTCACATACATCAGTTTGTTCTCCCCATATTTCAGGAAATGCGTTAGGTAAATCACAATACCAATCGTAAAAACTTAAATTGACACCACCCATTAACTGTAAGTATCGAGCTCCAGAAGCATAACTAAGCATACTCATGGCTGGAATTGGTGAAAACCCTATTAGTCGGTCTGGACCATATTTTTGTACGGTATGGATATTTGAAGCAGCTATCAATTCGGTAATTTCATCCCAATGGACTCTTCTAAACCCACCCTTACCTCTTGCTCTTTGGTAGCGATGTCTTTTTTGTGGATCAGCCTGAAGGTTTGCCCATGCTTGCACGGCATCACCGTTAGCTTTCTCTTTTTCTTCTCTAAACAAATCAATTAAAGCCCCCCTAATAATAGGATACTTTACTCTAATTGGACTATACAAATACCAAGAATAAGAAATTCCTCTTTGACACCCTCTAGGTTCATAAGGAGGCACCTCTTTATTAAATTGAGGGTAATCCAACTGTTGCATTTCCCATACAACTACACCGTCTTTTACGTGAATAGCCCATGAACAGCCTCCGGTACAATTAACCCCGTGGGTACTTCTAATGACTTTGTCGTACTGCCATCTGTTTCTATAAAACTCTTCCCATTTTCTAGTTTTGGGTGATATGATATCTTCTATCCAACTCATAATATATTGTTTTGTTGATTATCTGTTATAAATATTTTCTTTAACGGACTTTCTTAGTCGTTTTTTCCAAATTAGCTCTATAAGCAAAAAGAGGATGATAATACCACCACCACCACCTAGAATAAATAAGCTTGCGCCACTCCTTATCTCTTGTTCATCACTTACCTCATCAGCGTGTTTCAAAAAAGCAGTTAACTGACTCGTTTCAATACTATCCAAAGGGGTTTTTTCGTATGCTGTTGCCATTACAGGAAATGGAGGGGAACTAATAATACTTCCCACCCCGGCTTCACCCATTCTTGCATATGCGTTAGTTAAGTCTTTAGCCATCAACCCACCACTAATTAATTCATCATTAGTAACATTGTGACAACTGATGCATGAAGCACCACCATTAGAAAATCTTGTTTTTCCAGAAAATAGATTCTGTCCTTTTTGTATATCTTCTGCGGAATAGATTGTTGGAACAACTTCAACAATCTCTACAGGCTCTTCCGTACTGTTCATTGAAGAAGACTGTTGTTCTATGTAGGATAAAATAGTTTTTATATCATCATCGCTCAGGTGAGCTAGATCAGTCATCATCACTTGGTTGAACTCCTCATAAATAGCAACTGCATCAGCATCTCCAGACTTAATCATTGTTTGTGAAGACTTAATAAAGGATAGAAGCCAGTCTTCACTTCTTTTTTGATTAACCCCTATTAAATCAGGACCTATAAATCGTTTGCCTAGTTTGTGACAAGCGGCACAATTTTGTTTGAAAATTGCTTCTCCATCTTGTCCGTTAACAAAAAAAAAAGAGGTGCAGGTTAGTACCAAAACAATCCAAAAAGTATTAGGTTTTTTCATTGAATATTGATTTAGAAAATGACTATATTTTTCTTTAGGTCAATATTCGCAATATTATAAAGTCTAAAAAATGATTTTTATCATACTTTAAGAACAATCCTCTTTGTGGTTAGATATCAAGACTCTTATCATAGGTGTAGAAATTATTAAAACTGCAACAAATTGAGCAATTATATGCCATTTTATGCATATTTATTCAATTATGATATTTAATTATATACTATGTTTATTCTAAGCCGTATTCATTTCATTTTTACAAGCTTTTTAGTTGCTATAATATTATTATTTGACAGTAATTGGGCAATGTAAACTCCATCCGAAAACTTTTCAGTATTCAAGCTAATGGAGGATTTTCCTTCACATATATTTAGAGAGACTATCTTTTGACCATTCAAATCAAATATTTCAATTTCATTTGGAGCAGTTGTTGAATTAAAAGAAAACGTCGTTTCTGAACTAAAAGGGTTTGGATAATTTAAAAAGAATAGTTTTGGACTGTCAAAGTCAGCAACATTTAAATTGCTATCTACTAATAATTTTAATGCTACTGGTCTATGGTCAGATATGTTTTCATCATATTCTGACCATCCTCCCGTTAGATATTCGTCTATTTTAATGGTTTGAATATCAGAAGTTATGTTTTCAAATTCCAAAAATAATTCATCTGTTATAAGAATATGGTCAAGATGTGACGGCCATGTGGGGAAAGACCAATCAGAATTGCTCCCATTTGCAATTTCAAAATCTGTAAATAAATAATTGTCATTATCGTCTAGAATCATTTGAAATACATTATTTTCAGCATCGTCTAACAAGTTATCATTTAGATCACCTAAGACGATTACATTCTCATCAAAAAAATTAGCATCAATATATTCTTTCAACAAATCATTAGCAAAATACCTTCTTGTTTCCTCATCATCAGTATTATTGATCTCTAAAATTCCATCCCCACAGCATTTAAAATGATTGTTTATAATAATAAATCTTTCATCCATGAAATTTAAATCCATAACCATTGGAGACCTTGGAAAATAATTCCAATATTCTGAAGAAGTGTATATTTCATAAATGTTGTTAATTTGTATTATATCCGGTTTGAAAATATATGCTAATCCGGCAAACCACTCCGACTCTATATAGCCATTGTATGAGCTTAGACCATCAATTAGTTGGTTAAAAGAATCGATATCGTCTACTTCTTGTATCGCCAATATATCAACATCTAGAGCTTCTATTATGTCTATCACATAATTTACTGTAGTTTGACCATTTTTAGGAAAATGTTCAATATTCCAAGTCATTATTTCTAATGTAGTCTCAGTCCCGAAAGATAAATCTTCAATGCCTTGGGCTGTCAGCGAAAGAAAACCTGCTAATTGAAATAATAAAATAATCATCATATCTCTCATGTTAACTTAATTAATGTGTTTCATTACATCAATAGCAGCTCGTGATCCTTCAATAAGCGCCAGAGTGTGAGACATATAACCGCTGAGTTCTGAATGACCAAATTGAATTCGGCCAAATCCTTTTCTCACAACCTCTTTAGGTGCTTCCTCGCCGTTTATACCAAAATGAAATCCTGGTTGTGGCGATATATAAGCATGCCCCCAACGATTTAAAACAATACCTGCAATATCACGCTCGGCATTAAACCCATATCCTGCAAACATTTCGGTCATTTGTTCAACGACTTCCTGCTCGTATTGCGCATAGGATTTTCTAAGTAGTTCCGCTCGTCCTAGTACTCCTTGTACCTTAA
>Ga0066831_10000368_pt1 | contig 11050 bp, 4 predicted proteins | sample ETNtaG_FD_66436 | JGI IMG/M metagenome (GOLD analysis project Ga0066831, IMG submission 66436) | Marine microbial and viral communities from oxygen minimum zone, Eastern Pacific Ocean - ETNP201306PF49B | ecosystem: Environmental > Aquatic > Marine > Oceanic | place: Pacific Ocean: Eastern... | reverse complement strand
TAGTAGGACCTCACGGCTACTTTTAAGGGAGGTCTGCAAGTCAGCCAGCATTCCGGAAGCCCCCCTTAGGGTTCTCTCAGACTCGGACAGCCTCTCAGACAGAACCTTAACTATCTCCAAGTTTAGCTCTAGTTTACCCCGGCAGGCCTGGCAGTCTAATTCAAACAGTTTTAGCTTCTTGGCTGACTCTAAGTCATAGCAGCCCCACTCTTGGGACTGGACTTTAAGTACTCTCCACTCAGGCATGGATACCGCAGGGTTAGCCGAGCTATAGGTCGGAAAAGCTAGTAGCAGCAGTAACGCGGCTCCTCGCATCTTCAAGAGACTCATCCAACCTCCTAATCCGAGCATTGATTTCTTTTAGCTCCGCTTCCACCTTGGCCGCTCCCCTTATGTGCTGCGCCACTGCCTCCCTCTCCTTGGAGGACTTAGCCAGGAGAGACTTTATCTTGCGTGCCTCCTCTAGAGACTCGGCTCTCCTTCGTAAGCTCGCCAACCTACTGTTAGCCCAGTACGCGAAGAGGGCCACTACCACTCCGAGCAGCCACACCCACCCCGGTACGCCAGACCCCGCTTTATCGGAAAGCTTTTTAATCAGGGCTTCCATCGTTACTTACCGAAAGAGTACTCTATAGTGACAGTAGCCTTGCCTGTACCCGGAGTTGTCCCTCGAGCGTACCTAGTAGTTACTCCCTGGGAATTGACTGTGTACACCTCTAGAACAGGGACCTGGAAAGTAGCTACTCTATCCCAAGAGTCCTTGTTACTGACAATCTTCCAAGTCTGCGGTGCGGCTACTCCCGATGGTCCTGAGGCTGCGTTACCTTCCCCATCATCCTCGTACCGCATTCGATGCGGTGTCCTAGACGAAGGGACATACGTGTAAGAGCCTGGTAGCGAGTTAGGGCCAGCGGGGATGGGAGGTAATACAAACCCCGCTCTCTCGTAAGATCCGGGATCAGCGGCATCCGCTCCAGGAACGGCCGCACCTACCCTAGCGTCAGTAGACGCCTCAATATTGGGAAAACGCGCGTTTACTCTGATAAAAACCTGGTCTTGGGCAAACACTGGAGTGAACGCTTGCTCCAGGTCTACAGTAACCTTTCTTATTTCGCAAAAGCCGTGCGAGGGCCTTCCTATGGCGTAATCGAACCCAGCGTACGCCCGAGCCTCCCAAGAAGACTCATCCCCAGTCCTATCCAATACGAGGGACTGGGAGGTACTTCTAGATGGAACACGATAGGGTAGCACGAGGTCCTTTAAGCTGGCTGCATCGTACCCGCCTATGCTTCTGTAGGGAAAGCCGTTTCTCAGGTCCGCGTCAACAGCTACAGTGCCGGTGGTGTCGCCGGTAAGGTTGTTCCCCTTATACGCGTGCCCATTAGGTAGGTCGTTAGCATGGCCTCCTGCGTAAGGAGACATGCCAATGAACTCGTTGTACTTATCGGAATTGGGGTTTATGTCTATGGTGTATTTGACTCCGGGTAAGGGCACATACCCACCATTGCCCACAAACTGGAAACCAGCTCCGTCAAAGCTAACCAGAGGAAGAACAAGTTCGTCAGGGAACGCTGCTCTAGGTAGTATAAAGGCCTTCTTGTTGCCTGAGTTCTGCGGCTGGTTTGGGTTATACGCTCCAGGAGGGTCAGAAGTAACTCTAACGGCTGCCGCCAGGTCGTACGTTCCGTTAGACTCCTCTACGTAGTGTAGCGCCCACCTTAGCCCTTCTGGGACTGCTCCTCCTTCATTATGGGGAGTATCGGGGTGCAAGAGCATGAACGCCTGCCGGTAATCGACTTCAATGCCTCCCCGGTTGCCCGCCGGGGTGCCCGTGTGCCTCTTAAGCGACTCATCAGAGTGGACCCTCACTACGTGCAGGTAATCAAAGTTATGGGAGCCGTCTCCCGCGTTGTCGTTATTAGCCAAGTGGCCCGGGCCTCCTCTGCCTCCGTAAGACCCCCAGTCCAGCCAGGATTCCCGTATGGATACGCACAGCTTGAACCCCGCGGAGACGCTACCATCTTCCTCTACTATGTGTGCTCCTCCAGGGAAGGCCCCTCCCGCTCCTGCAGCCCTTAGGTACGCATGCAGGTCCGTGTATACAACCCCATTGTAAGTTAGGGGCGCAGTAGAGTCGCCTCCCGTCAGAGGCGCTAGCTTAAGGAAGGTCTTTTCAGGGAGCTTTCTTATGAACGCGCCAGAGTCTAGCAATAATGCAGGGCTGACTATACCTGGGTACGTCTTCTCTGCTCCTAAAGTCAGCTCTTCTATTGAGTAGGTATTTACTAGCGACTGCGCGTCATGTGCGGCCTCTGCGTGAGCAGGGGGAGTCTTAGACCTATTCAAGATTAGGCAGAGGCTATCCCCGGGGGAAGTCATACCTCCCTGGACCGTGTCCGTGAACCCCAGTAGCACTCCGCTGTCGTCCGTGTAGTTATTCAGATAGTTGCTAAACGCAGTTGCGCTTATAACAATCTTTCCACCGTGTAGCGCCGGAGAACTTATCAGTAAGGACGTGGAGGGGAGAAAGTCTAGCGAGTACGCCAACACATACGGGTACCCGAAGGGGTTGGCTCTCTGGTCCGCTGTAGCTGCCCCCGCATTATCTCCGTATATAGCTGCCCCAGGTATATCACTTCCGAAGAGTATCCCTGCGCTTATACTTAGCGCCCCGTCGACAAGGGTGGGCCTATCAGCCCGTGCGGGTACTTCGAATGCAGCGTCCCAAGTAGCGCCCCTATACGTCTGCCTAGTTACTGAGTTCTGTACCGTCCTAACAGTGAGCTCCCTAGTGAACTGAGTGTTAACCTCTAGCTCGGTGACCACCCGTCTTAGCTCGTCAGTCCTGACTCTCAAATGCTCAACCGGTCTGCGCAACACAGTCTGGTTTAGAGGTTCACCGTTAGAGATCGGTTCAATGGACTGAGAAGTCTCCTCGCCCGTATCGTTGCCTCTCTTAAAATATACAGGCATTACAAACTCCTAGCTAAAAAGGATCGTCCAAGTGTACTCCAGCTGAAAGTCTGACGACTTGGTCACTGGCGCGTGTATCTGTCTTGCAAAAAGTCTGGACCCGGCTCCCGGGCTACCCGCAGGGGGTATCTGCCCTGCCTGGTCCGCTGTAGCAACTTCAACGTCGTACCCCCGAGTAAAGAGGCCTACCTCCGTTATAGGGTTCTGGTTACCGCCCTCGGGCACGTTCGCTTGGTCCACGTCAAACAGGGCTGTAAACTGTACCTCCCCGTTATTAGTATAGTGAATATCGTTTATCTCTGTGTAGTTAGGGGTGACGTGGGGCCACTCCACGGAGGAGTCCGCCCGTGTAGGCACGGTGTTGCTACTCCCTACTCCAATGTACGCTATCCTATTTTCCCTGTAACCTTGGACGGCGTCTACCGGAGCTGCGAACCCCCTAACGGGGGCTGCGGGGTGCGTAGATAAGGCAGCAGCACCCGCAACATAATCCCTGTAAGCCCCTCCCGTGGTCCCGGACCAACCTCCAGTCAAGAGATCTAGTAGGACTATGGGGGCTAAGTACGTTATCGTATTAGGAGAGTCGTACCTGTAGACACAAACGCCTCTAGAGTTTAGCATCCTCAAGGAGATTCTTCCGCTCAAGGGAATCATGTTGTCTTTTACCTTCATATCAATCCTAGCGATTGCGTACTAATACTAATACAGGGTTATTTCCGCGCCCATCCCTGCGTGGTTAACACAGAAATAATATATGCTATTGACTGTGTCAGGAAATAGTATTCTGACTGACCTAGTCGTTGCTCCCGCAAAGTTCTGAGCGTAAACAGCATAGCTGACAGAGTTTCCGTCTATCTTATACACTACCCTGTAGTCCTCGTAAACGGCGTGGCCGTTGTGCGTCCCGTCCTCTCCCAAGGAGAAGGCCATGGGGTGCGTACCAATGGGGTGCCCGTTGTTACCCGGCTCATCCTCTAAGACAAACTCGTACCACTTACCCTGCTTTAGGTTAGGGCTGGGGTTAGGGGTGCCAAAAAGTACGTAGTCGGACCCGTCGTGAGTAAAGTTGTAGGTACCCTCTGTTGCTTGTGGTGTAGTGACCTGCCCTCCCATTCCGACTGCGGCTGGGGAGTAGTAGAAGAGGGGCCACTCGTTGGCGGCGGGGATTGAGCTAACCTCATACTCGAGGCCCCGCTTAGTGGCCGCATTGAAAGTCGCCACGTTAGAAAAGTCTGCTTCAGAGACCTCTTGGTTATCCAGTATATAGACTACAAAGTCTCCTAGGACCGTTCCGCCTCCGTGCGTTCCGTCTGAGGAGGTAGACAGCAGTATGGGGTACCCGTCACAAGACGCGTCGCTTAAGTCTAGGCGGTGCTTACCAGCCTGCCAGTCCACAGTGGGCTGGGCCGACCCATCGACCTCGAATACCCCTCCCGAAACTTCCGTAGGGTACGTCGTATACCAGGGAGCGTGTTCAACAGGAAGCTTGGTCACCTGCCTAACCGTGTAAGGTCCGCTACTGTACACCCTAAAGTAGTACGTGTAGGTTCCTGCCCAGTGCTGGGCAACGGCTATGCTCAAGTCGTCTAGCTGAGCGGGGAGAGGGTTTCCTCCATCTATAGATACCCAGTTAGCGTCCAGGTCTACAGCTGGGTCGTCCGACTGACACCAGCTACCGCTAAGCCCCACTGCATCTGGGCCAAAGTCTATAACCGGGCGAAGATAGTAGTTCGTGCCGCCGGTAGTTACGCTCGCCAGTGAGGCCGAGTAGTCCTCAGAGGGGGTTGTAACTGTAAAGACCCCCTGGTCGGCTTGGCCGTCCACACTCCAGACTAAGTTATCCTGTAAGTACGTTCCCAGGATAGGGACCACGACCACCTCATACTCAGTGTTAGGGGTTAAGTCAGAGAACGCTATGGCCCCTTTTTCGCCCGCTTGGGGCAGCCGAGCCACGTCCAGCCTAGAAGAGTAGTCGCTGTTGTACACGCTAAGCCCTTCTAGGTCCACCGGAGACTGCGCAGGGTTCCAGTCGAGTAGGACCTTGCCCCTGCTGCCTGCCGGGTTAGCCGTGAAGATTATCTCCGCTGCTAGGTTGTCCCAGGATGAGTGGGACCACGTTAGATTTATATCAGAGCCGTACTCCGCCTCAGGAGTTATCCAAATGAGAAGCCCATTGACTTCGTCGGCTACATCGCTATCGCCCGAGAAGCGCACCTCAAACGAAGCTACTCCTGTTACGGGGGCGTGTTCGTTGCCGGGAATCACGCTAATGCTTAAATCGACATTTCCATAGTTAGTCGGGTTTAGATAAGGGTACCCCTGCATCCAAGCAACATTTACCCCTCCTCCTACTGTCTTAGTTAGCTCAACTTGGTCTTCACCTGCCATCTGAGAACCTACTAAAACCTTGTCTCCAGCCGCGTTAGCAGCGGGGAACACTTCTAGGGTGTAGCTCTGTCCTCTAGTTAGGGTACCCAGCTCGAAAGAGTAGTCTTTGGTACCTGTGCCGGTGGCTGTAACTGCCAGTCCCGCTGCCTGGGTGCTCGCTGCCGAGTTAAGAGAGTACCTGAGATGGTCCATCTCAGAATAAAGTTGGTCTGAGAAGCTGTTAAGCGTGCCCGTAGCAACAAGGGTAGCGTCATCTATGGAGTAGCCCGCACCAAAGGTTCGGTGGCTGAACGTGTCCGTAAGGGTATTGTCTGACACCACCTCGTCGCTGGAATTCCTACCCCTAAATACGACCTGGTAGTCACCGTCGTCGCCGTACACGCTGATACTCGCCCAGCCGGTGTCAGTGCCACCCCCTCCGGGAAGCTCGTTAGCATAGGTGGAGGAGTGTGTGTACCAGCTTCCTTCAACTAAAGGGTCTCCCTCAAGGGAAGCCGTGTTCCGCTGAACATACGCAATATCTCCCCCCGCAGTGACATTGTACTGATACGCTGTAGAGAAGTACCCACCCCCATGATCGGTGACCTCAACTCTATGCCCCGTATCGCCGCCCTCGGTTGTCCAGCTAAGGGGGTCTGGCACAGCGTCAAGGTCAAAAGACACTGAGACTCCGTTGTTCGTCACATTAGAGTCGAGGTCTATTGTGTGGACAACTAGGGTGTGCTGCCCGTCCTGTAGCCCTCCAGTAGGCAGGGTAAACGGTGTAGACGAGTTAGCAGGGGCTGCGTAACTCGTGCCCCCTACGTCTAGGTGGGTTACATCGCTCCCTATAATGAAGCGAGCGGTTACGGTGCTGCCGTTCACTTCTATGGTGTTAGACACTAAAGAGATGTTGTACCTAGGGGCTAGGGCGATACTAGCCTCTTGCGTGCTTACGTTTACCGACTGGCCGTCGGATACTTGGGTAGCGTAAGCACGGGTTACTACGTGGTAAGTGCCTTGCGCCAAGTCAACCCCTCCAACTATAAATTGTCCTGCTACCGGGAGAGCGTTCTCAGCAGCGGCTTGGGCCTCTATTAAAGTAGCCCCCACAGCTGACGTTACGGAGGCGACACCTCCTCCAGGAGTAACGGATCCTACCCGTATACTGTCCCACTCCCCTGCATCTAATCCCTGGGTGAAATTTACGGAGTGCGTCAAGTCAGGCACATCTAAGGTCATCTCCTGCATATCCAGCTCGGTTCCCGAGCCGTCTACCCCGTCAAACGCTCTGAACTGCAGCATGTGCTGGCCCGGGGTGAGTCCTGCGAGAGAAAAGTTGCTCACTAGATCGTTGGTGGACCCTGCTGGAACACTGTCTACAGAGAAACTTAGGCTCGCGGTAGACGAGGGGGTATTCTCTATGGAAAAAGTGGCTTCTCCCGGGCTAGCGTGGGTCTCGTGCACTTCTATTAACACCGCGTCGGGGGCTACGATGGTTAGATGCACAAACTCCCCGCCCTCCTCATTGTGCACCAACGAGGCCTCGGCTGTTCCGTCGTTGCTAGACCTAAATATAGCTAGGGTGGCTGTGGCCGCTTCTCCCCCCGCAAAAGCTACGTCAAAATCTACGGTACGGACCGCAGTCGGATTGGCCGGGTCATAGTCCGGAAAATCTACCAGCTGGTCGTTCTCTAGGGTCCCGTCGTCTGACCGAAGTATCCACCTTATACGCATGCTTAAAGCCCTTTACCCGTCCTCTGCGAATTGGCCCACAGCCCTTATGGTTACCGTAATGCTGCCGTCCGCGTTTACGGTAGTCTCCATCCACATAGCAGGGCCTGCCTCCCAGCTCGCAGTGCGGGTGTGGGTGCTGTTGTCCGCCCCCCTTGTATCAACAAACTGGACCTCAAAGTCGTGTATCATGCCCGGCATAAACCCATTAGCTAGCACCCCGTTGGCGAGGTGCGTGTACGTGAGGCCTTCCTCCACCGAGAACCACCCGTCTACGTCTACGCCAGTAGTCCAATCCGAGTTACGCAGCTTAACAGACTGAATGTCGTCCCCGAGCCTATGGACCGTTATAGCTAAGTCAAACAGCGTATTCGGCTCCAAATTTGCGTCCACATCTCCTCTAGCGAAGCCTAAGGAAATCTCCCAATCAAAGTCTACGGGCTCGTCCAGCCAAGAGTTGCGGCTAAAAATAGGGGTCTCTGCGGTCTCCGTTTGTATAAGGTCCCCCCTAACTGTGGAGTTACCTGTTTTGTCGTATAGCCCTATACCAGGAGGGATGGCGTAGTAATCTATGTTGGCTTCTCTACCTTTGTAGATCCACCCAGTGGAGGGGGATGCTGGCAAAATGAGGTAGGCCGCGTCAGTTACCTCGCCCCCGTTTTGATTTGGGGCAATCGGAGAGTATATAGTCCTCTGCTCAGCAGGGGCGGGTATCACCACTTCTGCCACGTACTCAAACTCCCCGTTACCCGTAGGGTCTTGCAGGGTAGCATCCGCGTACGAGTAGTCCTCGAAAGCAGGTAGGTCCGCAGAGTACTCCCCAGTAGTAGCGTTATAGTACTCCATCTCTACGATGGCTTGGTGCGGGGAGGGCTGCAGGAACATGTGGTTGAGGGGAGGCTGGAATACCCTGGCTATGACATACACTATCCTGTCAGCAGGACCATCCTCGTTAGCGTTGACCGCCGCATGCCAGTGGTAAGTCGTCTTAAGGGTCTCATCGAGTCCCTCTGCCTCCTCATCACCGAGCCAGTTACCCCTCCATAGAGCAGGCTCCTGCCGCCAGGTTGTAGTATGCTGTGCCCGGACATCCCCCGCATGATCCCATGCGTCTACACGAAGGGTGTTGAGTTGTCCAAATTGGATACTTCTCCCGGGTAGGTATGAGTTACCCACCTCCTCGACCGCGACATCTCCTTTATCTCTTAGGCGGATCGAAGCCGCTGCCCTAAGACTTATGGGGCCATTTCTAACAACTCTGTTCGAATCCCAGTCTCTCCACCCCAATAAGTTGCCATTAATGTAGAAGTGTAGAGACTTTATAGACCCTCCTAAAGGGCCTGTTTTCTTTATTAGCGCCCTCAGAGTGCTACTAGGGGCCGTTAGGTGCCAGTAATCCTGAGATACGCCGAAGCTCATGGCGAAATCAGGTAAGGGGAGTTCCGTACTACGGGAATCCTCTGCGAGCAGACCTCCCTGGGAATTGAGCAACCTGGCTCTAACCGTGTAGGTCTCCCCCGGAGTAGCGGGGTCAATCTCTACAACGTACGGAGAAGTTTCCCCTGCCAGGTTCACCGAAGTCCAGGGGGCAGTAGCGTCTGTGTTGTACTCTAGGGTAGCCGCGTTGGGTCCTCCGAACTCTACCGTAGAGTAGGCCCTGGGAGCATCCGGTCCCCAGGCCTGCTCACCTTGCTGCTCGCACAAGGTACTAGCTACCTGCACATAGTCTACCCCAATAGAGGAGTTAGGCATTCCCAGAGCCCAGCTCTCCACTGACCCAGTAGCCTCAACCCGCTCCACTATCCCCACAGGCGCTTGCACAACGCCGTTTACAACCGGCTTTTTAAGCACCTCAACCGGCTCATCCAAGATGATGGGCCCGGCTAGCATCTGAATAGCACTTGTAGAGGGGTACTCGCCCGCAAACGTAAGGGGGTTGTCTCCGGGTCGTGAGTCCCTGGGGGGTATAGGCTCAGTGATATCGTACCCGTTGTACCGGTAATTGGACTTAGCCACCTCCAGGTCATCCCCACTAAAATACCCAGACAGGTGTGGCTTGAGCTGGGACAGAGTCCCGTCAGACCGTTCGTAAGAAGCGGGTAAGGCGGGGTCTGCTGTAACAGAGGGTATGTAAGTCCTAACCAGCTGCCTTTCTACATTGCTGAAGGTCCACAGCGCGTTCGCTACAGACACGTCGAAAGTAGGGTCGGCTGCCTGTGAGTCGTAGGGGTAGACCTTTCTCTGGGGCGCGCTGGTCCATAGTGTTTCTAGTTTGGTAACGTCTTCTGACGTCAGATTGTCTAGGTCGTAGTCGTGCCTTCCGATGAACCTATCCGGTCCTCCTACTATGGCCCCTGTGCCCGCTCCTACGTTATTGCCAAATACGTGCCCTAGAGTTCCGCTCGCCTGAGGGTTGACAAACCCTTCCCCGGCTAGCAAGGCGGTGAGGGACGTTGTGTAAAGCTCCCAAGTTACCCCAGTCCTTGCGAGAAGATTTTCGTTAGAAAAGTACTCCTCAGGTTCCACGTCTGCCTGAATCCCTGAGCTTTGAGGAAGGCCCGGTATCTGAGTAAGGGGGTGTGAATGCTTCGCCTGCCACCCAGTCACCCAAGCGTTTATACCCGCTCTAGGGTATAGGTCTGGGTCCCTGATCCCGCTCCGTCTTTGTATAGTTAGCCTAAGGCTCTCTACCCCGTTTCGGGTGAATTTAGACGCGTGCGTTATTGGGCAGGCTAGATCAACGTACTCTCCTGTAAACTGCCCCGGAGGTAGCCACTCGTTGGCGGCGGGTGCCGCGTTCCAGTCATCGGGTACGTAAGTGCGCATGGGCACTCCTCTCAGAACGAGAACGGGCTTCTCAAACTGAGGTGCGAGCCTACCTATGCTGCCTTCCCCTAAATGCGCGGATATAGAGGCTTGCTCTGCTGCTTCCTGTGCGCTACCGGGGGCCACGATGTCCGTAACCTCAAAAAACATTGCGGGGTGGCCGCCTACCTCTGTCGTGGGATCCGGTACGCTCACAGCGTCATACTTTGTGCCCCTTAGGTGCATCGACACGTTTTGTGATTGTGGGGCCACGATGTCTCGGAGTAACTGAGAAGGCTCCATGTAAGCAGCGGTATGTAGGGGAGACGCTACGTCTATAAGGGAAGATATGAAGGCCCAGGCTTCCCGAGCTTTTTGATTAGCCGGGTCATACCCAACTGAAAACAGGTGCGTTTTGTACACGCGGTCGAACATCAGGTAAGAAAACGGTCGTCGCCTTCCGGGGTTAGCAGTCGCAACACCCACCACTACCTCTGAGGTAGGGTTGGTAGGAGCTACAACTTCCCAGTCCTCGCCAAAAGCCTTCCAGTTAAAGTTGTCCCCCTCTTTGTAATCCAGGCTGTCAGGAGACCCTGGCAAGTCCATGAACGTGTAGGATCTGTCTGGGGTGTAGAGCCCGCCCCTTTCCGTAACGGCTCTGAGAACGGTTACCCTAGCCAGGGGCTTAGCTCTCTGCCCAGACAAGAACAGTACCTCATCCATGGGCTGCCCGACTAAGTCACCGGCATCTGTCCCCGTAGCCAAGTAGTTTGTTACTGCCTCAAAGGCCATCTTAGGCGGCAAAGAAGCAGATACTTGTGCTAGTTCAGTGCTCTTTGTGTGCGCGAACTGGGCAATCGTGGAGGTGCCCCAGGGAAGGGGTGCTCCCAAAGTGAGAGTCGTCTTACTGACGGCCTTTATAGGAACTAGTGCCGTTACAGGTAGGAGAAGCTCACTCCAAAACTCGTGTAGGGTGCGGTCAGGGTTAGGGAAGTTAGGATCTTTATAGACATAACGTAATGCCTGGTTAAGCAACGCCTGGCTAACGGCGCTCGCTTGTGTGTTCCACCCGTCTACTGTTATACCTGACTGCGGAAAGTCGAGCCCCCTCACTACCAAAAAGTCGCCCTTCCGTACCCCAGCCTGTAGAAAGTCTACCTCTGACCCTACC
>Ga0066831_10000365_pt1 | contig 11095 bp, 9 predicted proteins | sample ETNtaG_FD_66436 | JGI IMG/M metagenome (GOLD analysis project Ga0066831, IMG submission 66436) | Marine microbial and viral communities from oxygen minimum zone, Eastern Pacific Ocean - ETNP201306PF49B | ecosystem: Environmental > Aquatic > Marine > Oceanic | place: Pacific Ocean: Eastern... | reverse complement strand
ATGAGCTTTTTCAGCAGTTGGTGGATCTTGGTCAGCACCCAAAAGAAATGTCAGACACGGTAACAATCTTAGAGAAAATTGGTCACTTTTTAGATGAAGAGAATGACGCTATTTATTATAAACAAAAAGACAATTTTAGTAAAAAAGAGATTACAAAAGTAATTGAAGACGAGCTTAATTTACAAGACATATTAACCCAGTCAGCAAAATATTGGGATGGAGGATATGTAATATGCGGTCTTTTGGGACATGGAGACGCTTTTGCCCTTAGGGATCCAAATGCAATACGCCCCGCATATTATTATAAAGATGATGAAGTGGTTGTTGTGGCATCTGAAAGGCCTGTAATACAAACTGCATTCAATGTTAAGGAGAGAGAAGTTAATGAGATAAAAAGAGGCCATGCGCTTATTATTAAAAAAAATGGCACATTAGAAGAAAAACAGATTCGCAAACCACTAGAGAGAAAAGCTTGTTCTTTTGAAAGAATCTATTTTAGTAGAGGGAATGACAAGGATATTTATCGTGAAAGATTAGACCTTGGAAAAAGGATTTTTCCAAAGGTTTTAGATGCGATTGATAATGACATGAAAAACACGGTCTTCTCTTACATTCCAAATACCGCTGAAGTTTCTTATTTTGGACTTTTAAAGAGTTGTAATGAATATTTAAATCAAGTAAAAACGAAAAAGATTCAAGATCTAGGAAACCACCCTTCTCATGATGAAATTGCAAAAATAATGGAGATTTCCCCAAGAGCTGATAAGATTGCTATTAAAGATGCAAAGCTCAGGACTTTTATTACTTCTGACACAGGAAGAGATGATTTAGTAGCTCATGTTTATGATATTACTTATGGACAAGTTAAATCTACGGATAATTTAGTTATGATTGACGATAGTATTGTACGAGGAACTACTTTAAAAAAGTCAATTATTAGAATCTTAGATAGATTAAATCCTAAGAAAATTATAGTTGTTTCTTCCGCTCCACAAATTAGATATCCAGATTGCTATGGTATTGATATGGCTAAAATGGGAGATTTTATTGCTTTTCAGGCGGCAGTCACCTTACTTAAAGACAGAAATCAAGAGAATTTTTTGTCAGAGATATATAGAAAATGCAAAGCTCAGGAGAGCTTGCCAAAAGAAGACATGATAAATTATGTTAAAGAGATATATAGTCTTTTTACGGCAGATGAAATTTCAGTTAAAATATCCCAATTGTTAACTCCCGAAGGAACAAATGCTCATGTAAAAATCCTCTATCAATCTATTTCTGACTTACACCTTTCTTGTCCTGATCACATAGGAGATTGGTATTTTACTGGAAATTACCCTACTCCTGGAGGGGTTAAAGTAGTTAATAAGGCGTTCATGAATTATATTGAGGGGAAGAATGAAAGGGCTTATTAGAGGGCTTCAGGAATCTAAATTAGGAATAAATATAATTTTTTTCAGTAGAGTGAGCGCTAAAAACATTAAAGAGTAAAATCATTTTTTCTCAGTAGTATAAACTTTTCCATACCACCAGAATCTTTGTTCTTTTGAAGACCCGTATTGATAAATAGCCATATCAAAAGCAGAGCCAAATGAATGCATATCAAATACTGGAAGCATGGCACCGCGATACTCTTTCATCTTTAATTCTTTAACAATTGTATTAGGATTCATAGCAGGTTCTATTTCTAATGACGCTAATTCTTTAGCAGTCATTTTTTCTGTATGTTTTGGCGCGATTGTCATTTCATCAATTAAATGAGTTGCGCCAGCAAATTGATCAATAATAAACATAATATATCTGATATCTACAGAGATCGTTCTTTGGATGTCTTTTTCAAAAGCGATATCACCACTCATCGCTTCCCAATTTCCATCAAATGCAGTCCCAACAATTTCTCCCCAAGCATTTATTACTGGAGAGCCAGAATTCCCTCCTGTAATATCATTGTTGGAGATGAAATTAACCCTTAAGTTGCCGTCCTTATCAGCATATTTTCCATAATCACCAATTTGATATAATTCTTTTAATTTTTCAGGAACATGAAACTCCTCGTTAGTATTATCTTCCTTTTGCATAACACCATCAATAGTTGTGTAGTAGTCATAGTGCATTGCCTCGCCAGGATTATAGTCACTTACATTACCATAAGTAGCGCGCATGGTTGAGTTAGCATTAGGGTAATATTTTTTGTTAGGATTCATTTCTTTGAGGCCAGCAATAAATAATCGATTGCCTTTTTTTAGTTTTTCTCTTACAATCGATCTTTTTGAAGAGATTTTTTCAATGTAGGTGTTATAAATAGACATTATAGTTTTGTAAGCAGGGTCTCTTTCTATTGTTGCGACAGAAGGCCTTTCCAAGAATGCAAATAACTTTTCTTTTGAGCCAAAAACGGATCTTCTAAAGGTGTTTTTAGCATACCAATCAAAGTCTAATTTTTTAAATCCAAATAACTGATTTTCAATTTGTTTAAATACAGGAGCATGCTGTGTTTTAGAAACATTATAGTAGTACATTTCTAACATAGAAGCAAATAATTCTTGATCAATAGAAGCGTCATAATCTTTATAGAATTCTCTAGCTTCTTTTTTGATCTTTCTTAATTCGGCCCTTTTTTCTTTATCGTCTTTTGGTAATTTAGCAATGGCATTATACATTCTAAAAGACCAATACATAATTTCTGCTCCTCCAAATACAGCTTCATTTAAGTATATTCTGCTAAGTTCAATATTTTTGTTGGTTTGGTAAGCACTTTCAATCAAATCTAAAGCCTCTCCATAATGTGCTTCCCTCAATGAATCTCCAGTGCTAATCCAGTCTCTAAAGGTATTTTCTAGAGCTATTTTTTTGTCAGATACTTTCATGGCTTTTAATCCTTTTGATTGACCAATATAGTATTTCCAGTAGTTAGAAGTTCTGGCATACTTTGAGGCATATTGGATTTCAGTTCTTTTAGAGGCCTGCATACCCGCTTTCATAATTGCTAATTTCTCATTACGAACATCAACAATAGCCGGATTAGTAATATTTAAAGCTTGCTTAACACCATAAGAGGTTAAATATCTGTCAGTTGATCCTGGGTAGCCAAAGATCATAGTATAATCTCCATTTTCCACTCCATCTAATTGAATTGGCAAATGATGTTTTGGCTTATAAGGAATATTTTCTACAGAATAATCAGCTGGCTTCCCATCTGGAGAGCAATAGATTCTATAAAGAGCAAAGTCGCCTGTATGTCTTGGCCACATCCAATTATCAGTATCACCGCCAAATTTACCAATTGATGAAGGTGGGGCTCCCACCAAGCGCACATCTTTAAATGTTTCATAGGTAAAGAGATAAAAATCATTACCTCCAAAAAAAGATTTCACCCTTGCATTATAATGTGTATCTACTGTTTTTTCGTTAATAATTTTTTTAGAGACCTCTCTAATTTTTGCAGATCTCTCTTTTTCAGTCATATTATTATTAAGTTCAGCTAAAATTTGTTGAGTCACCTCCTCAATTGCTACTAAGAATGTAGCTGTTAACCCTTTATTTGTTAGTTCTTCTTCATGATTCATAGCCCAAAAACCATCTTTTAAATAATCATTGCCAACGCTTGAATGTTCTTGAATTGAGCCAAAAGCACAATGATGGTTGGTTAGCATTAATCCTTCAGATGAAATCATTTCTGCCGTACACGACCCCCCTCCTAAAGATACAATTGCATCTTTAAGAGATGAGTTATTTATACTGTATAAATCTTCAGCAGTAAGTTTCATGCCCTTGGCTTGCATATCTGATTCATTCATTGTTTTTAGCAGTTGTGGCAGCCACATCCCTTCGTCAGCAATGGCTGAAAATGAGCAAAAAACCAACATAATGATTGATAAAAACTTGTTTTTCATAGGAAGTGTTTTTTAGTTTTCGCAAATGTAATTAAATGGCCTGTTTTATAAAACTTAGAAGTGTCAATTTATAAAGACAGATGTTAACAAGATTATTAGTGTATTTTTGTTTTACTTATGAGTAATAAAAACCCTGTTCGTATCAATAAATTTTTATCTGAAATAGGCTACTGTTCCAGAAGAGAAGCGGATAAACTTATTGATCAAGGAAGAGTAAAAATTAATGGAGGAGTCCCCTTGATGGGAACTAAAATAACTAGTGAGGATGTGATAACTATAAATGGAGAGACGGTAAACCATATAAAGAAAAAAAAGATGGTTTATATAGCGTTTAATAAGCCTGTCGGTATTGTCTGCACAACAGACACTAAAAGAGAGAAAAAAAACATCATTGATTTTATAAATTATCCAACGCGAATTTTTCCAATTGGGAGATTGGACAAACCTTCAGAAGGATTGATATTTCTTACTAATGACGGGGATATTGTAAATAAAATTTTACGCGCCCGCAATCATCACGAAAAAGAATATGAAGTTACTGTAGACAAGCCAATAACTAAAGAGTTTATTGAGGCCATGGGGAACGGTGTGCCTATTTTAGATACAGTTACTCGTCAATGTTTTATAAAGCAAACAAATAAAAAGGAGTTTAAAATTATTTTAACACAGGGCTTAAATCGACAAATTAGAAGAATGTGCGAATATTTTAGCTATGAAGTTAAAAAATTAAAAAGAGTAAGAATAATGAGCATTAAATTAGATATTCCTGTTGGGAGCTATCGTAATTTTACGCCAAAAGAGTTAAATCAAATTAATCAATCTGTAGAGCACTCTATTAAAACGTATGAATCTGGTAGTTAGTTAAGCTTGACCAAAATCACATCCCACAGTTTTTTTCGAGCTATTAAGCAAGCTATAGCAGTTTCTTCTACTTCTAACCATTTTTTACTGTCATCACCACACAAATCACAGATTAATTGTAACGCTAACGGCCCGTGCTCTCCACCATCCAATTCAATATGTCTTTCTAAATAGTAGACAAACTTATTAAGATTATTGTCTGTATTGTATTCCTCCACAATAGAAGTAAACATATCTGGAATCAAATCCTCTCTGCCAAAAGTAAAAGCAGCTGCAATTTTATGAGCTTCTTTACTTTCAATAACATCAAATGTACATTTTAAAAAGTCATCAATTCCTTTGCTGACTTTAGGTATTTTTTTTCGGTAACATTGGCAACAAATTTTTTTATATTTGAGGTGTCTGCTCCACATTCTTGCATTGCATCTAGATACATTTCATAATGAGATGATGGATTTCCATCTTGACCTATATCACTTTCTTCTTCTAAAACAATATTATTTATTAATTGTCTAATCTTTCCATCTCCTATAGGTTTCCATGGAGAAGAAGTACAGGCAAGTATGGATTGAAGGTTTTTTAATAAAGACATAAAATCCCAAACCGCATAAATATGATGCTCCATTAATATAGCAACATCCTTTATGCTGTTTAGTCTTCTGTATAAATAGTGATTTACAACATCATCTTTATAAGGCTGAATTTTCTTATTGAGTTCTAAAATTTTTGGATTCATCTTGTATTTTTATAAACAGGGACGGCAGAACAAGCCTCCCCAAACATTAAACTACTGACGCTATTCTTTAGTTTTCTTGTGATTGTTATATAAAGAGCCTCATTAACAGGAATTTGACTACACCCCTTTACAATTACTTTTTTGTTTTCAAATTCGACAGGGTTAATATTTTCTAGCTTATATAAAAAGAGTTTTTGAAATACGGTTTCTTTATCCCCAGCATAAACTTCAGATGTGACAACATCAAGATGGGAAGCTGCAAGCATAAAAGCCCACATAGGAATAATACAAGTATTGCTACAAAAAACGGCAGCCACCTTGTTTTCATAAATAGTGAAATCAAATCTTTTTAGAGATTCTCTAAAATCTTTTTCTTTAAGAATATATCCTTGAAACAAAAAGTTTTTTAAGTCGAGCTCTAGAATTTCCACATTAGGAGCATAATCCGCTAAATCAATAGTGACTAAGCCTGAATTTGCAACTCTATTTACAATTTCATTATTCATTTTATAGCATTCCTAATTCTAGTTTAGCCTCTTCACTCATCATTTCCTTAGTCCAAGCAGGTTCAAATACAATGTCTACTTTGACTTTCTGAACATCATTTATAACTTTGACCTTTTCTTCTATTTCTACAGGTAAGGTTTCAGCTACTGGGCAGTTTGGAGATGTAAGAGTCATAGTAATATTTACATCACAATCTTCACTAACTTGAATGTCATAAATAAGTCCAAGCGCATAAATATTTATAGGAATTTCTGGATCATAAATTTCGCAAATCACTTCAACAACTTCTTCGCCAATTTTCTGCAATTCTTTTTCGGTTTTCATATTATTTATTTAAAGCTAAAGCATACAATTTCATTTCTTTTATCATAGACAGAAGCCCATTAGCCCTAACAGGAGAGAGCTGTTCTTTAAGTTTAACTTTATCAATAAAAGTTAAATTTGCCATTGCTATTTCTGCTGCATTTTGATTGGAAAGAACCCTAATTAAAATAGCAATTATTCCTTTCGTCATTATAGCATCACTATCAGCTGTATAAATAACGTGGTTGTTTTTTTCTGTTGCATGCAGCCAGACTCTACTTTGACAGCCTTTTATAAGATTTTCATCTGTCTTATATTTCTTATCAATAATAGGCAAACCTTCTCCTAAGTCAATAATATGTTGATACTTCTCCTCCCAATCATCAAAAATATTGAATTCCTCAATTAGTTCTTCTTGTATTTCTCTAATAGACTTCATTTACAACAACATCTTCTTAGCTTTCTTTATGGCCTCAATGCAGAAGTCAACCTCTTCTTTAGTGTTATAAACTGCAAAAGAAATTCTAGCGGTTCCTGGGATATTATACCTTCCCATAATTGGTTGAGTGCAGTGATGACCAGTGCGTATTGCAACTCCCATTTTATCTATAATAATCCCAATATCATATGGATGTATTCCATCGATATTAAATGAGATAATACCAGTTTTGTTTTCAGATTTTCCGTAAATTGTAACTCCTTTTATTTTTAACAATTTAGCTGTGGCATATTTTAATAATTTATCTTCATGTTTTGCTATATTTTTTATTCCTATTTTAGATATAAAATCAATGGCCGTTTTAAATGCTATTATACCGCAAATATTTGGTGTTCCTGCTTCAAATTTATGCGGTAAATCAGCATAAGTTGTTTCATTGAAAGTAACCTCTTTAATCATTTCTCCACCGCCTTGATATACAGGCATTTCATTCAATACATTTTCCTTTCCAAATAAAACGCCTACTCCATTAGGGCCAAACATTTTATGTGCAGAGAAAACATAAAAATCGGCATTTAAATTTTCCATATTTAAAGGGATGTGAGATGCCGCTTGAGCTCCATCAATTAGCACCTTTGCTCCAATTTTATGAGATTTTGAAATAATTTTTTCAATTGGGTTTATTGTTCCAAGTGTATTGGATATATGTGATACTGCAACTAATTTTGTGTTTAGATTAAGTAAATTGTCAAACGCATCAATATCAAGCTCTCCGTTCTCAAGCAAAGGAATGATTTTAAGAGTAGCCCCACTAATTTTACAACAGATTTGCCATGGAACAATATTTGAGTGATGCTCTAATTCAGAGATTATAATTTCGTCTCCTTTTTTAAGTAGCGAATGGTATCCGTTTGCAACTAAATTAATAGAATCAGTAGCGCCGTTTGTAAATATTATCTCATGATTATGTTTTGCTCCAATAAATTTTCTTGTAGCCTCTCTAGAGAGTTCTAATTTCTCTGTTGAAACCCTACTCAAATAATGAACCCCCCTGTGAACATTAGAGTTTTCGTTTTTATAATACTTTGTAATTTCATCAATAACTATTTGCGGCTTTTGTGTTGTTGCCCCATTATCAAAATAAATTAATTTATTGCCATTAACTTTGGTTTTAAGTATAGGAAATTCATCTCTTATTTTTTCAACTTCTATCATTATAGAGACACATCAAGATCAACATTTAGTTTTTTTGCTAGTAGATTCTTAGCTAATAAGGCAACTGCATCGATTGTAATATTATTGATTGCTTCAGAAGCAAAGGCATATGTTAAAATGGCGTTAGCTTCTTTGCTCCCAACACCTCTACTTCTCATATAAAATATGGCATTCTCATCTAGCTGTCCGATAGTACACCCATGACTGCATTTTACATCATCAGCATATATCTCTAATTGAGGCTTACTATTAATTATAGCGTTTTCACTTAGTAAGAGATTGTTGTTCGCTTGAAATGCATCAATTTTTTGAGAATCTTTTCGCACCATAATTTTTCCATTAAAAACACCTTTAGCATTATCTAAATAAACCCCTTTATACATTTCATTGGATCTGCAATTTGCACTTCTATGATCAACAAATGTATGGTTATCTGCTAATTGAGAGTTATTTAAAACAGAAACTCCATTCATATTGCTTTCTGCGTTTGTGCCATTTTGCTCAAAATTTAAATTGTTTCTAATAAATTCACCTCCAAAAACAAGAGTATTAATACTGCACACAGAATCTTGTTTTTGGAAAACATCCATGCTGTCAATTAGCCTTGATTTAGATGTGTTATTTTGAATTTTGTTATATTCTATTTTTGAATTTTTCGCACAATATATTTTAGTAAAATGGTTTACAAATGAGACATCACAATTAATGTTTTGAATCTTTTCAATAAACTTGGCTTCCGAATTTTTCCCTATTTTAACAATGTTTCTGTATTGGGTAAAGCCTCTCTCTATGGTATTAAAAAACAAAATCTCAATAGGGTCCTCAACTATAGAGTTGTCAGAAATGGCTATTGTATAGCCGCTTTTTGCAAGTGAATAATTTAGTTTTGAAATCGAATCTTTTTCACGACTTTTAAATTCAGAGTAATTGCTAATAGTGACATTTTTAATAGTTGGATTTAAAATTAAAACACCATCTACAAAAACTATTTTATCATTAAATCCTAAACTATGATTGCTAATTTCTGCTTCAGTAATATTTCTTCCAATAGCATTAATAGAATAATTTTCAGAAATAATTTTTTTTAACGAAGAGTATTTCCACTCTTCATCTTTTATTGTTGGAAACCCCTCTTTTAGGAAAGAATTTAATTCAGCCTTCTTATCAGAAGAGACGCTTGCCCCTTTGGAGTAGGATTTTATTTTTTCTATTAAGCTCACTATTTACAAGCTGCTTTTTTCAACCAATCGTAGCCTTTTTTCTCAAGTTCTTTTGCCAATTCTTTTCCGCCAGAACGAATAATTCTGCCATCATACAACACGTGTACAAAGTCAGGAACGATATAGTCCAATAGCCTTTGATAGTGAGTAATAACAATTGTTGCATTGTCTTTTGTTCTAAGTTTATTTACGCCGTTTGCAACAACTCTTAGGGCGTCAATATCTAAACCAGAATCTGTTTCGTCTAGTATTGAAAGTTTGGGCTCTAGCATTGCCATTTGAAAAATTTCATTTCTCTTTTTTTCTCCCCCAGAGAATCCTTCATTCATATTTCTAGACAAATACCCTTTTTTCATCCTAAGTAAGTCCATTTTTCCCTGCATCATTTTAAGTAATTCTGTAGCGGGAATTGGATCTAACCCCCTCGCTTTTCTCCCTTCATTAATCGATGTTTTTATAAAGTTTGAAACAGAAATCCCTGGTATTTCTACTGGATATTGAAAGGAAAGAAAAATTCCTTTATGAGCTCTTTCTTCAGGGTCTAAATCTAGCAAGTTGATATCATCGAACTCTAATGTACCGCTTTCAACTTCAAAATATTCATTGCCAGCAATTACAGCTGATAGCGTGCTTTTTCCAGATCCATTTGGACCCATGATTGCGTGAATTTCTCCTGCATTCACTTCTAAATTTACTCCTTCTAAGATTTTTGCATTTTCAGTTCCTGCTTTCAAGTCTTTTATTTTTAGCATAGCTTTTAATTTTACCCTACAGATCCCTCTAGGCTTATTTCTAATAATTTTTGTGCTTCTATTGCAAATTCCATAGGAAGCTTATTTAATACATCTTTGCAATATCCATTTACAATTAGCGCAATTGCAGCCTCAGTTCCTATACCTCTTTGGTTGCAATAGAAAATTTGATCTTCTCCAATTTTTGAAGTTGTTGCTTCATGCTCTACTTTAGAAGAGTTGTTATTAACCTCAATATATGGGAATGTATGTGATCCGCATTTATCTCCCATTAGGAGTGAATCACATTGAGAAAAATTGCGCGAGTTTTTAGCCCCTTTTGTGATCCTCACAAGCCCTCTATAGCTTCCATCAGAAGATCCTGCACAGATTCCTTTAGCAATAATAGTGCTCTTACTATTTTTTCCTAGATGAATCATTTTTGTTCCTGTGTCTGCTTGTTGCTTGTTATTAGTTACTGCAACAGAAAAAAATTCACCTATTGAGTTATCTCCTTTTAAAATACAAGAAGGGTATTTCCAAGTAACAGCAGATCCTGTTTCAACTTGTGTCCAAGAAATTTTAGCACTCCTATGACAAATTCCTCTTTTGGTTACAAAATTAAAGACCCCTCCTTTGCCATTTTTATCTCCAGGATACCAATTTTGTACGGTAGAATATTTAATATCAGCATCATCTAATGCAACAAGCTCAACCACGGCTGCATGTAGCTGATTCTCATCTCTCATTGGAGCAGTGCAGCCTTCCAAATAACTTACTTGGGAGCCTTCATCTGCAATTAACAGTGTGCGTTCAAATTGACCTGTCCCCGCCTCATTAATTCTAAAATAGGTAGAGAGCTCCATAGGGCATTTCACCCCTTTTGGGATATAGCAAAACGAGCCATCAGAAAAAACAGCCGAGTTAAGAGCTGAAAAAAAATTGTCTCTTACTGGAACCACGCTAGACAAGTATTTTTTCACTAATTCTGGATGATTTTGAATTGCATCAGAAATAGAGCAGAAAATTATTCCCTTTTCGGCCAAGGTTTTTTTAAAGGATGTCGCAACAGAAACAGAGTCCATCACAATATCAACAGCAACATTTGCAAGTCGATTTTGTTCGTCAATAGAAATGCCAAGCCTGTCAAAGGTCTTTTTCATTTCAGGATCTAAATCATCTAAACTATC
>Ga0066831_10000345_pt1 | contig 11296 bp, 10 predicted proteins | sample ETNtaG_FD_66436 | JGI IMG/M metagenome (GOLD analysis project Ga0066831, IMG submission 66436) | Marine microbial and viral communities from oxygen minimum zone, Eastern Pacific Ocean - ETNP201306PF49B | ecosystem: Environmental > Aquatic > Marine > Oceanic | place: Pacific Ocean: Eastern... | reverse complement strand
AGATGGGTATTGATTTTGATAAAGCTAAATTGGATTTTCTCAAAAATCATATTTTATAGTTAAACCAGCACCTTTGTTAATATCTGATAAGACTATCTATTTTGAGGAATTTAAATAGTCTATTTTAGATAAGGGGTTTCTCCAGGATGGGAACCCTCTTATCTCTTAAATTGTCCCTACTAGTTGCTATTCTTAAATTATGGAAATTGTCTTTTATGTTTTAATTATCTTGCTTCTTGGGGCAAATCTTTATTTCTCATTAAAAAAAGATAATGAGAAAGATAATGACGATGAGTACCTAATCAAAGGTATTGTTAGTGAAATTATAGAGAATGAAGAGTCACAAATTTATAAACTTCTAGATAAATCAGACCAAACAGTTAAAGATTTTTTAGAGAAAACAGGAGAAATTAAAAGCTCCATAAGCGGTGTTGATCAACAAACAAGAAATTTAATTTCTGTTTTGAACAACAATCAAAGTAGAGGCCAGTGGGCAGAGCTTCAAGTTGAAGACCTTCTAGGGATTATGGAGTATAAGGACGGTGTTCACTATGAAACACAAAAAATAATGGAGAAAGGAACAAAGCCAGACTTTACTTTTTACCTTCCAGATAATAAAACAATAAATATGGATTCAAAATTTCCTTTGACCATTTATATGGAGATTGCAAAGTTAAATAGAGACCTTGAAGATGAAACTCTTGATGAAGTATCAAGAAAACAAATAACAGAATCAATAAAATCAAAGAACAGAGATTTTATAGATAAAGCAATAAAAACAAAAATTGATGAAACAGCTGGTCGTGACGGATATATATCAGCTGAAGAAGGAACTGTTGATTTTGTGCTTATGTACGTTCCTCTTGAAAGCCTCTATCATTTTTTACTTACATCAGAAATAGGAGCAGATAGAGTTCCTGTTATTCAATATGCTTTCAGCAAAAAAGTAATATTAGTTAGCCCACAAACTTTGATGGCTTATCTAGAAACTATACGCCACTCAATGAAGCTCTTTAGTTTGCAAACAGACACAAAGAATATTCTTGCTACTCATGAAAAAGTTAAGAATGAAGTAAGAAAATTTATAGAATCTTTTGATGATGTTACTAAGAGATTAGATCAGACTGTTGAGTCTTTTGAAAAACTAAAGAGTACTCGTGTTAATAAACTAGAAAAGTCTTTTGAAGAGCTAGATGAAGTAAATAAAAATACTGACGATTAGTAATTACTAATTTGCAACAACCATAATGCACTGATCGTCAATATAGTTTTTCTTTTTGCTTTCTAAATAATTTGATATTTCTTCACTCTCAGCTCCTGGTTGGTACCAGAAGTTATCATAACCTTTTTCAACTAGATCTTTTGTAATTTTGATTCCCACACTTGGAGGCACGACAAAATTTATTATTGATGGGCATTCTTTAATATCTGAAACACTCTTAAACACAGGTGAACCATCTATTTCTTCTTCTTTAGTATTTACTGGGATTACATTAAACCCTTTAGATTTAAGGTTTAGTAAGATTTTATTTCCATATTTACTTGGGTCGTTGCTTGCACCTACTAAAGCAATCGATTTATTCTTGTCTTCAAGCGATTCTATCAATTAAAAATTTTCTGCTTTCATAGCAAAAAGATCATCTTTTCCGGCCGTAATTGAAGATGCATATCCCGAAGCAAGCGGTAATAATTGTTCCATATAAAAATTACAAAGAGTTAATTTATCAGAATAAAACTCATCTTTAGTATCTTTATACTTCTTATTTGCAATAATTGCAGCTTTACCCATATAGTATCCACCTAATACCTGTCCAAACATTTTTAGATAAGGAGTTGCAGCAGCGCTTGCGTCAACAATTTCACCCTCAAGCATTTTCGAACCTAGCCACATTGTTACTTCTGATAACTTTGTAACCTCAGTTTCAAGCTTTCCTGCCATTGAAGCTACAACTTCATCTTCTTTTTTCATTTCTTCAATTACTTTATTAACATCACCAAGGAGCCTCTGCATTGCCTGACCATTATCTAAAGGTAATTTTCTAAACATTAAATCTAGAGCTTGGATTCCATTCGTTCCTTCATATATAGGAGCAATTCTTGAATCTCTCAAATATTGGGCTACACCTGTTTCTTCTACATATCCCATTCCACCATAAACCTGAATGGCAACCGACGAGAGCTCAACTCCTAAGTCAGAAATCCATGCTTTTGTAATTGGTGTTAAGATTCCACACCTTTCTTCACCAAAAGCTTTCAATTCTTCATCTTCAGCAGAATATTCAAGATCCAACATTAATTGGTTGTCATACATAAGATATCTCATTGCATCGGTGTAGGCTTTGATTGTCATCAACATTCTTCTTACATCAGCATGGTCAATTATGGTTGAGTTCTTAGCATCTTCTTTTGACATTCCAACAGGCCTTCCTTGAACCCTATCTCTTGCATATTGTGCTGCCCCCTGTAGAGCACCACTTGCACAAGCTAAGCCTTGTCCACCAACCCACACTCGAGCTTCGTTCATCATGGTAAACATGTATGTTAAACCTCTATTTTCTTCACCAACAAGATAACCAGTTGAGCCATCGTATTCCATTACACAAGTTGGGCTTGCATGAATACCTAGTTTTTCTTCTATAGATATACAATTTACATTATTATTTTCACCTAAAGAACCATCATCATTTATATGCATTTTTGGAACTATAAACATTGATATTCCCTTAGTTCCTTCAGGAGAATCAGGAGTTTTTGCTAATACAAGATGGATTATATTTTCTGTCATGTCATGATCACCAAAAGTAATCCATACTTTTGTACCAGTTATTTTGTATGTTCCATCATCTTGAGGTTCAGCTTTAGTTGTTATTGTCCCTAAGTCAGAACCAGACTGAGGTTCACTGAGGTTCATTGTTCCAGTCCATTCGCCGGAAACTAACTTAGGAAGAAACTTTTCTTTTTGTTCTTCACTTCCATGAAAATACATTGCTGAAATTGCTCCAGCACTAAGGCCTGGTGCAAGGCCAAAAGCTAAATTAGCAGTACTTAGTATCTCTAATGTTCCTCCAGATAGTGAAATTGGCATACCTCCACCACCAATATCAGCAGGTAAAGAGATTGAAGCCCACCCTGACTCAGAAAAACTCTTATACGCTTCCTTAAAGCCTTTAGGCATAGTTACAACACCGTCTTTAATAGTTGCACCCTCTTGGTCGCCTATTGCATTAATAGGAGCTAATACCCCTTCAGCAAATTTTGCACATTCTTCCATAGTTGGAATGACTATATCTTCAGAGAAATCACTAAATGCAGAAATTTTATTTAAGATATTATACGAATCAATTACTTCGTAACCAAAAACTATATCTTTAACAGGAGCTTTATACGCAACAGCCATAAATAATATTCTACTCTATATGTATTTATTAATAAAAAAAGTTAGCGTGGTTTTATCTCTACTAATTTTGAAATTTCTTCAATTTTTTCTATAGAAGGGAGAGAAGAAGTACCAGCTACTATTGCACCTGCTGCACAAGCATTTCTAGTAGTAGTTATGACATCATCTATACCGTGTGCTCCAATATAAGCAGCAGTAACATCCCCTGCACCGGTTGAATTTATTGTCTTAAAATCTGGAGGAGTAATTTCCACTACACCATCTTTACTTAGCAGGCGAGCTGGTAAGTTAGCAGAGGTCAGCAGAATCCAAGAGACAAAATCTTCGTTTAAAAGCCTGTTTGCTTCGATGACATCTATCTCATCCTTACTAACAACTAAAAAATCTATTTTGTAATCAATAGTTTCACCATATCCTGCTTGAGTTATGAAGACGTTGCTGAAATCCTCATTTTTTAGGTTTTCTCGAATATATTTAATTGAGTACCTATCAATTATCATTGAATCAAATTCTTTAACTTTATTTAAGTTATTCCAATTACAGTTTTCATATCCAGATGAGATTATTGTTCTTTCTCCGTTTTTGTCAATATAAATTGAACAGGTGGGAGTTAAGCAATCATTTATAAGAACATCCTTATAACCTATCTTGCTTTCTTTTAAATAGGATAATAAATAATCACCTAGAGGATCTTTACCAATACAGTTTCCCATTACAGAAGTTTCTATACCCCAGTTTTTTATGTTTTCTGCACAGTTGATTGCTGTTCCACCAGGTCTGATTTTGTATTCTTTGCTTCTAATATCACCACCTACAGGAGGTATTTCATCAACAAAGTACATTAAATCTGGGTTAAGGGTTCCATAAGATAATACTTTTTTATAACTCATATAAGTTTTTGAAGATAAATTATTTTGCTTGTTATTAAACTAAGCCACTAATTACGGCACCAGCTACAAGTATTGCTATATAGCTAATTAATCCTCCACCTATTGCTGCAATCTTTGTACTCCTTGAAATCAAGCTAGGTCCTGCAAGGTGGTATATCAATACACCAAAGAAGGGTACAAGATAAACTATTGCTATCCACATGTACTTGCTTCTTCCCTGAACTTTATCATTAGAGTCAATGTCTTTAATTGCTAATGCAGCCCAAGCCGCATACAAAACAAAAGGCATTAGATATCCGTAAAGTTGAAATAACAATTGCCAAACATTAGGGCTTGTAATCGGTACTCCACTCATAATTATCTCCTTTTTAGCTCCAATAAGATCTTCAACACTGTCTCCACCTAAAAGATGGAATGGAAGACCAATTGAATTTATATCTGGTACATAAAATAAATTTATTGCTGGTGATGGTTTATTAATATCATCAAAAATCATATTATCTTGAGGTTCAGGCCACGGGTAGTCTTTGTATCTTGCTTTTGGTGCTTCCTGGCTTGCTGCATCTGCAAATAAACCTGCAAGCATCATTAATCCTGATACGTCACCCTGTAATGGGAATCTTGAAAGAAGAGAACCAGACCCGACTGATTCACAATCATGAAGTTGCTCAAGCAAGGGAGGAGTAGATGTTTGATAGATATTTCCTTCAAAACAGTTTCCAGGACCCCAAGGGCCAGCTAATGCTAAGTCCGTATAACCTGAATCCATTATTAGATTGTTCTTAACTTGCACATGTTGAGAGAAATAGAGGTTTACATCTAACATTGGGCTTGCGACAAGACCATATTTATCATGGTTAATTACTATATTTTTTTCGATTATATCTCCAACCCTACCGGGCACAACAATACCCATTCCTTTAGCTACTAAACCAAAACGGTTTGAAGGTGCTTCATAGTTATTATTGTTTACAACTAAATTACCAACGAGAGTTGTTTCTCTTCCAGGAGGGCCTAATTCAGAATCTAATGTATTTGGAATAACTCCTGACATGTTATCTCTCCAAATATTATTGAATATATACAAATGACCACCAGCATTTGTTCCAGAGTACCCAAGTGCATTGCCCTCAACAACACTGTCATAAATTAAGGAGTTGCATGGATAGCATTGACCAATATAGATACCGCTATCAGGATGTCCGGAAGCGTATATATTCTCAAATATACCGTCTGTCGAACCAAATGCATAAACACCATAATCACCATTGTTATAAGTTGTTAAATATCTACCAGCAAAGCCTTTGGAACCATTCCAGTAAACACCATTTAGAGAGAAATTTCTAACGGATAGGTTCTCAACACTCACTCCATCAGTATCGTAAACATTTATTCCATTTTCTCTCATAAACTCACCATCAATAATTACATTATTTCTATCTCTTCCACGGATTGTTAGATAAGGAGTGGTAACAGTAATTGTTTCGTTGTAAACGCCATTATTTATAAGAATTAAATTCCCCGGTTTAGCTGCATCAACAGCACTTTGTATTGTTGAAAATGAAGAGTCTTTGCCGACTTCTAGAACATCACTAGTTAGAGCAACATTTACGTCTTCTACAGGAGGAATATATTCTGCATCTCCAACAATAATGATTCCAACCATGCCTTTATTGTTAGTTCCATGATATGGGCAATAATATTCGTATACGCCAGCTTCATTAAAGGTGTGTTCAAACTGATCGCCTTTAGTAATTATTCCATATTCAAAATAATCAGAGGAGACAGCCTGCCATGATCCATCACTAGCTATTACATTATGGTCATTTGACCCACCAGACTCCCAAATAACAGTAGTCCCCTCAGATATTTTTAGGACCTTAGGAGAGAATTCATCATCAACAACTCTAATTATTTGGAGATCTGGCCCAGAAGCTTCTTGAGAACCGCAAAAAGAAATTAATATAGATAACCCAATAAAAAGTAATATTCTTGGATTTTTATTCATTCTATATTTCATCACTATTTATTAGTATAATATTCATATGGAGAAAAAAACATGGCACTGCACAAAGTGTAAGAATATGCAATATGAAGAAGATATTGTAACTATGACTGGAAAATCATGGTCGAGATTCATGAATATTCAAAATAGGAAATTCACTGTAATTACATGTGCTAAATGTCAATACACAGAATTTTACAAAGGGACAAGTAAAGGCTGGGAAAGCGTTGTAGATTTCTTAGGAAATTAAATTTATTTTCTTTTTAGTGTGAAATCTTTAAGCACTACTGTTTCTGTTTCTTTTTCAATTACATTTGCAATTGTATAGGAATCTTGATCCCAGCTGTTTATTTGCAATGTATTTCCAGGAGTTACTGGTCCGCTAAATCGAGCAGAAATTTCAGAAACTTTTAGGGGGTCATTTTCAAATTCACTTTCAATTAATTTTTTACAAGTTATTCCATATGTACACAATCCATGAAGTATTGGTCTTTCGAACCCAGCAACTTTTGCAAAGTCAGGATCAACATGTAAGGGATTATTATCTCCAGAAGGAACTCTGTAGAGAATAGCTTGATTTTCAAGAGTTTTATATTCAATTACATTATCAGGGTCAGTTTTTGGGGAAGTTAGTTTTTCTTTCTTCTCTGGCTTTATGCCAAAACCACCTTCTCCAATAAACAACATTACTGATTCTGCGGTTGATATTTTTTCATCGCCTATATAAGAATCAGAGGCAATAGTTACCGATGCAAATTTTCTGTAATCTTCAACAGCTGTAATTTTTGCTTTAGTTAAGGCTGTCCCACTAGATGGAATATCTTTATGTATTGTTATTTTTTGTTCACCATGAAGAAGAGAGGTTAAAGAAACCTCAAGACCCTCGGTTCCAATAATTGAAAAGACTGACTCCATGGGGTATATACACGCCGCAAAAGATGGTATAACTTTTGGATTAGGACCTAAAGTAAATTCAAGATCACTTTTATTTAGAGGATCTTGACTACTTCCAACAGCAATATTATATAAAATAACTCGTTCTTCTGACCAAGAGCCTTCTACCTCTTCTAGTTCTTTGTTTAATAATATTTCTGGATTAATTGGCATGAGTTTATTCTATTGAAAGAGTTCCACTTTTTTCAACTTCTTCTATAAATTCTTTACTTATATTTAACTCATTAAATATAGATCTAATATCTCCTGAGGTATTTTCTTCTTCTTTCTGTATAAGAATATTGTTACTTCTAGGGAAGTTGTTGTGATACGAATTTCTAGAAACAGGGTGAGGGTGGACTCTTGCTTCATCTAAGTCAAGTACTGGCGTAACACAACAGTCAGTATTATTAAAAATATCAGCCCACTCATCCCTAGGCTTCCTTAAAAATATTTCACTAAACAAATTTGTGTGCTCAGGCCATTTTTCAAAATTCATTTGGTCACTTACCATTTCACTTGGAAGGTTTAAAGTTGCAATCAATTCTTTGAAAAATTTATTTTCAAGTGCTCCTACTGCTACATATTTACTATCTTTTGTCTCATAACACCTATAAAAGGGAGCCCCACCATCTAATAAGTTGGTTCCCCTTGACTTACTCCACATTCCGCTATCTTTTAATCCAAATAATAATGACCCAAGATATGAAGCCCCTTCGAACATCGCAACATCATAAACTAGATTTTTCTTTTCATTATTCTTTACTTCGTAGATTCCAAGTATTCCAGAAATTACTGCAAACATAGTTCCAGAGCCATAATCAGCTAAGAGATTTATTGGGGGTTCAGGAGGATTTCCTTCTTTACCTAATAAACTTAAAATCCCTGACAATGCAAGATAATTTATATCATGTCCAGCATCTTCTTTCATAGTGCCTTCTTGTCCCCATCCAGTAAGCCTTATATAGACAGTATTAGAATTTACAGCATGAACTTCTTCAGGTCCTAAGCCAATTTTTTCCATTACATTTGGCCGATTACCTTCTAATAAAATATCAACGCTAGGAAGTAATTCTTTTATTAATTTTATTCCGTCTTCGTTTTTTAAATCTATTGTTACATTTACTCTATTTTCTAAGGATGGATCAGTACTAGGAGGGAGTAGATTTACTATATTTGGATTATTTACCCTGATTACTTCAGCACCAAGTTCAAAAAAAGTATTTGCCGCTAAAGGCCCAGGCCCAATAGAAGCGATCTCTAGAACACGAACCCCTTCAAGCGGTTTCATTAATTAAACCAATTCAACAATTGTAGCGTTTGCGGTTCCGCCACCTTCACATATTGCTTGGAGGCCATATTTTAATTTATTTCTTTTCATTTCATGTATAAGATTTGTCATCAGTCTTGCACCTGTTGCTCCAAGTGGGTGTCCAATTGCTATAGAACCTCCATTAGCATTTACATTTTCATAACTAATTCCTGGGAATTCTTTTCTCCAAGCACCAACTACAGATGAAAATGCTTCATTTATTTCTACAAGATCCATATCTTCGGGTTTCAACTTTGCATGTTCTAGAGCTTTATTTGTTGCGGGGATCGGACCACTTAACATTAAAACAGGATCTGTCCCTACAACGGACATACTATTTATTTTGACCATTGGTTCTAAGTTGTACTTATTTATCGCTTCTTCTGAGACAACTAATAGAGCTGCAGCACCATCGGAGATTTGTGAAGAGTTTCCAGCAGTAATTACACCATCCGGTTTAAATGCTGGGTCTAACTGAGAAAGGATTTCTTTAGTCGTTTCTGGCCTAACTCCTTCGTCTTTAACTAAAGTTTCTGAAATTTCGAGAATTTGGTTATCAAGATGACCATTCTCTGAAGCAAAAAGAGCTCTTTGGTGTGAAGAGTAAGCTATTTCATCTAATTCATCTCTATTTAAATCCCATTTTTCTGCCATCATTTCAGCTGATAATCCTTGGGGAACTAAGCCTGGGTATCTATCGTACATTTTTGGACCAAATGCTGTTGAGACACCTTCGGGCCCTTCGTAACTAAATGTTGATCCCATGGGCACTCTTGACATCATTTCTACACCACATGCAATTGCAATATCATATGATCCAGCAATTATTCCTTGAGCTGCAAAATGTAAAGCTTGCTGAGAAGACCCACACTGCCGATCAACGGTAGTTCCAGGTACTGATTCGGGGAGTCCAGCAGCTAATGCAGCATTTCTTCCAACATTTCCTGTTTGTTCTCCGAGTTGGGAAACACATCCTGCAATTACATCATCAATATCAACAGGATCTATAGAATTTCTGCTTACTAGGTTTTCAATTACTAATCCTAATAAGTCTATTGCATGGGTTCCTTTAAGAGAACCGCCTCTTTTACCAATTGGTGTTCTTAAACCGTCTACTATAAAAGCGTTTCTCATAATTTTAATATACTAAAGTTGCATCCATTCTTCAGGATTGTCATCTACAAAGAAATCTGATACAAGTTGTTGACCAGGTTCAATTGCATATTGATCAAAATCAGTAACACCTTCTTCTTCTAAAACATCTTGATCTAAGAAGAAGTTACCAGTACAACTAGAAGAATTTCTTTTTAGGACAGCGTATGCAGCGTCAGCATATATTGATGGTTTTCTTGAACCTTTAACTAGTTCTGAACCAATTACATTTTGTACTGCAGCAGTATCTAAAGCAGTTCTTGGCCACAAGCAATTAGATGCTATTCCAAACTCTCCAAGTTCTTCTGCAAGCCCATGTGCAATAAGAGACATTCCATATTTTGCTGTTGTATAAGCAAGGGTCATTCCGAACCATTTTCTTGCAATATCTATAGGAGGTCCAAGCGTTAAAATATGTGGATTATTTCCTTTTTTAAGATGAGGTATGCATGTTTGGCTTAATAAGAATGTTCCTCTGACATTTATATTATGCATTAAATCATATCTCTTCATGGGGGTATTAAGTGTGTCACTAAGGTGTATGGCACTTGCATTATTAATACATATATCTATACCACCAAATTTTTCCACAACTTGTTTTATTGAATCCTGTACTTGATCTTCAAACCTTATATCACATACTAATGGAAGAGCATTACCGCCAACTTTTTCAATATCTTCTGCAGCAGTGTATAAAGTTCCTGGAAGTTTTGGATGAGGCTCAGTTGTTTTAGCTAAAATAGCTATATTTGCACCATCTTTTCCAAGTGCTTTTGCTATTTCAAGACCAACACCTCTAGAGCCACCACTCATCACTATTGTTTTGTCTTTAAAGAAACTCATTAAGATATTTTATTAAAATTGTGTATTTTCTGTCGAGTCTTTTTCAGAAAGTAGTTCAGAATCTTTGCCTAAGATTATTTCTCCTAATTTCTCGTAATAATTAGAGCCGACCTCTTGTTGGTGTTTGGTTGCTGTGTATCCTTCTTTCTCCAATCCAATCTCTTTTTTTTGAAGGTCAACAAATGCTTTCATATTCCCACCTTTATAATTGCTTGCAAGCTCATACATAGAACTAGTCATTGAATGAAAACCAGCTAGAGAAACAAACTGTAACTTATATCCTAAGTCTGAAAGTTTACTTTGAAATTCTTCAAGTTCTTTTTCATTAAATTTTTCAGTCCAATTAAAAGAAGGAGAACAATTATAAGCTAGAAGTTTATTTGGAAATTTAGCTTTAATTTCATCAGCAAATTCTTTTGCAAACCCTAAATCAGGCTCATTCGTCTCACACCATATAACATCAGCAAACTCTGCATAAGAAAGAGATTTCGCCAAAGCAAATTCTTTGTTGTTCTTAATTTCAAAGTACCCATCAACTGTTCTTTTACCGCTTAAATAAGCTTTATCGTTTTCATCAAAATCTGAAGTTATAAGTTTTGCACTATAAGCATCAGTTCTTGCGATAATTACAATTGGTGACTCACTCACATCTGCTGCCAATCTTGCTGCACTAAGTTTGTTAACGAATTCATGAGTAGGAATTACAACCTTTCCTCCCATATGCCCACATTTTTTTTCTGATGCTAGTTGGTCTTCAAAATGTA
>Ga0066831_10000322_pt1 | contig 11524 bp, 10 predicted proteins | sample ETNtaG_FD_66436 | JGI IMG/M metagenome (GOLD analysis project Ga0066831, IMG submission 66436) | Marine microbial and viral communities from oxygen minimum zone, Eastern Pacific Ocean - ETNP201306PF49B | ecosystem: Environmental > Aquatic > Marine > Oceanic | place: Pacific Ocean: Eastern... | reverse complement strand
TATCCATTGTCTATATTATTTGAAGTAATAGGTATTGTGATTAGTAGACTAGTAGGACTATTGAGTTTGTTTTATATCTACTTATCTCCCATGTCTAATGAGCAGAAAGGTGTAGATGTTAAATTTGGACTAAAAGATTTTAACATATCAATACTTTTTTTAGGTAATTTCGCAAATATTATCATGTTACTTTCTAGATTTACGGCAGGACTTGATGATGGAAATAATATTACTTTTTTTAATTATTCGATTGTGTTATTAAATGTGCTTCTTACAGCTGTCATACTTAATTTAAATACTATTGTTTTAAGAAGACTGTCAATTAAAAAAGATTTGCGTTTAGTTATCTTATCAGGCTTTAGTGCATTATTCTTAGGTTTGGGATTGGTATTCGTTATTAATACTTATGGTTTCAATATTATTCAATTTATTTTTCAAAGAGGAGCCTTCACTTTAGAAGATACATTTTCGACTTTCGCTTATGCAAAAGATCTAAGTTATAGTTTTGTATTGATCTTTATAGCATCTGCTTTATTTCAGCCTTTCTTTAGTATGGATCAGGATCTGATAAAAAGGGAAAGCAGCGTAATGGCTAGGATTTTATTTCTAGCTATATTTGGTTTATTTGTAGTCTTCAATTTCATTTCTCTAGATGCCAGGGATAATTCATTGATAATGATTTATTCATTATCTGTCTTGAGTATGTTTCTGTCTATTTTTTCTGTATATAAATATTTTACAACTAAAGTTTTAAAGAAATAATGGAATTAAATTTCTTTATTACGTTGTGTGTTCTAGGTGTTATCACGCTTCTTACTGAGAATAGAAGTATTTTAAGATATTTATATATACCAGTCTTATTGTCATTTTTAGTTGTTGTTAGGCTAAATGCGTTTGTCTTTAACGGTTTTGAGATTGACATCTTAACATATGCTTTAGAGATGCAGTCGACTTCTTTTGATTTATATTATGTAAGAGAGTTCATATTCTGGTTTGGCTTACGGATTATATATTATCTAACACAATCAGAACTGGTTTCATTTATTGTCCTAGATTTTTTTTGGGTATATCTTCTGCTAAGAATTTCAGAATATAAGGATTCAAGGAGACTAGGAAAGGGGCTAGTAATCATTTTAGCAACGAGTTTCTCTTTCTTCTTTGGATATGAGAATATATATAGACAGTTTTATGCTATGGTTGTGTCTTTATATGCTTATTCTATTCTTGATATAAGAACTGGTAGAGCAATTCTTATATTTATTGTTTCTATCTTTATTCATAATTTGTCTTTATTCCTTATCCCTTTATTTCTTGTTAGGAAATGTTATACTTTCCCATTAAAGGATAAAGTTATTTTGTCTTCAGTAGTTGCTAGTATATACATCCTTATTCTACCTTCTATTATGTCATTTAAAGATGCTGATCCTACTGAGATCGATCTTAGTTATTTGTATCTATTTCTTTTTATGGCGTTATTTGTTTTCTATATATATAAGTTTAGAGATAATGTTTTCCGTTTTATAAAGATAGTTCCATCCATACTGCCAATTATAATTTTAATATCTGGTTTTGTTTTACATAATCAGGAGATGATTGCAGAGAGATTAAGTATGATGTTTATTCCTTTTTTACTTTATGATTTGTATCTTTTTTCAAATTCAATAAAAAATCCTCTAAAGAGGAAAGCATTTCGTATGACCTTAATAATAACTTTTACTCTTCCTGTTTTTTTGTTCTCAAGTTCAATGATGTTTTTAAATTAAGTAATGGGAAAATGGAAAAAATATAATGGAGCGCTTATTCCAGATTACCCACCTCACATTGAGAGTGAGGTGGATTTACTTTTTTTAAAACAAGAAATAAAATATAATCGTGCTTTATTTGCAAGATGGGTGTCAGAATTTGATAGAAAAGATAAATCGGACTTTTGGTATATAATAAATGACAAGTTTTTAGAAATAGAAGAATATAGTGTCAATACAAGAAGTAAGATTAGGAGAGGACTTAAAGAACTAGAGGTAAGAAAGATTTGTAAAGAAGAAATGTTGGAGCATGGTTATTCTGTTTATTCATCTGCTTTTAATCGGTATTATACGATTAATAAACCCATGAATAATAGAGAATTTATAAATCACATTGAGGACTTAGATGGATTATGGGAATTCTGGGGAGTGTTTAATAAGGAAGACAATCTATTAATAGGATATAGTCAGAATAAGGTAATAGACAACCAGTGTTATTATTCTACCATAAAGTTTCATGTTGATTATTTGAAGAAATATTCAAGTTATGTTCTTTATTATACAATGAATAGTCATTATTTAAAAGAAAGAAATCTATCTTATGTCAATGAGGGGACTAGAAGTATTCTGCACGCAACTAATGTGCAATCATTTTTGATTGAGAAATTTAAATTTAGAAAGGCTTATTGTAAAGTGCATATTCAATATCATCCTTTAGTTAGGATTATTGTTTTTATGTTATTCCCGTTTCGTTCATTAATTGTTAAAAGTAGTAATAAGTTAATGCATAAGATAGGTGTTGTTTTAAAGCAGGAAGAATATCATAGATCAAATAAGAATGAATAGTCTTGTGTCCATAATAACTCCTTCCTATAATTCTGTTAGGTATATAAGTGAGTGTGTTGAATCAGTCCTTGCTCAAACTTATACTAGCTGGGAGATGATTATTGTAGATGATTGCTCTGAGGATGATTCTAAGCAGCTTATAACTGCCTTGTCTTCAAATGATATAAGAATCAAGACGATATTCTTAGATAGTAATATTGGGGCTGCAGAGGCTCGTAACATTGCACTCGCAAAAGCTAAAGGAGAATATATTGCATTTTTAGATTCAGATGATCTATGGGAGCCACATAAATTAGAAAGGCAGATCTCATTTATGAATAAAAATAATATTGCATTTTCTTATACAACATATCAATCAATTTCTGAAGATGGATTAAATGTAATCAATATTATTAAAGCTCCTAAAGAGATGACTTATTATTCTTATCTAAAGAATACAATAATTGGTTGTTTAACCGTTATTATTAATAGAGAAAAAGTTGGGTATTTTGAAATGCCTAATGTCCGATCTTCTCATGATATGGCTCTTTGGTTATTAATCTTGAAGAGAGGGTTCTCTGCATATGGTTTAGATGAGAACTTGGCTAAATATAGAATCGTTTCTTCATCTAATACAGCAAATAAAATGAAGGCAGTAAAAGATGTTTGGAAAGTATATAGAGAAATAGAAAGATTATCTTTCTTGTATAGCTTCTGGTGTTTTTTCTGCTATATTTTTAATACAGTAAAGAAAAGAATATTATGAAAAGGATAATAGATGTTTTTTCTTCACTATTAGGTTTAATTATTTTATTTCCTTTATTTGTTTTGCTGTCAATTTTAATAAAGAGTACTTCAATAGGGTCAGTGTTCTTTATTCAAGAGAGAGTAGGGAAGGATGGAATAATCTTTAAGATGATCAAATTTAGAACAATGTATGTTATGCAGGATACTTGTAGTACAATTTCTTTAAAAGGGGATGTTAGAGTTACTAAAATAGGTGGTTTTCTCCGAAAATATAAATTAGATGAATTACCAGAGTTAATTAATGTTTTACTTGGTCACATGAGTTTGGTAGGACCTAGGCCTGATGTTCTTGGTTATGCTGATCAACTTGTCAAAGCTGATAGAGACATCTTAAAGATAAGACCAGGTATTACAGGGCCTGCAAGTCTAAAATATTTAAATGAGGAAGAAATTTTAGCTAAACAAGAAGATCCAAAGGCATATAATGATGAGGTGATATATCCAGACAAGGTTAAAATAAATTTAGATTATTATAAGAATCAAAGTATTTGGCTTGATTTTAAGATTATATTTGCTACAATATTTAGAACCTCTTATTAGTGCAAGAAAATAAAAGAATATGGTTGTCGCCTCCTCACATGGGGTGTAGAGAAAGGGAGTTAGTGGGAGAAGTGTTTGACGTCAATTGGATTGCTCCTGCTGGTCCTCATATTAGTGCTTTTGAAAAAGAACTTTCTAAGATATCTATAGAATATAATATTGCAGCACTTAGTAGTGGTACTGCGGCTATTCATTTGGCTTTGATTTTAGCTGGAGTTCAAAAAGATGACAGTGTCATATGCTCTTCTTTCACATTCTCCGCATCTGCTAACCCTATTAAATATTTAGGTGCGAATCCTATTTTTATTGACAGTGAGAAAGAAAGTTGGAATATGTGTCCTGAACTTTTAAATAGAGCAATAGAAGAAGGAATAGAGCACAATAAGAAGCCCAAAGCTATTGTTCTAGTTCATTTGTATGGGATGGCTGCTAAGCTTGATGAGATAATTACAATTGCTAACAGATTTGATATCCCTATAATTGAAGATGCTGCGGAAGCCCTTGGGTCTAAATATAAGAATCAACAATTAGGTACCTTTGCTGATTTTGGAGTTTATTCTTTTAATGGCAATAAAATAATTACAACATCAGCAGGTGGCGCTCTGGTTTGTAAAAATAAGAATAAAATTGAAAAAGCTAGATTTTTAGCCACTCAAGCAAGAGATGATGCTTACCATTATGAGCATTCACAGGTGGGTTATAATTATAGAATGAGTAATGTTTGTGCAGCAATTGGAGTAGGGCAGCTAGACTCATTATCTGATAGGGTGATAAGAAAAAGAGAGATTTTCAATTATTATAAGAGTGAACTTTCAAGTATTAAAGAGATTACTTTTTTAGAAGATTTTGAAGAAAGTTGCTCTAATTATTGGCTAACTACAATATTGTTAGCAAAAGATAGTGCAATAGATAGAGAAGAGATACGTTTACATCTGGAGAAAGACAATATTGAAAGTCGCCCTTTATGGAAGCCAATGCATCTGCAGCCTGTTTTTAAAGACTGCAGATCATATGTGAATGGAGTGTCTGAGGATTTGTTTAATAGAGGACTTTGTTTGCCTTCAGGGACAAGTATGACACAAAAGGATCTTAAAAGAGTTGTGAGAAAAGTAAAAGAATTATATGAAGTTTAGGTTACAGAATCTTGAGAGAATTTACAAGCAGATTATCATGTTGTTTGTAGATGTCGCTACTCTACTCTTTGCTTTGTGGCTTGCTTTTGTTTTAAGGCTTGGGGAGCCATTACCAATCGAATATATGTATCCTTCGTGGTGGCTATTTATTTCAATTCCTGTTATTATGATTCCATTATTTGTTAAGCTTGGCCTTTATAGGGCAGTGCTGCAGTATATAGGTGTAAAAGTAATAACTACAACATTTCAAGCTACTACAATAGCTTGTTTAGTTCTTGGATTCTTAATGATGTTTTTTAGAGAATCAAATCTGCCAAGATCCGTATTGCCTATTTTCTGGTTTATAGTAAATATATCTATTATAGGCTCAAGATTTTTGTTTAAAGGGTACCTTTATTCATGGGATAGTTTTGTGAATTCTAGGAAACAGACACTAATTTATGGCGCTGGTAATGCTGGAGTTCAAATGGTGGAGAGTCTTAAGAAAAGTGCTGTTTATGCTCCAGTTGCTTTCATTGATGATGATCAAACAAAGCAAGGTACAATCTTAAATTATTTAGAAGTTTTTCCATTTGAGAAAATAGATTTTTTGATAAAAAATAAAGGGGCTCAAGTGTTACTATTTGCTGTACCGTCAGCTACTGAGAAACAAAGAATACAGATTCTTAAGAAACTATCTAAATATCCTATCGAAGTGAAGATATTGCCATCCATGGATAATATTGTGAATGGGGTAGTTTCTATCGATAATATAAAACATGTAGAAGTAGCTGATATCCTAGGAAGAGATTCTGTAGAGCCTAATCAGAATTTATTAGAAAGAAATATTTCAAATAAGAGTGTATTAATTACAGGTGCTGGTGGCAGTATTGGTTCTGAGCTTTCAAGACAGGTGATGAAGTTTAATCCAAGAAAAGTAGTTTTAATAGATAATTCCGAATATAATTTGTATAATATTCATTTGGAGTTGGACAGTAAAGGGTTTCTCGTTGAGATTATTCCCTCTTTGTGTACGGTTACAAATTATTATCAGTTAAGACAGATTATAGCAGAACATGATATCCAGACTATTTACCATGCAGCAGCCTACAAACATGTGCCAATGGTTGAAATGAATGTAATTTCAGGAACTTATAATAATGTAATAGGAACTTATAATGTAGCAAGATTAGCTGATGAGTTAGAGGTGGAGAATATGGTTCTTGTTTCTACTGATAAAGCAGTAAGGTCAACTAATGTTATGGGAGCATCTAAGCGTATGTCTGAGCTTATTTTGCAAGCCTTTTCTGAAAAAAGCAGATGTTGTTTTTCAATGGTTCGTTTTGGTAATGTGTTAGATTCTGCAGGTTCAGTAGTTCCTTTGTTTAGAGACCAGATTAAGGCAGGAGGCCCTGTCACAGTAACGCATAGAAATATCACAAGGTATTTTATGTCAATACCTGAAGCGGTAGAGTTAGTTTTACAATCTGGCGCAATGGCTAAAGGAGGAGATGTTTTTGTTTTAGATATGGGGGAGCCAATAAAAATTATTGATCTAGCATATAAGATGATTCATTTGAGTGGACTTACTCCTATTGATAATGAAAATCCAGATGGTGATATTCGAATTGAGTTTACAGGACTACGTCCTGGAGAAAAGCTATATGAAGAACTTTTAATTGGCACTGATGTTATTCAATCAGAGCACCCAAGAATAATGCAAGCAAAAGAAAGTACATTATCCTATGATGAGGTATTGCATTGTGTAGAGGTTATTAAATTAGCTAGAGAGAAACAAGATGAGAGGGTTGTTAAAGAGCTTTTGTTGAAATATATTGATGGCTATATATCAGAATTAGCTTAAACCCTTTATTTTTGAGTTATGAATATTATTGTACTTGGTGCAGGTACCTTTGGTACTGCAATAGCAAACGAACTTTTAGTAAATAAAGATAATAATGTCATCTTGTTTTCACGAAATGAAGATAAAGTCGATGAGATTAATAATTCCCATACAAATAAATCTTGTTTCCCTAATAAACATTTGACAAATAGCCTGTCGGCATCATCTGACAAGAAAGATATTAAAAATGCTGATGTTATTTTTGTTGCATTACCGTCATCAGTAATTGTTGAAAATTTAATTAAATTAAAGTTGTTCTTTAAAGATGATGTGTTATTTGTAAATTTATCTAAAGGGTTATTTGAGGGGGGAGTTACTATAGTTGAAAGTATTAAACAGAAGTTGAAGATTGAGAATGTTGTAACTTTAAAAGGCCCATCCTTTGCAATTGAGGTAATGGAACATGCTGACTCTTTGCTAACTTTAGGATATACAACAAGACAGCAACACGAGACCATAAATCAAATTATACAAAATACTGCTTTGCATATTGATTGCACTACAGATATTAGGGGAGTAGAATTATTGAGTGTTTTCAAAAATATTTATGCTTTAGTATTGGGTGTTGTAGATGCAAAATATAATTCTCCTAATACACGTTTTATGATTTTAACAAAAGCATTCTCAGAAGTTAGAGTGCTGCTAAGATCATTAGGAGGATCAGGTGATACTTTATTTCTAGCATGTGGTTTTGGTGATCTATGTTTGACGTCATTAAATGATTTGAGTAGAAATAGAACTTTAGGATTATTAATTGGTAAAGGGTTCTTTAATTCTGATTATAAAGCAAATGAGGTTATATTAGAAGGATTAAATGCTATAGAGATTGTCTGGGCATTAATAGATGAAGAAGTGAGTAAAGAATTGCCGCTGCTTAATAAATTATATAATTTCTTCTCAAAGCAAGACAGTACACTGGAATTTAAGTTTGATTCATTATTTGATTAGGTTGATAAAGAAACTAAGAAACATAGCAAACACAGAAGATAAGAGAAGACTTCTGTCAAACTTCTTTTCACTTTCAATACTACAGGTTGTTACTTATATTCTGCCACTACTTACATTGCCTTATTTAGTGAGAGTTCTCGGAACAGAGATGTTTGGCTTAGTTATGTTTGCCCAAGCATTTATCATGTTTTTTAATATTCTTGTAGATTATGGTTTTAATCTTTCTGCAACTAGAGAGGTCTCTGTTAATAGAGAAGACAAGGGGAAGCTAACAGAGATTTATAGCAGTGTAATGAGTATAAAGTTTATCCTTATAGCTATTTCATTTACTGTTTTGTCAATAATTCTATTCTCATTTGATAAGTTTTCAAATAATATAGATCTGTATTATCTAACTTTCTTGTGGGTAATAGGACAAGCACTTTTCCCTATATGGTATTTTCAGGGACTTGAGAAGATGAAATATATTACAATAGTAAATATTATATCCAGGTTGATATTTACTATAGCTATATTTATTTTTATAAGAAATGAAGCTGACTACATTCTAGTGCCTATACTGAATGGGCTTGGTTTTATTATTGGTGGTATATTATCATTATGGATAGTGCATAAAAATTTCGATCAAAGATTTCAGATACAATCTTTTAAGATATTAGTAATCTATTTTAAAGATAGCTCACAGTTCTTCTTATCTAGACTGTCTTCTGTTGGATATAGTAATGTTAATACATTCTTATCTGGCATTTTATTGTCCCCAGTTTTTGTGACATATTATTATTTAGCAGATAAGGCGGTAGGTGTTATTCTTGCATTATTTAGGCCAGTAGTACAAACAATCTATCCTTATCTAGCTAAGAAGAATAGTTTTAGTTTCTTAGCTAAATTATTATCAATCTTAATGTTTGTGTCTTTATTGGTAGTTGCATTTGGGTATTTGTTTAGTGATTTAATATCTGTAATCTTATTAGATGAGGTCAATGATATATTTAAGAATTTATTTCATGTTATTATTCCAATAGTACCAATAAGCATTCTATATGTTATGCTAGGAGCGCCATTACTTCTGGCTAGAGGATATAAAAAAGAATTTAATTTAAGTATTATATATGGGTTTGTGATTCATTTATTACTTTTGACTATCCTATATTATTATTTTACTATAAACCCAGATTTACAAAGTGACATCTTGATTCTTTTTGTAATATCCTTAGTATTTTCAAAGTTTATTGTGTTATTGATTAGAATTTATTACGTATATATAAATAAATTATATAAGAAAGGTTTTTAATGGAAGAGATTCATCTATTTATCATATGGAGTAAAGGTATTGGTCAGAAAGATAGAATATTAAAGGATATATCCTCAAAGTTCACTATTTGTTCTATTTATAATACTACATGGTCTAAAAATAGATTTAGTAATAACTTATCTCGTTTTTATGGAGAGAACCTTCCTAAGAATTCTAAAAAAGAGAAGCATTGCGGGGCTGATACTTTTTGCTGTATTATCGTTAAGGATAATAAACCACAATATGAGCTAAGAGACACATCTAAAGGGGCGCGAGTAGTAAATATTAATCTTTTTGATGCTAAACAACTTTATAGATCTTGGACTAGTGGCAATAAGATACATGCTACTGATAGTATTGAGGAAACTAAACTTCAATTAGCATTATTATATGGAAAAGATTATCATGAATATTTATCACAAGATACATTTGATCAAAATGCACTTGACTACAGAAATGATTTAATAGGAGCTAATGGTTGGAATAGTTTTGATGAACTATTTCATATTTTGAATTTAACATTAAACTATATTGTTTTAAGGAATTTTGATAACCTAGAAGATCAATTAACAACAAAACATCCTGATGTTGATATTTTAACAGAAAATAAGAACTTAACAAAAGACATCTTAAATGCTGTTGAGACAACAGATAAATCATATAGAGTTCAACATTCTGTAAAGATAAATAACAAAGATATTAACTTTGATATTAGGTATGTTGGTGACAACTATTATGATAAGAGCTGGGAAATAGAATTATTAAAAACTAAAGTTAAACATGAGAAAGGGTTTTATATACCAGATAATTTAAATCTATTTTATTCACTTATTTATCATGCTTTAGTACATAAGCAGTATATATCAGAAGATTACATTAAACAATTCCTGATTTTGTCAAAAAGATTAAATCTTGGCCTTAAAAAGTGTAATTTGATTGATACTATTTTACTAGATATATTATTGTCATATATGTTTGAGTATAATTATAATATTGTTGAGCCGAACGATTTGAGCGTTTTTTTTAATGAACGATTAATAAATAAAAAGATCTACATTCCAGTTTCGACAAAAAGAACAAAATACAAAGCGTATTTAAATTTACGCTCATTATTGAAGAAGATACTAATTAAGATATTAAAAAAATTAAGACTTGCTTAAAAAGTATTTAAAACTTGGGTTGTTTACAATTAGACATATAATACCAATATATGTTAAATTAAAAGATCTCAACATTAAGAATATATCTTTTTTTAACTTCTTAAATTGGCGTAATGGATATTGTTATTTTAGAGGGGTATATAATAAAAAGGAAGTTTTTATAAAAATCGATACAAAGTTTCATCTACTTATCAATGATAAGCTTGCTTATGATCTTTGTAAAGGTGTAATGCAAGATAATTTGGTAGATCTTCTATATTCTTCATTAGATGGAAGAATACAATTTTTAGTGTATGAATTCTTTCATAGTAATGAGTTAGATGAAGACATTTTATTAAATAATATGAGATATTTAGATGATATAATTAGAATTCTAAACAATTTATCAGATGCAGGTATTATCCATAGAGATATTAAATTGGACAACTTTTTAGTTTCCAATAATAAATTAAAAATCATTGATTTTACATTTGCCAACTCTAATATACATAAAGAGTTTAAAGAAGTAGATGTTAAGAATAGCTATAATTGCTTCCTTTTAGAGTTTTTAGGAGCTGGTTTAAATCCATCTCCCTTTGTTTGGGACGACTTCTATTCATTGCACTCTATATTGAAAAAAATTGAAAAAGATGCAAAGGATCCTCAAGAAGTTAAATTAAATACTTATGTAAAAGAAATTATGAAATCTGTAGGTAAAATGGAATATAGGATTACATGTGGAACGGGGTATTATTTTCTTAGTCGTAAAATAAAAATAAAGATAAAAGAAATGTTAGGAATAGATCATAGATATAGGCGTTTATATTAGCTGCATTAGAAGACACCCAGAATGTCATTAAATAAACAAAATATTCTAGCTAGTTCAATCCTGATTTATTTACTCAGTTATGATTTTTTATTTTTTAATCTTGAGGCTATATTTAATACAAAATTATTTATTTTTAAGACGTATCTTGAGTCCATAATTCTTATTATGTTTATCGGGTACTTTGTTTATTTGATAAATTTCTTTAAATTCCATAAATCATTCCTTCTTCTAATTGGGTTTATTTTTTTTAGTATTTTATATAGCGTTCTCCTGAAACAAGATATTGTTGCTATTGTGAAAGATTTTAGGATGTTTTTTCTTCCAATTCTATTAAGCTTATTATTTTATCTTCTGAAAATATTTGAGTCGATTAATGTTAGGAAATTAG
>Ga0066831_10000318_pt1 | contig 11566 bp, 13 predicted proteins | sample ETNtaG_FD_66436 | JGI IMG/M metagenome (GOLD analysis project Ga0066831, IMG submission 66436) | Marine microbial and viral communities from oxygen minimum zone, Eastern Pacific Ocean - ETNP201306PF49B | ecosystem: Environmental > Aquatic > Marine > Oceanic | place: Pacific Ocean: Eastern... | reverse complement strand
CCTGCCCGGCTGGTTGATCGGCCTGTTACTGGCGGTGCACCTGCCCCTCCTTGTGTTGGTCGAGTTCAGCAAACTCGAATGGATCGACGGCGTGTACGACTTTGGCCTGATGATGGGGCTAATCCCGCTGGTTGCCTGCGTTCGCGGGCGCTGGTGGCCTTACCTGCAACTGCTGCCCATCACCCTGCTGCCGATCGCCGGAAAGACACTGCGCGCGCTGGCCGACCCGATCAACCCCAGCGTGAGTTGGTTGGTCTATCTTATCCTGCCGATACTGCTAGCCGTGACCCTCGCAGCCTGGTTTGCGCAAAAGGCAAAACCGGCCGGCGAACACCCGGCATTCATTCGGAATGCTCTCCTGTTTTGCACGTGGGTTTACTTCGGACTGAACTACGCCTTCTTTGGGTTCCCATTGCTGTGGGAAGACTGGGGCGGGCGCACACCCAACGCAGTCCTTTTTTTCATCGCCGCCATGGGCCTGACATTGACCGCCCTTTTCTTCAACCCGCTTCGGCGGCGATGGCAATGGCAGGCTTGGCAAAAGGACTGGGATTGACCCCACTTGCCCAAGCGCACACCATCCCCCCCCGCATGAGAATCTGCCGTTTCCTGTCCGCAGACGATCAGGTCCGCATCGGCTTGGCCAAGGGCGACGACGCCCTGCTCGACTTGTCGCCGGCCGGTATCGAGTCGATCACCGCGCTGCTTGAGGGCGGCGACGCGGCCCAGCGCCTGGCTAACTTGGGCGAATTGCCCGAAACGCCGCTCGCCGACGTGACGCTGCTCAACCCGATCGAGGTGCAGGAAGTCTGGGCCGCAGGCGTCACGTACCTTCGCAGCAAGGATGCCCGGATGGAGGAGTCCGACTTCAGTGCCACCGCCTACGACCGCGTGTACGACGCGGCGCGGCCGGAGCTGTTCTTCAAGTCGCTCCCCGAGAAGGTGGTTGCCAGCGGCGAACCGGTGGGCATCCGCACCGATGCCAAATGGAGCGTGCCGGAGCCGGAACTGGTTCTGCTGATAAACTCACGCGGCGACATCGCCGGCTACGCGGTCGGCAACGACATGAGTTCGCGCGACATCGAGGGCGAAAATCTGCTCTACCTGCCGCAGGCCAAGGTGTACCACCGCTCCTGCGCCGTTGGATCGTGGGTGCGCGTCGGCGCCACCGAGGCGGAGGCACGCGAGTGGGAGATCAGCATACAGATCAGGCGCAACGGCAAGACCGTCTTCGAGGGGTCTGTCGGCGTGAACCAGATCAAGCGCGGCTTCGATGAGTTGCGGGACTTCATGTTTCAGTCGCAGGTGTTCCCGTTCGGCTGCGCGCTGCTCACCGGCACCGGCCTCGTGCCGGACGATGACTTCACGCTCGAGGAAGAGGACACCATCCGTATCGAAATCTCCGGTATCGGCAGCCTTCACAACCCGGTCGTGCGGGTTTGAGATCTACCCGCAGCGGCCGCAGTTGCCCGGATTACCAGAGCAACTCGGTGGCACAGGATCGGGCTCACTGCCCGCAGCGGAAAATGTCGACAGTTCCTTTTTCATCCGGCGCGAGCCACAGTGCGGACATTCCGGCAACCTAGATTCGCTGCTGGAACGAACCAAGTGCTCACTGGTTTTCCGGCATTTGACGCAGGTATATTCGTAAAGTGGCATCGGTAGTGGAGATTAGACTTCCGGAGTGTAGTTGGCATCAACCACCTCAAAAATATATCCGTTGGGATCGCGGGAAAAGAACCGCTCGATTGACGTATCGCGGATAGGCTCGATTAGTTCAGCGCCTCCCTCGACCAGGCGCTCCTTCAACTCAGCAAAGCCGTCCGCCGGGTAATCCACCGCGAAGTGACGGCCGTACTCCCGCTCAAAATCCGACGGGGCGAAATCCGGCACGTGAAGCAGACGCAGTTCCTGACCCGGTGCAATGCGAAGCCAGGCCGCCTCGATCTCTATGTTGTCCGGGCGTTCGATCGGCTCCCAACCTAGTGTCTCAGCGAAAAATTCGCGACTTCTGACTACATCGCGCGTTGCTAATGTGTAGTGCGCAAAGCTCATGGTATTCAGGATACGGGATAATCCTCAATCTCCGCTATAACACAAATCTGCACGGCAGCGTTGAGCGGCATCTCGTCAACGCCAATCGCGAGGCGAGCGTGACGGCCGCGCTCGCCAAAGACGGTGTTGAAGAGTTCCGACGCGCCGTTGAGCACCTGCGGGTGGCCGCGAAAACCGGGCGCGGTGTGCACGTAACCGTCCACCTTCACGATGCGTTTCACGCGATCAAGGTCACCGGCGGCCGCCTTGATCTGGGCAATGGCATTGATGGCGCACTGCCGCGCCGCCTGGTAGCCCTGATCCTCGGTGATCTCCTCACCGCACCTGCCGGAGTACGCCATCTCGCCATCCCGCCATGGCAGTTGGCCGGAGGTAAAGACAAGATTGCCAATGCGCATCCACGGCTCATACGCCGCCACGGCCGGCGGCGGCGGCGGCAGTTCGATGCCCAATTCAGTTAGTTTTGCTTCAATGCTCATGAGAAAAAACTCGGGAAGGCAGCCCGGGTCGCGGTGATGCCCCGGTTGATATAATCCAGATCGCCCGCAATGCTGAACAACTGGCATCCCAACTCGCGGCACTTGAGGGCGAATTCCTCAGTCTTGGAAAGCACGCCCCACGGCTTGCCATTGGCCTTGGCCGCAGAAGCGATTCGCTCGATGGCTCCCAGCACATGCGGATCCATCGGGTTGCCCGGCTTTCCGAGGTTGTTGGACAAGTCGCTTGGCCCCACGAACAAACAATCGACGCACTCCACCGCCGCGATCCCCTCGACGCACTCCACCGCCTCGGCAGTCTCGATCTGGATCAACGTCCAGCGGTCGCGGTTGCAGTCCGCGACGTGCTCCGGTGCCGGCTTGGCGCCAAACTCCGCCTCATGGTTGCCCAGAAACATGCCGCGTTCACCGACCGGATGATACTTCATCCAGCGCACCGCCTGCTCAACCTCAGCGACGCTGCGAACCTGCGCCATCATGATGCCGCTTGCCCCGCCCTCCATCGGGCGCATCACGGTGGCATAGTCGGTCGGCGCCACCCGCGCGAAGGCATCCAGCCCGGCGGCGCGGCATGCCAACAGCAGCACCTCCAAATCCTGGTTGGGCAGCCCGGAGTGTTCCTGGTCGATCCAAACCCCGTCGAGATCACCGAACTTTCCAGCGACTTCGATGAGCTTCGGACTCGGAAAGGCGCTGATGGCCATCACGCGAACCTCCTGTCCCTCGGCCATTTTCTGCTTGAGCGTCTTGATGGGCATCGGCGTAGGGAAGATAGAAGCCGCACCCGCGAAACACAAGCCGCCCGCTTGGCCAAGCGCCGAGTTGTGGTTAGCCTCCCGTCGTGAGCGCGATCACTCAACGAACCTTTCTCAAGCGCACCAGCCAGGGGATGGCCGGCTTGGCCGTCGCACCGACCGCCTTGGCCAAGCCGCTTGGCCAAACGGAACGTAGTACCAAGCCGGTGGCGACCTTTTCGATCGTGGGTTTCGACCCGCGGACCGGCGACCTCGGCGTAGCGGTGCAGAGCAAATTTTTCGCTGTGGGCAGCGTCGTGTCATGGGCCCAGGCCGGCGTCGGCGCCATCGCCACCCAATCGTACGCCAACGTAACCTACGGTCCGGAGGGACTTGAGCGCTTGGCCAAAGGCAAGACAGCAAGAGAGACGGTCAAGGCTCTCACCTCGGCCGACAAAGATCGCCGTTTGCGGCAACTCGGCATCGTTGATACCAGGGGCAACAGCGCATCGTTCACCGGAAGCGGCTGCCACGACTGGGCCGGCCACATCGAGAAACCCAATTTCTGCGCGCAGGGCAACATTCTCACCGGCAAGGAAGTCGTGAACGCCATGGCCGCCAGCTTTGAGCAGTCACAGAAGAAGGCCAAGGGCGGGCTGTGCGACTGGCTGGCCGACGCGTTGACGGCAGGACAGGACGCCGGTGGCGACTCACGCGGCCGACAATCCGCCGCCCTGCTTGTGGTGCGAAAAAAGGGTGGCTACGGTGGAGGCAACGACCGGTTCGTCGATTTGCGGGTGGACGATCACAAGACACCGATCATCGAGTTGCACCGCCTACTGGCCCTGCACAAAAAGATCCACAAACGCGCCCACGAAAATCCACCGAAAGGGTGAAAGGCAGAGATGGCGGTTCTCAACCGTCCGTTGTGAAATAACCCGCGCGAGCCGGGAACAGCACGCCCTGCCGACTACTTCTTGGCGGTGGTTACCTGGGCGGTGCGACGCCTGGCCACGACGCGCTTGATCACCTCGTCGGCAGCGACGCCGCAAAGGATCACCATGCCAATGATGGCGTACTCAAGGTGGGTGGAGATGCCGAGCAGGTTGATGGAGTTTCGCAGCAGGCGAATGACCGCCGCGGCGATGATCACGCCGAGGATGGTTCCCTGCCCTCCACGCAAGCTGCACCCCCCCAACACGGCAGCCGCTATGGCATAAAGTTCGTAAAACTCACCGGTCTGTGCCGGTTGCACGGAGTCCAATTCGTAGGCGAAGAGCAACCCTGACAACCCAGCTAAAAAGGAGCAGATCACGTAGGCGGTGATCTTCAGTCGGTCGGTCCCAATGCCGCTGTACCGGGCGCCTTCCTCGTTGTTGCCGAGTGCCAGCAGGTATCGCCCCCAGATGGTCCAGTTGAGAAAAATCCCGGCCAAAATAGCCACGACCACGAGGAAGAAAAAAGGCGCGGGCAAACCGAATGAGCCAATGGCCATCTTGCCGCTGAAAAATGAGTTGAGCGTCTCGGTGTCGCCGTAGCCCATGCTCTGGTTGTCGGTGGTCCAGCGGGAAATACCCCGATAAAACAGCAGCCCGCAAAGCGTCACCACGAAGGGTTGCAGTTTCATCTTGGTGACCAACAGGCCGTGAACCAGGCCGATGCCGACCGAAAGCGCGATCAACACAAGCACGGCCACAGTCGGGTTCCACTCGCTCCTGACCATGAGCGCCATGAGCGAGGCCACGAGGCCGATCACCGACCCGATGGACAGATCGATCCCGCCGGTGATGATCACGAACGCCACGCCGATGCCCATGATGGCGTAAAGGCTGGACCACTTGACCAGATTCTGGAGGTTGTAGGCACTCAGGAAGTTTTCATTGCTCACCGCCGTGAAGCCGAAGATGAAAATGAACAGGCCCAAAATCCCGAGAATGTTTTTTTTCATGATGATCGGGTCAGGCGGCTGCCTTGTTTCCGGTGGCCAATTGCATTACGGCTTCCTCACTAAGTTGGTCGCGGTTCAGTTCGCCGGTGATGACGCCCTCGTGCATGACCAGCGCCCGATCCGCCATGCCGAGCACCTCCTCCATCTCGCTGGAGACAAACATAATCGCCACGCCACCGGCAGCCAACTCCTCCATCAGTCTGTAGATTTCCTGTTTCGAACCAACGTCAATCCCCCGGGTCGGCTCGTCGAGCAACAGTAGGCGCGGTTTCATCGCGAGCCACTTGCCAAGGACCATCTTTTGCTGGTTCCCACCGGATAGATACTGGACGACCTGCTCCAAGCCAGGCGTCTTGATGTCCATCTTTTCCACCATGCCAGCGGCCACCTCAATCTCCGCGCCGAAATCAATTGCGCCGGCTTTCTGGTCCATGCGGAGTCGCGGAAGGCTGGCGTTCTCACGGACGCTCATCTCGAGAATGAGCCCGTGCTGTTTGCGATCCTCCGGCGCAAGGACGATGCCGGACTGGATTGCCTCAAGGGGTGTCCGGGGATGGATCACTTTGCCGTCGATCTTCAGAGTTCCGCCGACTGCCGGGGTGACCCCGAACAGCGTCTGGAGCAGTTCGGTGCGGCCTGCGCCAACCAACCCGGCGACGCCGACAATCTCGCCCTCACGAACCGAAAAGGATAAGCCGCTGCGGGGATGCGCCGGCGTTCTCAGGTTTTCGGCCTCAATCACCACGCTGCCCGGTTCGGTGGCATTTCGCTGGTAGAATTGTGAGAGGTCGCGCCCCACCATCAGCTTGACCATGGCGTTGTGGCTGATCTGATTGTCGGCCAACTCACCGGCGTTTTCGCCGTCGCGCAGGACAACGACCCGATCCGCGAGCACCATCACCTCGCCCAGACGGTGGGAAATGTAAATGATGCTGATCCCCTGCGAGCGCAGATCGTGAACGACTTTGAAAAGGTTCTCGGTCTCAGTCTGCGAGAGGCTGGAGGTCGGCTCGTCCATGATGATGATCCGCGCATCGACAGAAAGCGCCTTGGCGATCTCCACCAACTGCTGGTGGCCGATCGTGAGATCCGCCACGAGAGTGTCGGTGGGGAAATTCAATCCAACGCGTTTCAGGTGGCCGGCGGCCTCGGCATGAATTCGTCCACGATCGATGAAGCCGGCCGTATGCGGCTCGTTGCCGAGAAAGATGTTCGCCGCGATGTCGAGGTTGCCGGCGAGGTTCAGTTCCTGGTGAATCAACGCGATGCCGTAGGCCTGTGCGTCCCGAACAGAATGAATCACGGTTTCCTTGCCCTCGATCCGGATGGTTCCCGCGTCCGAGGTGTGCACGCCGGCGAGAATTTTCATCAGCGTGCTTTTGCCGGCGCCGTTCTCGCCGACCACCGCCAGCACCTCGTCCCGGTTCAGTGTGAGATCGACGTTGTGGAGCGCGCGGACGCCGGGGAACTGTTTCTCAAGGGCCGTGACCTCGAGAAGCGGTGTTTGGGTATCCCCCATTATTACTGGGCGCCCAGCTCGGCCATCTTCCTTTTCTCGGCCCAAAACTCGTCAATATTTTCCCTGGTGACGATCTTGTAGCCGACATCGATGAACCGGTTATCAGGGATCACCGAGGTATCGCCATCGACCAGCGCCTTGAGCACGCGCACCGACTGGTAGCCATACTTCCACGGCTGCTGGCTGATGGTGCCCTGTGCGTTGCCGTCCTTGATCGCCTGGAGCAGATCGTCCTGCTCATCGAACCCACACACCTTGATCTGGCCAAGCTTGCCGGCCTCCTTGATAGCCTCGAGACACCTTGGCGGATTGTAGGCGAACAACCCCACCATGCAGGCCAGCTTCGGATGCTTGGTGATGGCGTCCTCGGCGTTGGACTTGGCGGTGTCCATGACGAAATTGTCCGTGCGCGTGTCGAGAACCGTGTACTTGTCGCCCTTGAACACCTTGGCCACCTCGTCAAACTTCACCTGGCCAAGCGTTTGATGCGGGCGATCCAGCAGCTCGTCGATGACGCCCTGCCGACGCTGGCGGGCGTTGAGCTGCTCCAGCCGGCCGACGAAAATCATCACCTCGCCTCCGTCCGGGATCGCCGCCTTGATCAGTTGGCCAAGCGCGCGGCCGGCCTTGTAGTTGTCCGTGCCGATGTACAGCTGCCGGTCACTCTTGGGAGCATCGGCGTCGTGCGTGATCAACACGGTCTGCTTGGCCGCTTCGTTGAGGAACGGCGTCTGGTTCTCAGCATCGATGGGGCTGACGGCGATGCCCTTGATACCCTTGGCCAGCAGTGTTTCCAGTATGCTTTTCTGGTCCGCCAAGCCCTTGGTCGGCATGTGGATCTCGCACTTGACGCCGAATTCCGCCTCGGCCTGATGCACGCCGGCCGCGCAGAGATCCCAGAATGGGTCGATGCCATTGGTCACGTAGGCGATGCTTCCCTCGTTTGAGGTCTTCGGCGAACAAGCCACCGCGACTGCCAACGCGGTTGTCACGGTCCAAAGGGTCAGTTTTTTGTTCATGAGTTTTTGGGTTGCTTTTGGTTTGTGTTGAAAATCAGTGCACGGTCAAGCCGCCGTTGACGTGGATGTTCTGGCCGCTCACGAATGACGATGCTTCGCTGGCAAGGTAAATGATCGTGCCGGCCAGATCCTCCGGTACGCCCCAGCGCTGCATCGGGATGGCGGCGAAATAGCCGTCCTTCAATTCCTGCGGGTCGTTCTCATGGCGCTCCACCGGGATCCAACCGGGCGACACCATGTTGACCGTGATGTTCCAAGGCGCCAACTCGTGGGCCAGGCTGCGATTGAACCCGTTCTGCCCGCCCTTGGCCGAGACGTACGCCGTGAACGGCGTGATGCCCAAATGAAACACCTCCGAGCCGATGTTGATTATACGGCCCCAGCGCTGCTGCTTCATGTGCGGCAGCACGGCACGCGTGACTAGGTATGGGCTCTTGATGAAGAAGTCGAGCATGCTCTGGTAAAAATCCCAGTCGTACTCCTCGATCGGTTTCTGCGGCTGGTCCGGCGTAGCATTGAGCACGACGATGTCCACCGGGCCAAGTTTCTTGCCGGCCTCGGCGACAAGGCGGTTGACGTCGGCCTCGTCGGTCACGTTGGCGCGGATCATGGCCCCCTCGGCCCCGGTGGCTTCAAACTCCGAGAACGCGGCGGCAGCGCGTTCCTCATTGTTGAAATAGTTCATCGCCACCCTGGCGCCCGCTTGGCCAAGCGCGATCGCGATCCGCTTGCCCAAGCCGGTCGAGCTGCCGGTGACCAGTGCCGTCCTGCCCCCGAGTGAAAACTGTTCCGTACTCATTCGTGCATCGAGAGGCCCAAAACGTTACCAAAAGCGCTCCCCAAATGGAAACCCGCTTTTTGCGGCCAAGCGCTTGGCCAAACGCCGGATCAACCGGCGCAGACTTCCGTGGCGGTCAGATGGGTCAGGTCGGGCACGGCCCAGTCCGGTTCGCAGTCCTGTAACGCCTCCAGTGTCGCCCCGCCAGTGGCCACGCCCAGCGTGCGCGCGCCGATGTGCTTGCCGCAGGCAATATCCCTCGGCGTGTCACCGACCACGACGATCTCCCGGCCGTCGAGCTGGCACTCAAGGTATTCGCCGCCCTTGGCCGCGGCCGCGGCGGCGATGAGATTGCGATCCTCATCGTCGTCCGAGAAGCCGCCCAGTGCGAATCGCTCCCACATCCCGTACGCGCCAAGCTTGCGCCTGGCTCCCTCCCGGATGTTGCCGGTCAGCAGTCCAAGCGCCGGCGCGTCCGGCAGGGCCGCCAACTCGTCGAGCATCTGCACCACGCCGGGAAACGGCCCGCCCTTGCTCGCGTCGAGGTGACTGTCCACGAGGCGGAGGTAGTGGTTGAAAAATGACTCACGGTTTCCCGGTGTGCAGTCGACACCGCCGTGGCGGCACATCTCGCGGAAGAGCGAGTAGTCGGTGCGCCCGGCAAACTTGATTTTCTCGGTGACGTCGGTGATGCCGAATGCCGCCTCGAACGCCTCGCCGAACGCCTTCATCCCAGCGCCGCCGGTGCTCACCAGCGTGCCATCAATGTCGAACAACACGAGCCGCACCGGGCCAGTGCCAGCGTTATTTGTCGTTGCCTGAATGTTTGGATGGGTGTTTCCCGCCATGTCTCGCCTTGTTTTGCATCGTTCCGACCCGGTCTTTGCCGTATGGATGTGCTTTCCAGGGAGTCCCCACCAATGTCGGGGGATGGGCAAAATCTGATGCACCAACCGAAAAGTCAACCCGTCACCAACCGGGATGTGTGGAAAACGTGGTATCCCCTGGCGCTGAGCTGGCTGATGATGGGAATCGAGCTGCCGCTACTTAGCGCGGTGGTGGCGCGCCTGGACAACCCCGAGGTGAACCTCGGTGCCTACGGTGGTGTGGTGTTCCCACTCGCGCTGCTGATCGAGGCGCCGATCATCATGCTGCTCACCGCCAGCACCAAGCTCAGCCGTGACCTCGTCTCGTACAGGAAACTGTGGCGCTTCATGATGATCGCGGGCGGCGGCCTGTCGGCGCTGCATCTGCTCGTTGCCATCACGCCGCTGTTCGACTGGCTCGTCGGCGGGCTGCTCGGAGTCGAGCCCGACATCCTCGAGGCCAGCCGACTGGGCATGATCATCATGACGCCGTGGACTTGGGCCATCGCGCACCGGCGCTTCAACCAGGGCGTGCTGATCCGGTTCGGCCGACCCCGGGCAGTCACGTGGGGAACTCTCGTCCGGCTGGTCGCCGATGTGACAGTGCTTCTCATCTGCTACACCTTGACCAAGCGCATCGACCTGCCGGAGCTGGGCATTATAGCCGCCACGGCGGCTGTCTCTGCCGGAGTGGTGGCCGAGGCGGTTTACGCGGCCTGGATCGTTCGGCCGGTCGTCCGCGACGTCCTGCCAACGGTAAAGCCCTCCGATCCACCGCTCAACCGCAAACGGTTTCTGTCGTTTTACGTGCCGCTCGCGCTGAGCCCGCTGCTGGGCCTGGCCGCGCAGCCGATGCTCACCGCCGGCATCAGCCGCATGCCGTCGCCGACCGAGTCGCTGGCCATCCTGCCCGCGCTGAACGGCTTCACGTTTTTGTTCCGCTCGATCAGTCTCGCCTTCCTCGAGGTAGTGGTGGCACTGGTCGAGCGGCCCGGCGGCTACGCGGCCCTGCGGCGCTTCGTGTGGCGGGCTGCGCTTGGCGTGTTCTTCCTGCAACTTCTGATTGTCGCCACGCCGTTGGCCAAAGGCTGGTTCAGCACAGTGAGCGGACTCGACACGGACTTGGCCAAGCTCGCCTCCCAGGCCGTCTGGGCAGCGCTGACACTGGCCGCGACCGGCTTTGGTAACAGTCTCTTCCAGGGCGTACTAGTGCATTCGAACAAGACGCGCAGCGTCACCGAGTCAGTCGTGATGTTTCTCGTGGTGATCGTGGCTGGGCTGACGGTGGGGGCGCACGGCGACTGGCTGGCTGGGGCCATCTTCGCCTACATGGTTTACGCGGTTGGCCAGGCGGCGCAGTTCGCGTGGCTCTACATCCGCAGCCGCCCCGATCGCCGGGCGCTTGGCCAAGCGGAATAACTTTGTGGACCTCGCGCGCTCCGCTTGGCCAAGGTCACAAAACCGTCACAAAGACGATTCCCCTTGCACGCTCCGCCCGCTTGTGCCTTAATGCACTTGTTGCTGATTGAAGTCAATCAGCACAGAAGAAAGGAAACAGAAAATGGCACACTTCGTGAAACTGACACAGGCTTCGCCATCCGGTTACACCGAGGAGGATTCCAGGGTTCTGTTCAACCTCGACACGGTCATCTCCGTTGAACCGGTGGGCGACCAGACGATGATCCAAACCCGCTGGGGCCGGATGACCGTCAAGGAGGATCTGGACACGATCCTGAATCTGGCGAATGCCGACCGGGGCGGCTTCAAGGCCCCCCAACTCGATTCGTTCACGCGAATCAACGAGGAGTCTCTCTCCTTGTAAAGAACGGGCGAAGGCCCGATTTGGAAATACCGAATAAGAACTGACCCGCAGCCGGTTGCTCCCCAAAGGACGCCGGCTGCGTTTGTTTTTTTAATGACCCACCTCCTCCCCTGCTTCCTCGGTCGATTCCTCAACCGGCTCGACTTCCTCCACCGCATCGCCACTCGACGATGTCTCCTCGGACCGTTCCTGTTCCTCTGGTTCAAATGACTCGGCCAACATCTTGGTCAAGTCCAGTTCCTCCAAAGGACCGTCTAGTCCCACTAGTCCGGTTTCTTTAGGGAGGCTATCCGTTGCCTCTGCTACTTCTTCTGCCATGCTTGTCCTG
>Ga0066831_10000317_pt1 | contig 11567 bp, 4 predicted proteins | sample ETNtaG_FD_66436 | JGI IMG/M metagenome (GOLD analysis project Ga0066831, IMG submission 66436) | Marine microbial and viral communities from oxygen minimum zone, Eastern Pacific Ocean - ETNP201306PF49B | ecosystem: Environmental > Aquatic > Marine > Oceanic | place: Pacific Ocean: Eastern... | reverse complement strand
CCTCGTGTTGGGCGCTTGCGACATCTCAAAGAATCGCATACTGGCCTCATGAAAAACTCCACGCAGAACGTCCTCCTGGGGCAACTCAACACGGTGTCCCAGCTTCCACAATGCGTGCTCCGTACCCTGGTGCAAGCAGGATAGAAGCATTTTCCCATCGTGGTGTTCTTTGAGATAGTCTCTCCACTGCTTTAAGGATAGAAGCTTCGTGTTCCAAAAATAATGCCTGTACAACTCGACGGTTTTCTTGGTGGTCTTGAGACCGGACAACTGAGTTACATAAGTTGCTATCTCATCAGACTCTGTTCCAGACAAGAGCATAGCGTTCATCATTCGCCGCACCTTTGGGTGACCTAAGTGGTCGCGTGCCGCTACGGCGTTTACATCTTCCCTTGCGAGGGACATCACCCTTTGGCGTCTAAGCCACGTCTTAACCAATGCAGATGACAGCCTGAATGGGCTGGGCCTGGTCTCTTCGAGGTTATCTCTTAGCTCTCTTAGGTAGTTCGGGTCTGGCTCTGGGAACTCGTACATGAGTGCGGTTTCGGATATCTGCTCCAGGCTCATGCCTGAGAACAGTATTAGGTATTTCAACCAGTACTCATTTGGGTGTTTCATGTACTCGTTTCGGCATTTAACCTAATCTGAAGCTTCTTGAGTCCGTGAATTGCCCGCTCTGTTCCTCTGAGAGCCGAGGTGACGGCGTTCTCTGGAACATCGGACAGGCCAAGACGGACGCCCATTAGAAGCTCAGCCAGACGGGACACCGCTCCTTCTAAATCTGGTAGAGCATCGACATAGCCCTGAACATTCTCTGGCGTAATAAAGTTTAGAGATAGAACAGAGTCAACTGTGTCAGCCCCCGCAAGAGCGCCGGCTTCTTTGACCAAGTCGACCCGAATATCCTCTGCAATCTTACGAAGGTAATTATTATCAGGTAATTCCGACTTTTCAATGTCCTTGATCAAACTTCGTGTGGCAACGAACTCAACGTCATTCCCAGACAGGGCGGAAGCGATCTTATCAGAAGCCCCAGATGCGGTGTCCCCAAGACACCCCAAAACAAGCGCAGCCTCGTCTTTTCCGTATCCAGCAGACTTCTCAAACCCCTCTACCGGAGCGCCGCGAAAGTGCAGAGTGTTCCCATCAGAAATCAGGGACACCTTGTTCATGTAATCTCGCCTTGCGGCCACCTTCTCGATGTGAGTCGTGTCGCCAGAGTACCTCGCGTTGAAGTCCATTGGGATAAAAATGGCGTCTTCTGGGATAAGGTAATCGCTCTTAGCGGCCTTAATGGGCGCGGAAATTCCGGCGGTCTTAACCAGGCGGCCAGAGCGTCCCCACTCATCGTTGTACAGAAAGCCCTCAACATCACCGACCCTCAGGGCAGACTTAATGTTTACGGGTTCAGAGAATGTGTCGGCAGTCTTAAAGAAGAAGACGCCTTGTCCTCTAGGGTCAGAACCCGTCAGCGCTCCCGCATCGAAGTCTCCGCACCTAACGCCGGCAACCTTCTCTTGTAGACCTGCTCCAGCCTGTCCGACTATGATCTTTAAGTCTGTACTCCTGCCGTCGAGGGTCGTAACGCCAGTTACAACGGCAGCGCGAGTTACAGAGCCGGCCTTTGTCATAACAGAGTAAATTCCCGTCTCCGATATTGCGGCGAGCTTTTCTGTGGTCTGGACTGGCTTAAGCTCTGCGTGGTCATCTGGAACCAGTACCGCAGAGCCGGTTTTAAAGACACGCTCACGTACATCAACAGGAAGCTCATAAGCCTCCTTGTTGGAGAGTGGGTGAGTCTCTGGAGAAAATCCATCGGCACTTGCTGTTTTTACGCTGTATCCACCGGGAGTCTTTGTGATTACGGCAGCCTCAAAATCTCCAAAGCGGGGGGCTTCCTCTGCCTGGGCGACCTTCTCGACTTCCGCGGCGGCAGAGATCTTACGAAGAGAACTCGCAAAGTCTTCATTCAGCTTGAAGGCGTCACGAAGCTCCTCTGACGAGGCGATCTTCTTGACGAGTCGTTCGACATCATCGTTGTCGATGGTTCCAGCCAAACCATCGAATATGGACGCCGTCTTTGTAGAAACGCTGGCATTGGGGCTCATGCCCCGTGTAGAGCCGCCGGGAAGATCAGGTTGAAAACTTGAGGCTTGTCCGGCTCCGCCCATTGCTGGTGCCGGATTAGGTGCAACAGCAAAAGCGTTCGCGTCGAACAACATCGCGGCACCCCTACGCTCATTGAGCGGGTAGAACTTTCCGTCTGGCGTAATAAAGGTGTCGAAAGAATAGGCCTTCTTATTCTCAACAATAATCGGGACCCGAAGCTCCGGAGCATCTGAAGTGGGTTCCGGCTGACGGACAACCTCACCCATTCTTTGAATGCCCGGACTTGGTGGAACATCTTGGGCAGCCTTAACCGTGAAAACTCCATACATAAAGCTTCCGGTTGGATCTTGTCCCTCAACGTTAAGATTTACTTCATACTTACCCAGGTATGCGTGCTGCTTATACAACTGGGCCAGCAGTTCGCTCGGGTAGGTAGCTGGGTTATCACCCATTCGGTATTGACCAGCAACCTTCTCAAAGGTAGGTCCACGAAGTTCACGTATAAGCTTCATCACAAATCTCCTAAATCCACGGAACCGGTGAGCCCGCAGGAGTAGCCACAGTGCCGGTAGCTAACCAAACTTTTACAACATCTAAGATAGCATCAGCGAAGGGTATTACAGAATCACTTTGAGGCAGAGCAAATGCTGGGTCTAAAACTGGTGGGGCCGGTGGAGGCACCACGGGCGGGATAGACCCGGCAGAGGGGACGGCATTTGCAGGAACCGCTGCTAGCGCTGCGTATGCAGAAAAAGCATTCGCCATGGCAGTTTTAAACCCCACTGGGTTTGAGTCATCCCTTCGGTGCCCAACCGTACTGGCGAACACGTTCTTCCCGGCGGAGTGCCCAGCAGGGGTAAATACAGGATTCGCAATAGCAGAGAAAATGACCTCAACAGCGCTAGCCCAAGAGGCACCAACATTCCACTGGGCGAAGTCATCTTCGTTCGATGGGACGCCTTGCACAACAAAGCTTTCCACGGCATCGTTCCATCTTACTTTTAACGTTGGGTCCGCTATAGGCATTAGGAAGACACCTTGACCTTAGAAGACCCGACATTGTCGGGAAGCGGCGTTATAATAGCCCCCGCCCCGGCAGGAGTGGTGACTACGGCGGAAGCCAAATAAGCCTTCAAGTCGTCAAACCGAACCACGTTTTGATACCCGCCGCCTTGCCCAAGCTTCACGTCCGGTGCCTGGATGTCAACCATACTACCGGTCATCATAATTTCAGAAACGGCGTTATAGACTATCTTTTCAACCTCAGCCTTGAACTGGGAGTCCTTCGTTAGCTCAAGGTAACTCCCTGCGCCGTTTCCAGCCTTAATCCCGTCCTCGGCGTAAAGGTAGGCCGTTTTAGCAATCTCCATGTGGAGATGCCCGCCAGAATAAATAAAGTTGTCGCCATCACGGTTTAGCTGGAAAGAGTATCGGACCCTGTCGAGCATCGGCATGCCAGCGGTATCTGTGATGTCATGCGAGTATATTGTGATACTAACAATGCCTCGTTCTCCCTCAGCAATAGACGCGTCCAACTGCCCAGTATGCTCTGGCTTAATTGCGCTCTTCGCCGCAAATAGGTGCTCGCCGTCAGTTTCAGTATCCAGTGCTTCATCCGTAAGCCGGCCCACACGCACCTCAACACTGTACTTGCCGCCCGTAACGTCTTCTTGAGCTAGATCTTTAATGTTGTACTTAACCAAAACGGGGGTGCTTTCGACGGTAGACAAGGTGGCTTTTTGTTCCGCTGTCAGCCCATAGTCAGAGGAAAGCACCCGACCTGTTCCACCAGATATGTCTTCTCCAGTTGCCAAAACCGCGTGGCCCCACTCTATTTCTCCAACCGGGCTATATGCCTGATACCTCTGGAAATAATCCCGCACTATGTTCTCAACAGGTATATACAGCCGTTGAGCTAAGCTCGTTGAGGCTATCTGAACAACTCCGCCGGTACGGACCACAACTCGATTCCCGTCTCTTGACCCCAAATAAATATCACCCGGCTCAAGAGACGGGCGGAGTAAACGAAAGTTCCGTTCCCCGTTCGACTCGGTCTCTTTAACATTGCCAGAGTCATCTATGTCTACGCCCGGTGGCTGGTCTGGGTTGGTCAGAAAACCAAATACGAACTTGCTTCTATCCGCACAGATCGCGATAAAACAGTGGCTATCCACCTCTGGCATAAAGAAAGCGCCGCCAACGGAGGCGTCGTGAGAGTACAGGCTTGCGAACGGAACGCCCTCGTGCTCTGTTCCGCTTGGGCCCTCCTCCTTTACATCCACCGTATAAGTGTCCGTCCAAACAGACACAATCCGGCACAGGCGAATAGAGGCCGGACCTCCGGACTGAGCCCCGGTGGCCGCCGCGCCGCTAGGGTCTTTTCCGGAAGACTCAAAAGGATCAACAGAATCAGAATCCCGCATCAGTATGGCCCCTCCTTCTTCTTCTCGCCCTTCCCAAACTCAGCGCCATAGGCGAGACCTGGGCTTGGGTGCAGGCCGTGGATGTCAGACTTCCACCCCTCATTCGCTGCCCGTATTAGAGTCTCTCTAAGCTTTCGATACTGGAGGCGGGCTATCCAGTCAGTTGACTGATCGAGAGGGAGGGTTTCTATACCACGGAGAACGGGCCTTACCTTCATTGGACTCTTGGAGGTCTTATTGAAGTTTCCGGCGTTCGATAACGACACGTAGTCTCCTCGAATGTACTTGTCGGAATCCCCGGAATTCTCAACCACACCGAGGTTGGTTAGCGCCTTGACCACAACCTCAACGTTCCTACGACGAACCCCCTCGCCCTTGTATACGTCCGCAACCTCATCGGTGAGGTATCGCTGAACAACGTCAATATTTGTTTTGTCTAGGAGTTCTCTTGGATCAATCGGGCCCGTGGAAAGGGGTTGACCCTTTTTTACCTGGTCGCCCTTCTTAACGAGGACCTTTCTGCCGCTTGGTATATAGACCTCCGACCCCCCTATTACGGCATCATGCCCGCCGACGCTGCTCTTCTTTACAGAGGACACGCCACCATTTACTGGCGATAAGGTGGCCGAGTTAGGCAGGACCGCAGGCATCTTCAAAAGCTGTGTGATGCGGTCGATGCCGCTAGTGACGCCCCCGCCCGCACTGGCTACACCACCCGTATGGAACACGCGCATAGCAAGCTGCGTTCCGCGCTCACCGATGGACGCCCCAGCAACAAGTCCTATATTTGTCCCCTTTTCTATCGGAGACCCATTCTCGCTGGAGCCATAACATTTAGAACACATGCCTTTGGGAGATGAGCACTTAAGCGGCGACCGCGCCAATACCTTGGACACCTTGCTAGATTTCACCTTAGACAGCAGCGACGGGGTAATCAGTGAGTTCTTCGATACGGTCGATTTTCCAATCTTGAAAGATTTCGCCGTGTATCGGTCAACAAGCTCGGGGGAGTTAACGTCGAGAGCAACGCCCTTGTCAGTACCACAATCGTCTTCGGTGACTACGTAGGACATAACCGTATTGGCAATCTGCTTGTTTAGGGCTCCCGGCTTCTGAACGGACTGTACCTTTTGAATCAGGCCCTTTCTTGCGCCAGACGAGGCTACCCAATAACCGGAAGTTTCAAGACCCTCTGAGTAAGACCGGGCGACGGGCACGGGAATAACTCTGCCCTTTGCATTCTCTAGGAGCATCGGCCCAAGGAGCATCTGTTGAAGCTGGTTCCACTTGGGCTTAACCCCCGCCTGGTTCATAGCGAACAGTTTGTTGCCCTTTGTCTCAAGAACCTTCTTGGCGTCTTTGCTCATCGCGTCGGTTACTTTGGTGTAAAGGGCGACAATCTTCTCGTTGCCGGCCTCTTTACTTAATCGCTTGCTCGCAACCATCTTACGGATGCCCGCTTCTTCTATCTTGGCTTTATTCATATGCTTTTTCCGAATTCCAGAAAGAGCGCTGAAGTCATCCATGTCAAAAGAGAAGCCGATGTTGTACGCATGACCAAAACCCAAGTCCTTTATTCGGTCAATCGTAGGCGCGAATTCTGCCGGAGTTTTCTTAGCCAAATCCCTCAGCACGGATTGGAGGTTCTTGCTCCCCATGACCTTCTTGGAGTCGGTCAAGATAGAGTCGCTTTTAACCTTACTTGGCAAAGTATTATTAAATAATATTCTACCAGCAGTAGTCCTATTCTTCCCGACACTAATAATGTCGGTCATCCGTATGTCGCCACTCTTGGCGGCGGCAACGGCAGACTTTTCATCAATGAACTTTTCCTTGGTGTTCCTGCCCATCTGGGTGAGAAGGAAAAGCCCCAACTGGCCCTCTAGTGAGGGCTGATACATAACCTTGCCGCTGGCCGGATTAAACAGATTCTTAGACGGCATCATCTTGTATGCCTCCTCAACGGCCTCCTGCGACACAGGAACAAACAGGGCCATGGCATCGCCGTCGAAGTCTGCATTAAACCCGCCCGTCACGAGTGGGTGTATATGTATGGCCGCCTCGTCGTGGAGTTTGGCTTTAAAGGCCATTATCCCGTATTTGTGTAAAACGGGGTCGCGCTTGAACAGTACTGGCCGCTTCTCGACGACAATATCGAGCGCCTTGTTTGCTAGGCTGGACTTCTTTTCAACCTCATCTCTTGCCTGTAGGGGCGTGTACCCCATTCGAACAAGCTCTCGCACCACGAATGGGCGGAAGATCTTCATGGCACCCTTTCTGGGCACACCTACCTGATCTAGGTGCAAGTCCATGTTCGGAACAATGACCGAACGCATGGTGAGGTCTTGCTTTTTGTCCATCAGCTTCTGGTGAAAGAAGCTCTGTTTAGGTGTGGACCTGCCGGCCATGATGGTCAAAATTCCCGGAGGTCGAGTCTGGCCATCTAGGGTCAGAGCGCCTTGCGTTGGCGCGGAAGTCCCGACAAGAGCGTCTGTTGCTTCGTATAGGTCTTCTCTCAGTTGGGCGATCTCTTCTTCCGGAAGAACACCTTTAGCTTCCTTAAGTTTCTTATTAAGAATGGCGATGTCTCGGTATAAAATATTTATCCCGTCAACGTTAAGATCACCACCCTCCATAACCGTTATAGGTCTGAAAATAGGAGGTAAAACTGGGATCTTAGACAGTACATATGCCTTATCTGCCGGCAGCTGATTTCTCTCAAGCATGGACAAGTATTTAATCTTTTTGTTTGTCCTATCAAGCTCTGACTTCCGGGCGGTTTTTACTTTCTTTTTGGCGGCGTCTAACTCTTCAGATACGTTGACGCTCTTGAGTGCGGCCACGATCGCAGCAGGCCCTGTTGCCACGCCCTCGCCAGCAGGAATCACGTTCCCCTCAGAATCAACGCCCGCTTGTCCGGATATTATCTGATCATATTCTTTACCGGTTATACCGAGCAAAGACCGTATTGCCTTTTCGAACATTGGGTTTGGTCCGGACTCAGCCAAATCGATATGAGACCAGTTCTTACCGCCAGGTCCGCCCGTTATCTCTTCGTCAAATAAGCCGCCTTTTTCAGGTTTCAGATCCTTACCCCTGATTACGCGACTCGCATCCGAGAGTGCGCCGTTCGAGAGTTCGTCTACCTGTTTATCCGTCAGCGGCCCTACGACCAACTCATTCCCGTCCTTCTCTACGTTAAGTCCCAGAGCGTGCATATACGCTACAAACTTTTCGTAGGCGAACGATGGCTTTGGGGTTGGTAGTATTGAGCCCGTTTGAAGCGCGGTCCACACCTCGTCTTGTTGCTTATCGCCCTTATAGGTGAGCGCGTCCCGTATGTTATGAACAGCGCCATGACTAAGCATGGCGTAAAGGCCAAGCTCTCCGAATCTCTGCGCCGCACCCTTTTCGCCCCCGCCTTTCGGGATTAAATTGGCGTCATAGTCTTGGCCATAGCCGTGCGCCCGAGCCCTTAGCTTCTTGTCTATCTGATGAGCCAGTTTAAGTATGTACTGTCGGCCTACGAGGACTTTGCCCAAGCTCTTCCCAGTCTTCGGATCAAAAAGCTCCTCAGTTTCGTCAACACCTGCGTTCTTAAGGGCTTGGTCCACAACCTGCTGGTACCCAACCTCTCGATCATGAGCCTTAACCAAAACACGCTTCGTGCCTGTCTCGGTCTTAACCGTTCGGTAGTGCTCTTTGACACGAACAATCTTCTTGCCATCGTTCTTTTGGAAGTTATCGACAGCTATGGGCTGGCCGTCCTTATGCGCCACCTTGGCAAGAGAGGTCTCTAAAACCTGACCAAGATTGATTCTGCCTGGAACGCCAGACGGGTTCATTAGTATGTGTACAGGATTGCCGTCCTTGTCTCGCGGCATCTCCTCGTCTGGTACCACGGATGTAATGACGCCCTTGTTCCCGTGCCTACCTGACAACTTGTCGCCAATATCGGCCTGTTCCTCGGTTTTGACGTAAACCATAATCTCCCGGCCGTTACGAACAACGTCCGTGACAACGCCAGCATACGGCTTAGTCCATTCGACAGATCGATTCTTAAACGGCCTGACCAGAGACTTGTGAATACCCTTAAGAAGAAGCTGCTCCTTAGACGGCTCCGTCTTCTGCATAACTGTCATGATTACGTCGCCGGGACCAACCCTTTGGCCTTTCCTGATAACCCCATCCTCGTCAAGCTTTGACGCATTGTCGTCCGAGACGGCTCCGGGAAAGTTGGCTCTAAATCGTTTAAGCCCAACCCCCATATTCTTTTCCACATACGCCCGCTTCTTATGCAGGTGTGTACTGGTCAGCTTTTTGGACGCGGTCTCGGATATAACGATACCGTCTTCGAACACAAGGCCCTTATAAGGAATGTAACCAACCCTGATGTTGGTCCCGAGGGCCAGCGACCCGCCACGTGTGAAGTTAGTGTCCGCTACTATTTGCCCCTCTTCTACTTTATCGCCCTTCTTAACCAAAGCGGCGCTATCCAGCATCGTCTTGGCTTCATTGAGTGGGAAATTCTCATACAGGGGTATTGCGTGCTTCTTGCCCTTTCCGTCCTTTATCACAATCTTTGAAGAAGACACGCTGTCTACGGTGCCCGACACCTTAGAGGTATGAGCGCTATACGCCCCAAGAATCTTCTCCCACGTATCGTGACGCTTGTCTGAGTTCCCCGATACGGTCTGTATCAGTGGGGCTTCTCGATCCTTCAGTGATATTGCCTGCTCCAGGTGCCGCGTCGCCATGCCCGCACGGTTGGCCTGGTCTGAGGGCAGGAAGGGGATAAGGTTGGCTGTCATGGAGAACAGTTGCTTGGGGGACTGGAGAACGTAGTCTACGTCTTTGGCCGGAATGATCTCCGGATCCCCGCCGTCCTCCTTTACAACGGTTACGCTGTCTTTCAGCGGCTTGGGCGGCTTGCCCTTTTCAAACGCGTACTGGTCTGGGAACGCCACAGCCTTACCGACCAACTCAGCAGGGCCCTTAGACACATACTTCCCCGACTTGGTCTCAAACAGACGTATCTTGGGGATAACCCCATCCTTACTAACACCCAACGCCAAATGTGACGAAATGCCCGACCGCTTGCCTTCCGGGGTGTGTACTGGATCCACAAAGCCAAGGTAACTGGAGTCGATTAGCTTGGCGTCCTCAGTAATCGCCTGCTCGCTTTGGATGCCACCCGTGCCCATAATGGTCGTTCTCAAAAAGCCGCCAACCATGTCCACGGGGTTTTGCTGGCTCGGCCTTTGGGACAACGACGTTCCGGTGAAGAACGCTTTTATGGGTATGTTGAACACGTCGGGCGTAACAATCTGCTTAACGTCGTCTTTGCGGTCTAGGTTGTTGGCAATCTTAAACTTTATTCTTCGCGCTGAATTTTGTATCCGCTCAGGGATGTGGTCACTAACAGACCAAAGCTCTTTGAATCGCAAAGAGTCTCGGTTGTCTACATTGTCCTCACCCCTGTTGATTCTAAGAAGCTTATTGGACGCCAAAAGCAAAGATTCTGGGCCAACCTTACTTACCGACTTTCCCAGGGTAACCTTGGTTGTAGATCCGTCTAACTCTGTTCCATCGAAGGCTTCCTTAATAACCGCTATCGCGTCATCGTCTGAGCCTATCTCTGCTCTCGGGTTTAGGGCTTTGGCGAGTTTTGTCACCTCGCCCTTTCTTTGGGTTTTTTGGCCCTCCTCAAAAAGCTCTTTGCCCCAGGCGGCCTCTATTTGGTCGTCAGAAACGCCGAGCGCCTTCAAGGCGGGAAACATCTGCACGTTGGCGGTTCCGTAGGTCATCAAGAAGCGCTTGCGTACTGGGTCAAACCCCATCCTAAACCCACGGCCCTGGGACAGGTTGAACTGGCTCTCAAGCTCACCGTTCGCCTTGCGCCTAGCGTAAACGCCCGAGCGAAGTCGCCACTGATGGTCCGCTTGGTATTCGGCCCCATCAACAATGAAGCTGTACCTTCTGGTGAGTTTGGGGAGACTGGCAATCTTCAGCTTCTTTGCGAAGTCCACAGTCTTACCTGTGGCGTTGTCCACTAACTTAAAATCAGCGTAAACGCCTTGAGACCAGGTTCGGTTCCTGAGTCGCGCCTTCTTTTGACTGCCTATGTCATCAATGCTCGTGTCTTGGCCGGTATAGACATTCGTCGCAACGAGTGTTTGTCGACGCCCCTTGATGGGGAAGAAATCTTTAATCTTGTCTACCGTCCCGTCTTCGAGCGCCTTCATGGCGGTCTGGGGATCGAGTATATTTGCCATTTCGAACTCCGCTAAAGCATCAGTCCCTTACGGTATAAGAGCTATGAGGCAATTACGCCTCCATTAAATAAAGGAGCCACTCTGTCATGAGTGACACATGTTCTGATCTAGCCGACGCCGTGGACGAAAGCTTGGATAATCAAAGCGAATAGGCAATGAAATCAACAACTCCCCCTAGATCTGCGCCCTATCCGGAGCGGCTCTTGGGGGGAGTACTTCCGGCAGCGGCTTCATAGGTGTGCCAGATGCCCCCATATTACTGTTAACGAGCATGTAAAGATCGGGGTTTGTGGCCCGCAGTTGGGCAAGTGCTCGATAACGTTCAACCTCGTCCATCTTTTTTAGCTCAGACGTAATGCGCTTTGCCTGAGCAAACATATCAACCATGTTCCCTGAGGACGCCACATTAATCGGACTCTGATCAATGCCTGTCGGAGTGGGCGCAGGAGCAGCCGTACCGGCCTGCTCAGGTGTGCCCTGCGCCGGCATCGGCTGAGCCTGACCCTGTTGAGGGGGCGGTGCTTGCGGCTGACCCTGTTGAGGGGGTTGCGCCCCCTGCTCTGGTGGTGGCTGACCCTGTTCTGGGGGAGGGCCACCACCCTGGCCTGGAGGCGGACCGCCTTCTTGTCCAGGCGGAGGGCCCATGTTGGCCTGTGCTTCTTGTTGAAGCGTTTGCGCCTGTATCTGGTAACGGGTTTGGATCATCTGAGCCTCACCCTGAGCCTCAGTCTGCTTAAGCTGTAGTTCTCGCTGATCTTTG
>Ga0066831_10000312_pt1 | contig 11639 bp, 12 predicted proteins | sample ETNtaG_FD_66436 | JGI IMG/M metagenome (GOLD analysis project Ga0066831, IMG submission 66436) | Marine microbial and viral communities from oxygen minimum zone, Eastern Pacific Ocean - ETNP201306PF49B | ecosystem: Environmental > Aquatic > Marine > Oceanic | place: Pacific Ocean: Eastern... | reverse complement strand
TTGAAACTAGAGGTAGATGATTATTATAAAAGTTGGAAATAAAAAAATATTGAAATGAAAGATTTAACACAAGTAAAAAATTTTAATTACGGATTGGAAAAAATATTCCCTGATGCAGAGGATTTCTTGCCAATTTTAGGAACTGATTATGTAGAGTATTATGTTGGGAATGCAAAACAAGCAGCTCATTTTTATAAAACAGCATTAGGTTTCCAATCTCTTGCGTATGCAGGTTTGGAAACGGGTATAAAGGACAGAACTTCTTATGTGGTTGTTCAGGATAAAATCAGATTGGTTTTTACAACTCCTATGCCTGGAACGGATAAAACTGCAATCGATGAACATATTACAAAACATGGTGATGGAATTAAGGTAATTGCACTTTGGGTAGAGGATGCAAAAAAGGCTTGGGAAGAAACGACTAAAAGAGGGGCTAAGTCTTATTTTGAGCCAAGAACTGAAAAAGATGAAGATGGTGAAGTTGTAAGAGCAGGAATTCATACTTATGGAGATACCGTTCATATTTTTGTGGAGCGTAAAAATTACAAAGGAACTTTTATGCCAGGATTTGAGAAATGGGAATCACACTATAATCCTACTTCTTGTGGATTAAAATACATTGACCATATGGTAGGAAATGTGGGTTGGGGAGAAATGAATACTTGGGCAAAATTCTATAACGCAACTATGGGATTTGCAAATTTGATAACTTTTGATGATAAAGATATTTCTACTCAATTTACTGCATTAATGAGTAAGGTGATGACTAACGGAAATGGAAGAATTAAATTCCCAATTAACGAGCCAGCAGAAGGAAAAAAGAAATCTCAGATTGAGGAGTATTTAGATTTTTATGGTGGTCCTGGCTGTCAACATATTGCAGTTGCAACTGATGATATTGTATTTACAGTATCTGAAATGAAAAAGAGAGGAGTAGAGTTTCTTTATGTTCCTGGTACTTATTATGATACAGTTGGTGGTAGAGTAGGTCAAATTGAGGAGGATATGAATACTTTAAAAGAGCACGGAATTATGGTGGATAGAGATGATGAAGGATATTTATTACAGATTTTCACAAAACCACTTACGGACAGACCAACTTTATTCTTTGAAATCATTCAAAGAAAAGGAGCGCAGTCTTTTGGTAAAGGAAATTTCCAAGCGTTATTTGAATCGATAGAAGCAGAGCAAGCTAGGAGAGGGACGCTATAGAGAGTGATTATAAACTTACTTACACATACAACTACAATGAAAGAAGAAAAATTTCAAGCACGCATTGATGCTGAACAAAAAATTGAACCTAAAGATTGGATGCCTGATGCTTATAGAAAACATCTAATAAGGCAAATTTCTCAACACGCACACTCTGAAGTTATAGGAATGCAACCAGAAGGAAATTGGGTAACGAGAGCTCCTTCATTAAGAGCAAAAATGATACTACTTGCTAAAATTCAAGATGAGGCAGGACATGGATTATACTTATATTCAGCTTGCGAAACACTTGGAGTAAGTAGAGAGCAATTAGTACAACAACTTCATGATGGAAAAGCTAAATACTCTTCAATTTTTAACTACCCTACTTTAAATTGGGCAGATATGGGAGCTGTAGGCTGGCTTGTTGATGGAGCTGCAATTGTTAATCAAGTTTCTTTGCAAAGAACTTCATACGGACCATATTCAAGAGGAATGATTAGAATTTGTAAAGAGGAAAGTTTCCACCAAAGGCAAGGTTATGAAATAATGGCAACTATGGCTTCAGGAACTCCTGAACAAAAACAAATGGCACAAGATGCTCTTAATAGAATTTGGTGGCCATCTATTATGATGTTTGGACCTCATGATTCAGACTCTCCAAGAAGTGGAAACGCTCTTAAATGGAAAATAAAAAGAGAAACAAATGATGAACTAAGACAGAAGTTTATTGATAAAACCGTTCAACAAACTGAAGTTATTGGACTTACAATTCCTGATCCAGATTTAAAATGGAATAAAGAAAGAGGACATTACGATTTCGGAGAAATAAATTGGGAAGAATTTTGGAATGTTGTAAAAGGAAATGGTCCTTGTAATAAACAAAGGTTAGATCATCATAAGAAAGCTCATTCTGAGGGGAAATGGGTGAGGGATGCTGCAAGAGTACATCAAAATAAAAAAGAATTAGTAACAACTTAAAAAATAAAATTATGTCAGACAATACAGATGTATGGGAAGTTTTTATTCAAAGTAAAAATGGCTTGCCACATAAACATGCAGGTAGCGTTCATGCTACAGATAAAGAAATGGCTTTACAAAATGCTAGAGACCTTTATACAAGAAGAAATGAAGGAAGTTCAATTTGGGTTGTAAAAACTACTGATATTGTAGCTTCACAAGCTGAAGATGCAGATTTATTTTTCGATCCATCAGATGACAAGGTGTACAGACACCCAACTTTTTATACAATGCCAGATGGCGCAAAACATATATAAATGAGTAATTTATTAAACTATACTTTAAGAATAGCTGATAATGCTATGATTTTAGGGCAAAGAATGAGTCAATGGTGTTCTAACGGGCCTACTTTAGAAGAGGACATTGCAATGGTAAACATCTCCTTAGATTTATTTGGCCAAGCAAATGGATTTTATGAGTACGCTTCTTCAGTTGATGGTACTAAATCTGCAGATGATTTTGCTTTTTTAAGAAGTGAAAGAGAATACTTGAATAACCTAATTGTAGAGCAAAAAAATGGGCACTTTGGAGATACAATTGTTAGGAACTTCTTGTTTGATGTTTATACAGTTTTGTTTTATACTAAATTAGGAAAAAGTAAAGATGAAATACTTTCAGCACTTGGATCAAAATCATTAAAAGAAGCAAAATATCATTTGCGCCATTCTTCAAATTGGCTTATCAGATTAGGAGATGGAACTCAGGAATCAAAAGGAAAGATTCAAAAATCCTTAAATAATATTTGGATGTTTACTGGAAATCTATTTGAGATGGATGTATTAGATTCTGAAATGGCTAGTGCAGGAATTGGAGTGGATAATATTGCATTAAAATCTGACTGGGATAAAAAAGTAAATGAAATCTTAGATAAAGCAAAATTATCAAGACCTAAGGATGCTTACATGCAAACTGGCTCAAAGAATGGAATCCATACTGAGCATTTAGGACATTTACTTTCTGAGATGCAATATTTACAAAGAGCTCACCCTAATGCAAAATGGTAACATAAAATATGTTTGGGAATTATTACATACCGTTCCTGATCCTGAAATTCCAGTTATTTCAGTTGTAGAACTAGGTGTTATTCGTGATGTGAAATTTACGAAAAACTCTTTTTTAATTTACATTACTCCCACTTATTCTGGTTGTCCTGCAACCAAAACTTTTCAAGATGACATAAGTAGTTGTTTAATACAGAATCAGATTGAAAACTTTGAACTTATTATTAAATATGACCCACCTTGGACAACAGATTTGATGACTGAAGAAACAAAAGAAAAACTCATGAAATATGGAATTTCACCTCCATCAAATATAGTTATTTGTCCTCAATGCAAATCAGAAGAAACACAACTTATTAGTGAATTTGGTGCTACAGCTTGCAAATCATTATATAAGTGCAAAGATTGCTTAGAGCCATTTGAACATTTCAAATGTATTTAAGTTGATATGCAATTAAAAGAATAGTCAGATAATAGAAATATTATTGATTTGATTTTATTAGTTTTGCTATTGATGTCAGAAAAAATAAATATAATTGATTGTGGAGATTGCCCATCTTTAGGAAAATCTATTTTTTGTAGCTTAAAAAATGAAGTTCTAAAAGGAATATCTAAAAACAAAGGAGGAAATCAATACAAGAAAGGTGAAATAATTTTTTCAGCAGGGTTTGAGCCATTTGGTATTCACTGTGTTTCTAAAGGGAAAGTTAAGATATATAAATTAGGTTCTGATGGTAAGGATCAGATTGTTAGAGTTGCTAATGTTGGAGATATAATAGGTTATAGATCCGTAGTTTCGAATGAGCTATATTCTGCTTCAGCTGAAGCTTTAGAAGAAACTAGAACTTGCTTTATATCCAAAAAGAATTTTTTTGAATTAATTGAAGATGAAAATGAATTTGCACTAAAAGTGATGAAAGTTCTTTCAAAGGATTTAAGGTTGGCTGAATCTCAATCAATGAGTATCGCACAAAGAACAGTAAAAGAGAGATTGGCAAATGTACTTCTATCTAAAAAAGGTATTTTGGAAGAAAAAGAAGGGAAGGAGTTAATGTCCTTTACTATTTCCAGAAAAGATTTAGCTGATTTAATTGGTTGTGCCCCTGAAACAATCATCAGAATGTTGTCTCAACTTAAAAAAGAAGGGGTTATTGCTCTTAATAAACGAGAAATTGAGATTCTAGATCAAAATAAATTATATAAAATTGCACATAAATATAGGTAAGTATTTTAGCTTACAAATAATGAATTCATGATATTTGTCAGTGTTTCTTATTTATTTGTTATTTTTCTTTGCCATTGGAATAAAATTCAATGGAAAACACATTACTTATAGAAAACATCCTTTCTTTAAAGAAAGAGAAAAACGCAATTATTCTTGCACATTATTATCAAGATCCATCAATACAAGATATTGCAGATTTTGTTGGAGATAGTTTAGGATTATCTCATGAAGCAAAAAATACTGATGCAGATCTTATTGTTTTTTCAGGAGTGCATTTTATGGCAGAAACTGCAAAAATTATTAATCCTAATAAAAAAGTTATTTTACCTGATATGGATGCAGGTTGTTCTCTTGCAGATTCCTGTCCTCCAAAGAATTTTGAACAGTTTATAAAACTACATCCAGACCATATAGTAATCTCGTATATAAATTGCTCTACAGAAGTAAAAGCATTAAGTGATATTATTTGTACTTCTTCAAATGCATTGAGGGTAATAAATTCATTGCCTAAGAAACAAAAAATAATATTTGGTCCGGATAAGAATTTAGGAGCTTATTTAGCAAGAAAGAGTGGGAGAGAATTGGTCTTGTGGGATGGAGTTTGTATTGTTCATCAAGAATTCTCGGAAAAAGAGATTTTATCCCTTAAGAGAAAGTACCCAAACTCTAAATTAGTCGCTCATCCAGAGTGTACTTCCTATGTATTGGATTATGCTGATTTTATTGGTTCTACAACTGCAATGTTGGAATTTACAAAAACAGATTCTGCTACAACTTATATAGTAGCTACTGAGGCATGTTTGTTACATCAAATGAAAAAAAATAGTCCTGAAAAAAAGTTTCTTCCTGCCCCTGTAGTAAGTACTTGTAGTGCTTGTAATCAATGCCCTTATATGCAAATAAATACACTTGAGAAGCTATATAAGTGTATGAAAGAAGAATCTCCAGAAATTTTAATAGATGAAAAGCTAAGGTTACGAGCGTATCAATCGGTGCAGAAAATGATGGAGATTTGAAAACAGATTTTTTAGTTATAGGTTCTGGGATAGCAGGATTAAGTTTTGCTTTAAAAGTTGCAGAAAAGCAGCCAGAATCCTCCATTACTATAATAACAAAGTCATCAGAAACAGAAGGGAGTACTAAGCATGCGCAAGGTGGTATTGCGGTAGTTTCAGATTTTGATAATGATTCATTTGAAAATCATGTTGAAGATACAATTTTAGCTGGAGATGGTTTGTGTAACCCAGAAATTGTAAACTTTGTGGTAGAACAAGCTCCTATTAGGATTAAAGAACTTATAAATTATGGAGCTAATTTTGATCAAGATAATAAACAGAAATTTGATTTAGCAATGGAGGGAGGACACTCTCAAAAAAGAATAATTCATAAACAAGATTGTACTGGATTAGAAATAGTTGAATCTTTATTGAAAAGAATAAAGACATATAAAAATATACAGATAATAAATCACCTTTTTGCCCTTGACCTAATAGTTAAAAATGGTTCTTGTTTTGGAGTTTGTACTCAAGATGTCAATACTTGTGAAATCAAAAATATATTTGCTAAAAAAACCTTACTCGCTACAGGTGGGGTAGGACAAATCTTTCAGTTTACTACTAATCCTATAGTTTCTACAGCAGATGGTATTGCTATGGCAAAAAGAGCTGGGGCAAACATTAGTGATATGGAGTTTATTCAATTTCATCCTACAGCATTATACAATCCACATCAATCTCCTTCTTTTCTGATTTCGGAAGCAGTAAGAGGTAAGGGGGCTGTTTTGAGAACAGTAAATGGGATAAGGTTTATGAAAAACTACCATAAAGATGAGGAAATGGCAACAAGAGATATTGTTGCTAGAGCAATTGAAACGGAGATAAAAAAAACAATTGTGAATTATGTCTTTTTAGATTGTAGTACAATTTCTAATAAAGAGTTTGAGAAAAACTTTCCTAATATAAAGAAGAGATGTGAAAATTTAGGATTAGATTTAAGTGCAGATTCGGCTCCTGTTATGCCTGCAGCACATTTTTTATGTGGTGGTATTAATACTGATATAAATGGAAAAACGAATATATACAATCTTTATGCCTGTGGTGAGTGTGCAAATACAGGCTTTAATGGAGCAAATAGGCTTGCTTCCAATTCTCTATTAGAATCTTTGGTTTTTGCACATCAATGTGCAATAGATACATTAGAAGATATAGAAATGGATATAGAGGTTTGTAATAATGTGTTTGATGAAAATAAAAAACATTTTTATCCACAAGAGAAAATAAAAGAGAAGTCAGTAGAGATAAGGAAAATGATGAGTAAAAATGTTGGAGTTTTTACTAATAATAAATTATTAAATCAAGCAAGTTTGTTTATGAAAAAAATGGAAAAAGATATACTTGAAATTCAACAAAATTTTAAGGTTTCAATAGCACTTTATCAGTTAATAAATATGGTGATGGTATCGAATGTAATTATTAAGCAATCACTAGAAAGAAAAGAAAATAAAGGAGTGTTCTTTAATACAGATTTAAAATAACAATTATGAACTTATTAGATTACATCTTTTCAAGAATAATGAAAAGAAATATGTATAAGAATAATATGTTAAAAGATCCTTTTAGACAATTTAAAAAGTGGTTTTTTTTTGTTAAACGATTGAAAATAATTCCATTTTATGACAGGATGACCTTAAGCACTGTAAGTAAAGGTGGAGTGCCTAACTCTAGGATTGTTCTTTTGAAAGCAATAGATAATAAAGGGTTTGTTTTTTTTACAAACTACAAGAGTAATAAGTCCATTGATATTCAATTAAATCCAAATGCATCCCTCTTATTTTATTGGCCATTAATAGAAAGACAAGTGCGTATAAATGGAAGGATTGAAAAGATATCAGTAGAAGAATCAGAGAGCTATTTTAAAACACGCCCAAGAAAAAGTCAAATTGGAGCTTGGGCATCTAAACAAAGTTGTGTTATTCATTCTAAAAAAGATTTTGAAGACCAGATTATTAAATACACAGAAAAATATAAAAATAAAACAATTCCTTGTCCTCCATTTTGGGGAGGCTATCGATTAGTTCCTTCATCTTTAGAATTTTGGCAGGCTAGAGTTAACCGATTACATGATAGATTTCTTTATACGATTAAAAATAAAAACTGGATAATTAAAAGGTTGTCACCATAATGGATGTAAAGAATGCAAATATTAATTTTTATACAAGAAACTCCTTTAAACTATGAGCATACTTAGAAGTTTGCAAACTATTATAATTTTCTTTCTATTCTATTTTATTTATTCTTTTGTTATTTATTCTCAAAAATCAGAATCTATAGAAGCAAATAAGGTAATTACACCTTTAGCAATTGAAGGAAGATTAGTATTCCAAAAATACAATTGTATCTCTTGTCATCAGCTGTATGGATTAGGTGGTTATTTAGGTCCTGATTTAACAAATGTAATTTCAGATAAAGGAAGTTATTATGTTTCAGCAGTAATTAAAAATGGAATGTTAAAAATGCCTAATCTGAATGTTCAAGATAATGAAATAAAATCACTTGTAGCATACTTGTCTTTTACAGATAGTTCTGGAGTATTTCCAGTTAAGGAGTTTGATGCAAAATGGTATACTATCATTACTCCAAAAAAATAATTAAGAATGAAAAATAACATATCATTGCTCTTTATCTTTTTAGCTTTTGTTTCCTTATTAGCATCCGTTTTTTTTGGATGTATTGCTGCTTTGCAATATGTGTCTACAACTACTTTAGATGGTTTTTTGTCTTTCCAGTTGATGAGACCTTTACATGTTTCAATGGTTATTGCCTGGATTTTTTCTTCTGCATTAGCTGGTATTTATTATTATCTTCCTAAAATTGTAAAACAAGAGGTTTTTAGTAAGAGACTAGTCGGCTTACATTTTATATTTTTTGTTTTAACAGGTTTAGTAATTCTCTATTCCTATTTTACAAAATCCTTTGGAGGAAGAGAATATTGGGCATTTCCTACCTATTTATCCATTCCAATTCTTATTTCCTGGTTATTTTTGATTGTAAATTTCTTTAGCACTTTAGTTAAATATTTTTTAAGTTCTTTAACTGCTAATACAAGTTTTCTCAGAACTAAAATCCCTGTTTATATTTGGATGTGGGCTGTTGGAATTTTATTCTTCTTTTTCATTTTTATAGAATCATATTTATGGATGGTTCCTTATTTCAGAGAAAATATTGTTAGAGATATTATGGTGCAATGGAAGTCCTATGGCTCTTTAGTTGGTTCATGGAATTTATTAGTTTATGGTATTGCAATTTATGTAATGGATAAAATAAGTGGAAACAGTAGTTCTACAGGTAAAATGGCTTATTTTTTGTTCTTTTTAGGACTTACTAATTTAATACTAGGATGGTCGCATCATATCTATATTTTACCAACTGCAAAATGGATTAGATATGTAGGGTATGCTATTAGTATGACTGAGTTGTTTATTTTAGCTAGAATGATTTGGATGTGGAAAAAAACCATCAAATTTCCAGAAAAAGGGAAGTATTATTTACCTTATTTATTTCTTGTTTCTGCAGATTTTTGGATTATTTTAAACCTAGCGTTAGCCATTATAATGTCTGTTCCGGCATTAAATATTTATACCCATGGCACGCATATTACAGTAGCACATGCCATGGGAAGTACAATTGGTATTAATACTATGATTTTATTGGCATCTATTTTTTATATTTTATATGATTGCAAAGTAATTTCAGAGAAGGATAGAAATCTAAAGTTTGTAAGAAAAGGATTTTGGATAATGAATGTTTCTTTATTGATTTTTTGGATTAACCTTATTGGAATAGGAATATTAAAATCCTATTACTCTTTTCAAGGTTTACATCACCAACAATTTATGAGTTTATTATCACCATACTTTGTAGGGTTCTTAATTTTTGGAATAGGAATTTTTATTGGTGTACTTTTTATTGTACTTCCAATTCTTAAAAAGAAAAACTTTATTCTACCCTCTTAAAATGAGCTGTAAAATGACGGAGCAATTGATTTTCTTTAATAATTTCTATTCCTTTTGATTTGCTCTTGTTTTTTAGTAACTCTTCAAATATTTCTACTATATAATCTATATGAGATTGTGTGTAAACTCTTCTAGGTATAGCAAGTCTTACTAAGTCCATTTCTGCAGGAATCAATTTTCCTTTTTCATCATATTTCCCAAACATAACTGATCCAATTTCTACACTTCTTACTCCTCCTTCCAAGTATAAATCACAAGCTAAAGCTTGTCCTGGGTATTGGTTTATAGGAATATGATTATAGAACTTACGCGCATCAATATAAACAGCATGCCCTCCAACTGGTCTCATAATTGGTATTCCCATTGCATAAAGTTTGTCTCCTAAATAAGTTGTGCTAGTAATTCTATAATGCAAATAATCTTTGTCAAATACTTCCTGAAAACCAACTGCTAGTGCTTCCATATCTCTACCGCTCAATCCTCCATATGTAGAAAACCCTTCTGTGATAATGAGTAGGTTTTTACATTCGTCAGCAAGCTTTTCATTATTTAAGGCCAAAAAACCTCCCATATTTACAATAGCATCTTTTTTTGCACTCATGGTGCATCCATCCGATAGAGAAAACATTTCTTGTGCAATTTGTTTAAAAGTGTAATTTTCAAACCCTTTCTCTCTTTGTTTTATAAAATAAGCATTTTCGGCTATTCTACAAGCATCCAAAATAAATAGTACTCCATGTTCTTTACATATCTTAGCTACTTCCTTTGCATTTTCCATGCTTACTGGTTGTCCACCACCACTATTATTAGTAACAGTTAATATAACTGCTCCTATATTTTTTGCACCCCATTCATTAATTGTATCATTTAGTTTTCTAATATCAAGGTTTCCTTTAAATGGGTGTTCAGTTGCAGGATTTTTACCAAATTCAGTTAAACAATCTACTGCTTCAGCTCCAGAGAATTCAATGTTTGCTCTTGTAGTGTCAAAATGAGTATTGCTAATAAATACCTTTCCCTTACCTCCTAAATGTCCGTATAAAATTCTTTCTGCAGCTCTCCCTTGATGAGTAGGTAAAATGTATTTGTAGTTTGTAATATCTTTTACAGAATCCTCCATTTTTATCCAACTTCTTGCTCCAGCATAACTTTCATCACCCACCATCATTGCTGACCACTGTGCAGAACTCATTGCTGAAGTTCCACTATCGGTAAGTAAATCAATAATTACATCTTTTGCTTGCAATAGAAAAGTATTGCAATGTGCTTCCTCTAGTAGTTTAATTCTTTCTGGCTTAGTAGTCATTTGAATTGGTTCTACCATTTTTATTCTGAATGGTTCGATAATAGTTTTTGGCATAATTTATTTTTTATAGGTGCAAAAAAAGACTTAATTAATTATCTAAAACATGATATATATTAGTTTTACAGGTAATTTTTGTATTATTTTTGCTTTATAAATACTTCTACTTAATAATCCCCTTTTAATGATAGCGTGTAGCCATTGTACTGACAAATGCTCCTATAATTCAATTTGTATTGATAATAAGATATTTTGCTGTGAAGGATGTAAAACAGTTTATCAAATATTATCAGAAAATCAGTTAAATAATTATTATGCTATCGATAAAAATCCTGGGATTACTCCAAAACCTCATTTTAAAGGAAAATTCTCGTACCTTGATGATGATGATGTATTAAATAAATTACTAATATTTAATGATTATGATACTGCTGTTGTTCAGTTTGAAATCCCTGCAATTCACTGTAGTTCATGTGTTTGGTTGTTAGAGAAATTAGATTGCTTGCAAAAAGGAGTTGTCTCTTCTCAAGTAAACTTTATAAAAAAAACACTTAGGATTACTTATAACTCTTCACAAGTAAAATTAAGTGATATAGTTGAAAAAATAGCAGTAATTGGTTATGAACCAATTATTAGTTTGGAAATGTTATCTGAAGAAAAAAAGAAAACAAATAAAGAAGCAACTTATAGGTTAGGGGTTGCTGGTTTTTGTTTTGGGAATATAATGCTATTGAGTTTAGCTGATTATTTAGGGATGGATAAAAATAATTTCACTTCATTCCACACTGTTTTCAACTATCTGAATTTTATTTTGTCACTACCCGTATTTTTTTACAGTGCTTGGCCTTATTTTAATTCTGCTTTTAGAGGATTAAAACAAAAATGGTT
>Ga0066831_10000310_pt1 | contig 11685 bp, 5 predicted proteins | sample ETNtaG_FD_66436 | JGI IMG/M metagenome (GOLD analysis project Ga0066831, IMG submission 66436) | Marine microbial and viral communities from oxygen minimum zone, Eastern Pacific Ocean - ETNP201306PF49B | ecosystem: Environmental > Aquatic > Marine > Oceanic | place: Pacific Ocean: Eastern... | reverse complement strand
GTATTCTTGGGATAAGATAGTTAATGATTATCATGCCTTTTTGAACGAAGTATATAATAGATAGTTTTTGGTCTTATACTTCTTATTAAAATAATTTAATAGAAATTAGCTTTGGTAGCAGGATTCATTTTAGATTCTTCCCTTAAGCTAGGTCTTTAAAAAATACACTCTCAATATCTTATCACAACAGAGTTGCCTTCTTTTTCGTATTTTTGTTTTTTTAAAAAAATGGAAAATAGAATATCTGTCATTGGCCTTGGTTATGTTGGTCTTCCGCTTGCTATTGAGTTTGCAAAGCAATACAAAGTGGTTGGTTTTGATATTGATAAATCAAGAGTTAAGCAGCTGAAGGATCAAGATGACAAAACAGGAGAGATAGATATTTCAATTCTTAATAAGGTTATGATGTCTAAGGAGAATTTTTCATCTAATCATAGCGGACTTTTTTTAAGCAGCAATCAAAAGGATATTATTGATTCTAACATATATATCATAACTGTTCCTACTCCGATAGATAGTAATAATAGCCCTGATTTATTACATCTCTTATCTGCTACAGAAATGGTGGCAGGGTTTCTGAAAAGAGGAGATATTGTTATTTATGAATCTACAGTTTATCCAGGATGTACAGAAGAAAATTGTGTTCCCATTTTGCAGAAATTAAGTGGTTTAGTATACAATGAAAGTTTTTTTTGTGGGTATTCACCTGAGAGAATTAGTCCAGGGGATAGAATAAATACGCTAACTAAAATAAAGAAAATAACTTCTGGATCTACTGATGAGGTTGCAATTAAGATAGATGTTTTGTATAATTCTATCATAGAAGCTGGCACTCATATGGCATCAAGTATAAAAGTAGCAGAAGCTTCAAAGGCAATAGAAAATGCTCAACGAGATTTAAATATCTCATTTGTAAATGAGCTAGCTTTTATTTTTGACAAAATGAATATTGATACTCATGAAGTTCTAGAAGCGGCAAAAACTAAATGGAACTTCTTGCCCTTTTATCCGGGTCTTGTTGGAGGGCATTGTATAAGTGTTGATCCTTATTATTTGGCTTATAAAGCTAAGAAATTGGGGTATAATCCAGAAGTAATACTATCTGGAAGAAATGTGAATAACAAAATGGGACAGTTTATTGCATCAAAGGTTCTTAGGTTAATGAGCACAAAAGGTCTTAATATTAAAGGGGCAAACATCTTAATTTTAGGGGTTACTTTTAAAGAAGATTGTCCAGATATTCGTAATACTAAGATTATAGATGTGTATAATGAGCTGGTTTCTTCTGGAGCACAGGTGGATGTTTTTGATTCTGTTGCAAACAAAGAGCAGGTGAGGAGGGATTTAGATATAAATTTAATATCGGATTATACAATAAAACAATATTCAGCTATTATTCTGGCAGTTGCTCATACTGATTTCAAATCTATTAATTTTAAAAAGATGAAGAGTAATAGAACAGTTATTTTTGATGTAAAATCATTTATACCCTCCAATTGTATTGATGGAAGATTATAAAATTATATATTTTTGCCAAAATTTAATTTAAGTTGAAGGGGTATTCTAAATATTTTTGGTTTATACATTTTATAGGCGATGTTTTCTTTATCAATATTGCTTTTGTATTAATGTATGCTATAAAATTTGAGACAATAGATTTCTCAGATAAATATAGATTTCTAATTATAATCTATAATTCTGTCTGGATTTTAGTTGCGTTAATGTTACAACTATATGAGCTTAAACAGCTTAAAAGATTGGATCGTGTCTTATTTAATCTCTTTAAGGCTTTCTCTTTCAATATATTGATTCTTACAGCGATACTTTTCTCTCTAAAAGCATCGGAATTCTCTCGTGAACACCTTTACTATACTTATTTAATACTTTTAATTTTAATTATTTTTTGGAGGTATTTAGCGATTCAATTAATCAAACTGTATAGAAAATCAGGATTTAATTACAGCAGTGTAGTAATTGTTGGCGGAGGAGAGGTTGCTAAGCAATTAAATACTTATTTTAATTCTGATAATGTATTAGGGGTTAAATTAATGGGGGTTTTTTCAGATTCAGAGATTACTTTTGAAAGAAAAGAAGGTGTTGTCTCAGGGGATCTAGAGGCTCTGGAAAAGTTTGCATTACAGAATGATATTGATGAGATTTTTTATACAATGCCCCTTACTTATACTAAAAAGATTAAAGATTTAGTTGATTTCTGTGATAAATATATGATAAGAATTAAGATTGTGCCTGATTTTAGAGGATTCCTTTTTAAAAGAGTAAATATTGATTTTTTTGATGATGTTCCAGTGATCACTTTAAGAGAAGAACCTCTTAGAGACTTTGTGAATCGATTTTTGAAGAGAATGTTTGATCTAATATTCTCAAGTTGTATAATCTTTTTTGTGCTCAGTTGGTTATATCCACTTATTGCTATCTTGATTAAATTATCATCAAAGGGACCGATTTTATTTAAGCAATTAAGATCGGGAGTCAATAATGAAGAATTTGTATGCTATAAATTTCGATCTATGACTATAAGTGATGATGCAGATTCTAAACAAGCAACTCAAGCAGATATAAGGGTTACTTGGCTAGGAGAATTTCTAAGAAAATCCTCACTTGATGAGTTTCCTCAATTTATAAATGTCCTTATGGGTGACATGTCTATTGTTGGTCCAAGGCCGCATATGTTATTGCATACTGAGGAATATTCAGCACTGATAAATAAGTATATGGTTAGGCAATTGGTTAAGCCAGGGATAACTGGTATTGCACAAGTGAGAGGTTATAGAGGTGAAACCAAAGAATTACAAGATATGGAAGGGAGAGTAAGGCTTGATGTTTGGTATATTGAGAACTGGTCATTGTCTTTAGATATTAATATTATATTCCAGACAATTTTGAATCTATTTAAAGGAGATGAGAAAGCTTATTAAGATCTTTCTTTTTGTGTTTTATTCTTTTTGTGCTCTTGCTCAGTCTGATATATTTCGTGCTAACCTAGATAATCAATTTAGTGATGTTTTCTCAGATGCAAATACAAATGATTTTGATACTACTCAGAATTTGAGTATTTCTCCAAGGTTTTTTGTAGAAAGCTCAAGCAGTAATAAGCATGAAGTTTATAGTACTTATTTATTAGGAATAAACTTTGAAAATAGGATTAAAAATAAATTTATGTTTATTGCCTGCTATGATTATCTTGCTGGAGATTATAATTCTGAGATTCAACGTTATCAAGATTCGTTAGGGATTCATTATCCTGGATTTGGCCTAAAGGATAATAGGTTGCAATTTAATGTTAAGTATTTAGCAAATAAATTTATTGCATTAGATATTGGACATGGCAGACATTTTATAGGTGACGGTTATCAATCTTTATTGTTGTCTGATGTAGCATCTTCTTATCCATATGTTAGATTCACCACTAAATTTGGTCCTATTAAATATTACAACCTTTATGCTACATTTCTTAATCCGAATATGCTTGATTATGGAAGAAAGAAACATGCGACTATACATTATTTAGATCTTGCAATTACACAGAAAATTAATATTGGTGTCTTTGAGTCTATATTATGGCAGTCTAAATCAGAGGTTGCAAATAATGGATATGAGTTGGCATATTTAAATCCTGTGATATTTTATAGGCCAGTAGAATTCTCAAAGCAATCTAGTAGGGGCAATGCTTTAATGGGAGCTAATTTTAATGTAAGATTTAGCAAGACAATTTTGTATGGTCAGTTCATGTTAGATGATTTGAATATTTCTAGAGCTTCGGATGGAGATGATGGATATACTGTAGAAAATTCTAATGGATTTTTTCAAAATAAATTTGGTTATCAGTTAGGTTTAAAAGGTCAGATAGATAATCTTAAGTGTTTAATTGAGTATAATCAAGTGCAGCCCTATACTTATGGGCATAGGACTATTTTACAAAATTATTCTCACACAAACCAAGCATTAGCACATCCTCTTGGGGCTAATTTTAAGGAACTTATAAGTATTATAGAAATGCGGAAAGGGAAGTGGAGATATAAGATTAAGACTATGATTGCTAATGTTGGTCTAGATTCATTAGATACCCATTACGGACAGAATATTTTTGAATCAGATTTGGAGGCTAGCACTGGTGGCCAATATTCTTATGGTAATTTTAATGGACAGGGTGTAAGTACAACTATCTTTTCTTTTCAGCCAGAGATATCCTTTAGATTAAAAGGCTTTGATTTGTTCGGATCTCTTTATTATAGAAGAAAAAAATCTGATCTATTAGATCAAAATTTATTGTTTTATTCGGTGGGGCTTAGAACTTTCCCATTTGCAAATTTTACAGATTATTAGAATTCTGTAAAAGCTTTTCCATCTTTATAGGCAACAATGAAGGAATTTTCATACCCTTTCTCTTGCATTCTTCTTTGGTAATTGAGAGCCTCATCTGAGCTGTAAAATAATCCAGATAAGTAGGCAGTAGTTCCTTCTGACATAGGGATTGCAATTACATTTGGCTCATCAAATAAATGCGCAGGAGTATCAAAACGACCAAAGGTTCCTAGGTTAATTCTAAAGATATAAGCGCTGCCACCTTGAGCTAGTTGCTCTTCTTTACTGAAAGATTGCATTAACTCTATTCTTGATTTCTTTAGAGCATTTCCAATAGCCTCAGCTTTCTTGTTGTCACTCTGTTCTTTATAAATGTAAATTAAGTTTTCATAAGCAGGTAAGAATAATTTATCTTGCTTAATTGATTTTTGAAATAGTTTTATAGATATCTTAAGGTTTTCTGCAGCAGTTGGATTTGTCCATTTTCTTGTTCCTTCTTTTTTGTTTTCACGCGCTGACATAAAAGCAAATTGGTAATATGCAATAGCCATATTATAAGTCCAACCCCTTGTATCATACAATTTCCCGGTCAATCCTTTTAGATACCTTTTAGCCTGTCCTACCCCACGTTTTTCTTCAGTGGCTAGATGAGCAATTGCTAGATTAGCCCTAGCAAAATTTAATCCGTCATCAGTGATTTCTCCTCTTTTTAATTTCTTTTCAGCATTTTTTAGATGGCTTTGTGCAGTTTTATATTCTCTTCTTGATAGAAACTTGACTCCTTTGTCATAGTCACTAATTCCCTCCTGGATTTGCACCATACTTCTTTCATCAATTCTTTCAACTTTATTAAATTGCAAATGATCATCAGTTTTTACAATTTTAACATTTGTAATATCTGGCTTTTTACCTCTAGGTGTAAATTTATTTATTTTTTTATCAGCCTTAATTTGAGCGTTATTTGAAGTAGCTTTTTGATTCTTTTTATTTAGTTTTTTTTCAGCAGTATTCATTCTTTCAATCACTCTATCTGCCTCATCCTCATTCCCAGAATTTCTGTAAATTGCCTCTAAAGTTACATATGCTTGGAAATTAAATTGATCTTTTCTAATTAGAGAACTTAGTAATGAAGCTGCTTCATCTGGATTTCCTACTAAAGAATGGGCTATAGCAATATTATACGTCCATCTGTCATCATTATATGCTTTAGATGTTATTAGATTTAATAATCTTTCTGCTTGAGTTAGGTCTTGTTTATTACCAGAGTTAGCATAGGAGAGAGCCATATTTGTATAAATAAAATTCATGGCATCAGCACTAAGCTTCGCTCTTTTGTAGCGCTTCATTGCTGCCTGGAATTCCTTAATTGCAGCAATATACTCTTGGTTTTTCATTAAAGATACTGCTGAAGTATAGTGCTCAGCTGCAAGTTTTGCTTGGTCAATTGATCTTTTTGTTAGATCTCTTTGTTTTTCATATTGCATGGTCTTATCTACATCTGAGATTGGCGTCCAATCAAAGGCAGTAATCCCTTCAGAAAACGAAGTATCAATAGCAGATGCTAGAACAATATTTATACTTATGGTAGATATTATAGCTACTAAAAACAGGATTCTTTTCATCATTTTTTATTTTTTGCTTTTCAGGTTGCCAAATTATGAAAAATTATTGAAGTATAATTTTGTAATTCATAATCTGATTATTTTGTTCAATCTTCATAAGATAGATTCCTTTCGCAAAAGTAGATAAATCTAACTTTGTTGAATTCAATTCATTATGATTGTTTTCAACCTCTAAAAGTTCATTTCCTATGGAGGTCATAAATGTAAGATTCACAGCGCTGCTTGTCTCAACTGTAAGAAAGCCATTTGTTGGATTTGGATATATTTTTATGCTTTGATTAAGATTATTTAACCCATTAATATTATAATTTATCACATAAGAAGTTTCTTCACAATTATTATTAGTTACAACAACATAGTATTCTCCCATTGAGGTGGGGTTAAAAATTTCTGATGTGGCCCCAGGGATTAGCGTCCCATTTGCATTATACCATTGATAAGATGAGAACCCACTAGTAGCTATAAGGCTATTTCCATTTATCAAAATATTAATTAATATTGGGTTAGGTTCATTAACAACAGCTGAATTGATTGTCGAGCAATTATTAGCATCTGTTATCGTTACATTGTAGAATCCTGCGCATAAACCAGTTGCAGTCTGAGTTGTTTGTCCATCATCCCATGTGTAAATATATGGTGGAGTTCCTCCGTTCGTAGTTATTGAAATGCTTCCATCACAATTATCATAACAACTTGCATCAATTGAGGAGGTCGTATTAATTATCTCATCTGGTTCCAATACATCTACAGATATATAATCTAAACAACCATTAATATCAGTTATTGTACAATAATATGTTCCGGCAAATAATCCGCTTGCTATATTAGTATTTTGGCCATCTGACCAGAGATAAGAATAAGGAGCTGTTCCTCCATTTGTTGTGTTAATACCTGCACTACCATTATTTTCCCCAAAACAACTAACCGTTGTCGATGTGGTTGTGTTAATTATTGGATCAGGATTTGTAAGCGAGAAAAATTGGCTAATATAGCAGCCATTTTGATCAGTAACACTTATTGAGTAAGTGCCAGAGGCAACAGTTGTAATATAGCTATTGCTTCCGTTTGACCAATTGTATATTAGTGGTTGCGTTCCTCCCCAAACATTTATCTCTGCTTGAGAGGTGCCATTATGACAAATAATAGAATCAACTGAGAGATTTGCTGTTATTGGTTGGGGTTGGTATATGTTAAATGTATCTGTTAGAGTTGTTATTCCATCATACACTGTAATTATATAAGTGCCATTACATAGATTATCTAAGTTATTATTAGTTGATGTAAAGCCATTAGGACCAGTCCAGTTATACATGTATGTAGAGTCTCCACCATTTGCAGTAATATTTAATGTTCCATTACAAGAGTCAAAGCAGGAGGCATTTATAATCAAATCAAGATTCATCCATAATGAAGAGGGTTGGGTAAGCTCAACTGTATCAAGATAAGAGCATGAGTTGTTATCTGTAATTTCTAAATAATAGAATCCAGCTTCAAGATTTATAATGTCTTCATTGTTAGATGAAAATCCATTATCACTAGCCCACATTGCGCTAAGCATTCCACTTCCTCCGATTGATGAGATATAGATTAGACCATCATTTGAGCCATAAGTACTTATGTTTGATATTGAATCGATTAGAATCGTTATTGGATTCGGTTCAGAGATTAGAAATCCAATGCTATCAGAACATTCTTGCCAATTCATATCTGTAACAATGCAATAATAATTTCCAGCATTTAGATTACTTATTGTATTATTCGTGTCACCATTATTCCATGCATAGATATAGTCACCACTTCCATTGTCAATTGATAGAACGCTAGCATTGCCATCATTGGCATTAAAACAAGTAATTTCTGAAAAGTAGGAACTTTCAACTTCAAAGACTGAACAATCTACATAGTCTAAGGAAGTAGAATCTAGATCTAGGTTTTGAATAAGGTTTCCTATGCTATCTACCTCATTAGTTTCCCAGAGTGCAGAATAAGATCCATAATTTGCACTTGGTCTGAACCTAATTCTGATAATTACCTGATGTGTAGTTCCAGGGTTAATTATTATCCCAGTAGTATCTCCACCTACACCCCATATACCTAGAGCATGTCCATTATTTGCAATATTATATGTCATAGAGGACCAGGAAGATATATAGGGATTATACCATTTTAAATCAAAATCTGTTGCTCCTATTGCCAGACTATCATGCATAATATCAAATTCTGGACGGACCCTAATATCACAGTTGCTTGTATTTGTTAAATTTAATGTGTCATATGCCCAGACCATAGGTGCATATACTGGATCAGGCTCGAAACCTACTAATGCTTGTGTCACATTCTTATTACAAATAGAAGCGCCATTTACTATAATAGATTTAAAAAGTATAATTGTAAAAATCAATAGTAATTGTCTCATATATTCTTCTTTTAATGTTTACAAATATAAAGGAATATTAGATATTATAGTGTGTATTTTTATTGTTTTAGGATATGTAATCTCTTGTATTTGGTCAAATGATCAAGTAACGTTTAGCAATATAATTCTAATTGAGGACACTTAAAGTTTTATAAAAAAAGTTGCAGGATAATTTTTTTTTACTATTTTTATGGCCAAGTTTACGACAAGAAACTTAAAACAATATGAAGCAAAGCTACTTTTTTCAGGTTATACCTGGTCGCATTTTATTTCCGTGTTTATGCGGTTTTTTGTCGTTATTTATTTTTGGTAATCAAACCATTATACACAGTGTATAGTGGTTTTTTACATATTATAACTAAATCTAATCTCGTTTAATTAAAACAATTATTATGAAAACAACAATCAACAAAAAAAATCCTGGGAGAATCCTTGGTTACTTAATGGCAGTTGCCATGGTATTATTTGCTAATGTTTTTGCTTTTAGTCAGATTTCTGCTCCTTATTGTGAAACTTTTGATGCAGGCGCTCCTGGCTGGACCAATAATGGTTGGGTGAATGATCAGTATGGAACAGCTTCTACAGGAACAGGTCCTAGTGATGATATCACCGGTGGCGGATTCTATATGTATTATGAGACATCAGGAGCACCTGCTCCTGTAATTGATATTACATCTGACTCTATTGATATATCTGCATTAGCTGCTCCAACTTTATCATTCTACAATCACATGTGGGGTGCTACTATTGGTCTCTTGAATGTTTATGTAAATGGTGATTCTGTATGGAGTCAATCAGGTGACCAAGGTAATCAATGGAACTATGTTCAAATAGCTTTAGATTCTGTTTCTGGTAGTAATGTTTCTATTAAGTTTGAAGCATCTTATGGTGGTGGTTTTACTGGAGATATTGCAATTGATCAAGTTTGTGTAGATGAATATATAGTAATCAATGGTTGTACTGATCCATTTGCATTAAATTATAATGCAAGTGCGAATACAGATGATGGTTCATGTAATTATTGTCAAGGTACTTACCTCGCTTTAAATATGTTTGACTCTTGGGGTGATGGTTGGAATGGAGCTGAAATGACACTTACTGGAGCTAATAGTGGTACAGTATTTGGACCATATACTATCGCATCAGGACTTGTAGCTATGGAAATGATGTGTATGGATGATGATTGTTATGCTATTGATGTAACTTCAGGATCTTGGCCAAGTGAAATCACTTGGACTATAACTAATGATACTGGTGCGGTTTTAGCTTCTGGTGGTGCTCCTTATTATAATCAAGGTGCTTTAAGTGTTGGTGTTACATGTCCAGTTTATGGATGTATGGATTCATTAGCTCTTAATTTTGATTCATTAGCAACTGCAGATGATGGTTCTTGTGCTTATATTTGTGACCCTTATGTTGCTTATTCTTCTGTTGTAAGTGCACCTTCTTGTAATGGTGCATTTGATGCAAGTGTTAGTGCAGGTGTTAACAATTCATTTGGTAATGACTTTTGGTTATGGGATAATGGAGCAACTACGTCTACTATTACTGGTTTAGCTGCAGGCACTTATTCTTGTACTATTACTGACTCAGTAAATTTATGTACTTCTGTAACTACTGTAACTGTTAATCCAACTCCTGTTATTACTCTTGTAGGGACTACTTTCGATGCAGTTCCTGGTCTAGCTAATGGAGGTGTTACTTTAGCGGTTTCAGGTGGTACTCCATGTTATAATGGTGCTGCTATGACTCTAGCTGGTACGCCAAACACGACTACGCAATGGGCTTCAAATGCATTTGATGTTATTGCTACTTCAGATTTACAAATTACTTCTGTTGACCAGCCTACTATGGCAGGTTTTGGTACTGGAAATGTTTGGTACAGATTAGGTTCTGGGCTTGGCTATGAGGATGACCCTAATGGATGGATGTTAGCTGGTTCAGCAGCACTGTTAGCTAATTTTACTGGAGAGATGTCTAATATTCCAGTATCTATTAATATGACTGCAGGTGATACAATTTGTATTTATGTTGAAGGTGTTGGTGTAAACTGTGTATTTGGCGCAGGTGCTACTCCAACTTATTCTGTAGCTGTTTCTTCTGATGCTAATATGTCTATTATAGCAGGTTTCGGTACAGGTGGAGCTCCAGGAATGGGAACTACTTTACCTAGCCCTGGATCATATGATTTTGGTGGTAATCTTAACTATAATCTATCATCTTACACGTATTTATGGAATGATTCCCTTGCCACTACAACTCAAAACGTAAGTGGTTTAGGATTAGGCCCTATTGGTGTTACTGTTACTGACTGTAATGGTTGTACAGGTACAGGTGGTTGGTTTATATTGACAAACTATGTATATGGTTGCATGGATACTTTAGCTAGCAATTATGATGCTTCTGCTAATACTTCTTGGGATCAAGATTCATCAGGTTTAACGCCTCCATGTCTATATGATGGTTGTACAGATTCTTCGGCAACTAATTATGATGCGAGTGCAAATAATGATGATGGTTCTTGTACATATAATTGTATGCACCCTAATAGTGGAAGCTGGGATGATGAGTTAACTGTAACTTTTGCTCCTGACTGGAATTCAGACCAAAATTCATGGTACATACTTAATGCTATAACTGGAGATACAGCGTTAGCTTCTCCTCCTTATGCAAATGGTGGTGCTGTTGATGTTCATACGCTTTGTGCTATGGACGGATGTTACTATATAGTTGGATGGGATACTTTCGGTGACGGATGGGGAGGAGGTACTCTCGATATCGTTGATTATGCTGGTAATACTCTTGTAACATTTACAGTACCTTTTGGTACTGGAGCTAGTTCACCAGTATTCACTGTGGGTACTGCAAACTGTACTCAAGGTTGTACAGATTCTATATATGCGAATTTTAATATATTAGCTACAATTGATGATGGTTCATGTGCTGATACTATTTATGGCTGTACAGATCCTAATGCAAATAACTACACTCCATACTCTAATATTGATGATGGTTCTTGTTGTTATGAGAATGTAGTTTCAATTTCTTGTTCTGGTGGTTCATGGCAATCAGAAGTTTCTTGGGATATATCAGATGCTTCAGGTACAATTGTGCTTTCTGGTGGAGCTCCTTATGCTTCTGTAGCATGTTTACCGGATGACTGTTATACAGTTGATATGTATGACGCATTTGGTGATGGATGGAATGGTAATATAATTACTATGACTGATGCATCAGGTAATGTTATAGGTTCTGGAGGTTTAATTTCAGGTTCTTCGGGCTCATTTACATTCTCTACAGGTTCAGCTATTTGTCCTGTATATG
>Ga0066831_10000303_pt1 | contig 11767 bp, 13 predicted proteins | sample ETNtaG_FD_66436 | JGI IMG/M metagenome (GOLD analysis project Ga0066831, IMG submission 66436) | Marine microbial and viral communities from oxygen minimum zone, Eastern Pacific Ocean - ETNP201306PF49B | ecosystem: Environmental > Aquatic > Marine > Oceanic | place: Pacific Ocean: Eastern... | reverse complement strand
AAAAGAATCAAAACCGAAAGAAATTAATCTTTGTTTTTTTGATTAGACTCATTTTTTCCTTTTTTAAATTCACTCATCCCTTTCCCTAGCCCTCTCATTAATTCGGGTATTTTTTTGCCTCCAAAAAGCAATAATACTACTAATGCTATAAGAAGCCATTCTGTGCCCCCCATTGTAAATAACAATAATTTTGAAATCATAATTTCTTAAATTTAATTATACTGCAAATTTATGCTTTTTGATTTAATATGCGTTATATAACCAATTTGATGGGTTTTGCTTGTCATAACCCTTCCAGATCTCAAAATGAAGCTCTGTTTTATCGTCCTCTTTGTGTGTTGTCACAACACCTATTTTCTCTTTTGAAAGCAGCCTCTCTCCTGTTTTTACCCCCACTTCTTTTAATCCAGAATAAACACTAAAATATTCTCCGTGATTTATCAAAACTGCCTTTCCCTCTCCTTTAATAAAGAAAATCCTAGAAACTGTTCCGTCAAAAACCACCCTAACATCTGCGTTTTTATCTGTTGCGATATCAACTCCATTATTAAAAGTTTCAACTCCTGAGAAAACAACATGTTTTTGCGTTCCATATCTACCAACAATTATCCCTTTTTCTAATGGCCATGGTAATTTTCCCTTGTTATTCATGAATTCAGATGAAAGAGCTAATGCCTCTGGAGTTAAGTTATAATTGCTGTTTTTTTCTCTTGATTTTGCGATTTCCTCCTTTATTATTTCCCGTATTTTCTCTTCAAGTTCTCTAGCTTTTTTCTGTTTATCTTTGAGTTGCTTTTTGAATATTTTTTCTGATTTGCTCAATTTTTTAATTAGCTCTTTTTTGTCTTGTTTGTGATTTTTTATGCTTTCCAATTCTTGTTTTTTTGACCCTACTAAAAGTTTTTTTATAGCTAACTCTTCCGTCAACGAATCTTTTTGTTGTGCTAATTTTTTTTTCTTGCTTACTAGTTGGGTCTTGCTTTTCTCAATCTTAATTACTTGGCTTTTTCTAAACACGGAATATTGTTTTAGATATAGTATTCTTTTATAAGCCTGATTAAAATCAGCAGCAGAAAAAACAAACATAAGATTGTTCCTTTTTCCTTTTTTCTTAAAGGCAGCATAAATCATTTTGGCATATTCATCTTTTAATTTTCTTAAGGCCTCTTCTTCTTCCTTAATTTCTTCCTCTACTTTTATTATAGCCTCCTTGTTTTTTTTTATTTTTTTGTTAAGTAAACTTAATTCAATATTTAGCGCAATTAAAAATCCTTCTTTATTTCTTAGTTGAGCTTCTAATACCTTTAAATAACTAAGTGATTTTGTTTTGTTTGACTTAGTTCTATTAAGCAACTCTGTAGTATAATTAATTTCTTTTTCAATCTTTAATTTTTGTTTTTTTAGATCTTCTTTTGTTTGTGCCACTATAAGTTTTGACACACAAAAAAACACCAAGATTAATGCTAATTTAATTGCCTTCATTATATAAATTTGGCGTTTCAAAAAGTATTTTTTTTGGTTTTTTAAACTCAACTTTTGAATATTCTATAGTTGCTTCAAAAGACTCCTCTGCTTCAACTTTTAGGTTGATTTTTCTTGGAAAATTGTCCTCCTCTAAATAATCTTCTAATGTGATTTCTAATGTGTTTTTATTGGCAAGCCGCTTGATATTTTGAACCTTGTAAGTATTAGTAACCAAATAACTAACACTGTCAGCTATCAAATAAAAAAACTCTCTGTTTGATTTTAGTGTGTAATTTTTTTTTAGAATCTTAGGGTTGGCGGTAATTATATCTTGAAAATCGTAAAATGAAAAATCTACTTTTAGCAATTCTCTTGCTTCTAATACTGATTTTGTAAAATGTTTTTTGTTAATCCTGTTTATCAAAAAAACAGAGTCTGGAGTGATTTGCGCTCTAATTATTTCGATTCCAAAAGGGCCTTTAGCTGAAACCCAAATAATACTATCTTGTCTGTTTATTATATTTACATTTACTGTAGTCTCTTGGTTTTTTTGTACAATTTTTACTCTTCCTTTTAGACTTAGCCATTTCGAATAAGTACTATTAGAATTAACTGAATTTATGATTTCCGTGGGTTTTTTAAGAGAGTTACTAAAATCAGTATTTGTTACTTTTTTTACCCCACAAGAGGTTAAAAAAAACAAAACTGACACTATACAAAAAAACTTATTCATAAAGTATTCCTTCTTCAATTTTCTGATTAATAAAATCACTAGCCTCTCCTATTGATCTAGCTTTTTTCCATTGATATATTGCGTTATCCACCTCTCCAAGCTTATATAAAACATCTCCGTAATGCTCAACTATCACAGAGCTTTTTTCGCCTCCGTTTAATAGTGCGTTAAACAGCCATTCTTCTGCTTTTTTATATTCTTTTAGTTGGTATAAAACCCATGCGTATGTGTCTTGGTAGGTGCCATTATTTGGCTCTATTTGATTACACCTGAAAGACATTTTTTTTGCCTTTTCTAAATTTTTCTTTCGTAGTGATAAATAGTACGCGTAATTATTCAAAATTAACAAATTATTAGAGTCTATTTCTAGCGCCTTATCATAATATTGATCTGAAAGATTGTGCTTTTTTTTTATATGATAAATATCTGCTAAGGATGAATAAAATTCCAATAACAAATTTTGATTTTCAACCACAAATTCAACTCCTGTTTCTAAAGATTTGATTGCTAAATCATAATTTTTAAACCACTTGTTAGACACCCCATTAAAATAATAAAATAGTGGGTCTGAGGGGAAATAATCAAGGGCCTCAAAACTAGTTTTCAGCATTCCCTCAAAATCATTTTGTTCCGCCTGAATAAACAAAACTTGAGTCCAAGTTTGATTTTTAGATTTATTATTTTTAAGTGTGATCAAATATTGCTCTTTTGCTTTTTGATATTGATTGTCAGCATATAAAATGTCTGCAAAAACAGCTCTTGCTTTTACATCTTCGGGGTGAGTTTTAATTAATATCTCTGCCAGCTCATAAGCTTGAGTTTTCATCTCTTCATTAAGTGCTATTAATTGATAATAAGAAATTAGGATTCTGATTTTTGTGTCTATATTCAGATTTAAACTATTAAACGCTATTTTTAACTCCTTGTATGACTTTTCATTGTCTCCATTCTGCCTATAATAATCAGCAAGCGTAAGATGAACCCTTCCGTTGTTAGGGGCAATGTTTGCTATAGATTTAAATACCTCAAAAGCCTTCTCTTTTTCATCATTTAACAAATATAGTTCAGAAAGTATTTCCATAGTCTCAATGTCGTTTGGAAACACTTCTAATATTGAAATCAATTCATTAATAGCCCCATTTAAGTTGTTTAACTCTCTATATAGTTTGTGTTTTTGCAGAGATAGTTTTTTGTCAAAACCCTTGTTTTTTTGTAAATCATCATAAACTTTAATAGCTTTTTTAAAATTATTTATATAAAGATATGCGTCTGATAGTTTAAAATATAACACCTCATTGTTTGGCTCAAGCTTAATTAATTTTTTATATTGTTTAGCGGCATTAATAAAATCCTGTTTGCCAAACAATATTTCAGCATATAAAAGTGAGTACCACCTGTTATTAGGGTCTAATTTTACAGCTTCTTTTATTTGTTCAGTCGCAATTTCATAGCTTCCTTTTTCTGCATTTATAATTGCAGATTCATAAAAAGGAAGGGGGTTGTTTGGATCAATTTTTATACACCTAGAAAAATACCCTAAAGCCTCGTCATAATTTTCTAATGATTTGTCTTTAAGGGCATTAAAAAATTGAGTGTCAAACAGTTTTTTTTGCTTCTCTTTTTCTGGTTTTTTATTATCTTTTATAGTGGCGGCTCCCTCAGGGTAATAAGACTTCCATTGTGCGTAAGAAGACAGGCTAAAAACCCCCATTAATAATATTGCTAAAACTTTTCTCATTATTTCAGCCCTGTGCTTCCAAATCCGCCAGCCCCTCTTTCAGATTTTTCTAAAGTTTCAACATCTAACCAATCTGCTTTTTCGTGTTTTGCAATAACCATTTGTGCTATTCTTTCTCCGTCTTCAATTATAAATTCCTCTGATGAAAGGTTAACCAAAATCACCCCAACCTCTCCTCTATAATCAGCGTCAATAGTGCCGGGAGAATTTAATACTGTAACTCCTTTTTTAAAAGCCAATCCACTTCTTGGACGAACTTGAGCCTCATAACCAACTGGCAGCTCCATGAATATCCCTGTTTTTACAATTGTTCTCGCTAATGGCTTTAAGCAAATTGACTCGGAAATATTTGCTCTTAAATCCATTCCTGCGGAAGCGGAGGTTGAGTAATGAGGTAATTCATGCTTAGATTGATTAATTATTTTTATTTTCATGCTGTTGGTTTTGGTTTTTCTAAAAGATATACAAATATGATAAATCCTAATAATAACAAAGAATTAATCATTAAATTAAAATACTGATTATAAACAAGAAGATATATGCCCAGCATACTAAATAAATATAGAGATATTTTTCCGATTTGATAGGGTATTGGAAAATGTTTTCTTCCAAAAAAGTAAGAGGCTGATACCATGCTGAAATAGCACACTAATGTTGCCCATGCCGACCCAACAAATCCCATTTTTGGAATTAATATGACATTAAATAGTATTGTGATTGCCGCTCCAATTATTGATAAATAAGCTCCAAAAATAGTTTTCTCCGTTAGTTTATACCAAATTGATAAGTTAAAGAAAATTCCTAAAAATAAATTTGCCAACATCAATATTGAAACTACAAGAAATCCTCTTTCGTCATGATATTCTGGGCCTAAAAAATTTATTATAAACTCGTAAAATATTATTACGCCTAAAAAAATTAGCATCATAATAATAACGAAATATTTCATAACATCTGCGTAAACCTTTCTGTCTTCTTTCTTTTTATGTTGCGCAAAAAAGAATGGCTCTGCGGCATATCGAAAAGTTTGAACAAATAACAACATGATTATTGAAAGTTTATAAAATGCCCCATACAAACCTAATTCATGTGAGGCTGTTTCTGGATTGGGCAATAAGTGTTTTAATAGCACTCTGTCAATTGTTTCGTTAATCATCCCAGCCAGACCAGCTAAAAGCAAAGGAAGAGCATAAATCATCATTTTTTTCCAAAGTAAGCCATCAAAGACATGTCTTGTCTTGATCATTTCTGGAACTAAACAACAAATCATGAAAATTGAAGATATTAAATTTGAAATAAAAATGTACTCTATTCCCAGCTCTTTATATACAATAAAGTATATGTTTAACCCAATATTTACAACAATATTAAGTAGTTTTATTGTTGCAAATTTAATCGCTTTTTCTTCTTCTCTAAGTTTTGCGAAAGAGATAGATGAGATTGCATCAAGTCCAACAATAATAGCAAACCACTCTATAAATCTACTTTCAATGCCAGTCCCTAAACAATTGGCTATTAATGATGATCCTGAAAACATTAATAATATAAAAAAAGAAGAAGAGAAAACTAGTGAAATAAGTGCTGTACTGTACACTTTTTTGTTGTTGTTTTCCTTTTTTGAAAAACGAAAAAAAGCTGTCTCTATTCCGTAAGTTAATATAACAACTAAAAAAGCAACATAAGCATACATCTCTGTTACTAGCCCATATTCTTCTGGCAAAAAATAACGCGTATATAATGGAACTAAAAGATAGTTTAATAGTCTCCCCATCACACTACTCAAACCATAAATAGCGGTCTGACCTGCTAATTTTTTAATCGGATTCAATAATTAAAAGTTAGGTTTTCTTTTTTCCATAAATGCAGTTGTGCCTTCAATAAATTCTGGAGTTCCAAAGCAATTTCCAAATTCTTCTTTCTCTACTTCAAATCCATCAATACCAGTAATAAAACCAGCATTTACTGATTTTATTGCTCTTGCAATTGCCATTGGTGAATTTCTTTTAATCTTAGAAGCTATTTTTTCTGACATAGAAATTAAATCTTCTTGGCTACAAACATAATTTACCAATCCCCATTCTTTTGCCTCATTAGCAGATAACATTCCTGCTGTAGTAATCATTTCCATGGCTTTTCCTTTTCCAACTAAATTGGTTAATCTTTGTGTGCCTCCATAACCAGGAATTACCCCTAAAGAGACTTCTGGCAATCCCATTTTTGCGCTTTCAGAAGCGATACGAATATGAGCTGCCATTGCTAATTCCAGCCCCCCTCCTAGTGCAAATCCATTGATTGCCGCAATAGAAGGTGTTCCTAGTTTTTCCAATAGATCAAATAGCATTTCTTGCCCTTTTCTAGCTAAACCCTCTCCAGAAGCAACATCAAAAGATGCAAATTCGCTAATATCAGCCCCGGCCACAAATGCTTTTTTATCAGCCCCTGTTAAAATTATACACCTTACTAATTTATCTTTATCTGCTTTTTTAATAGCATTACTAAGCTCCGAAATAGTAATGCTGTTTAGTGCGTTTAATTTTTCAGGTCTATTGATGGTTAAATAACAAATCCCGTCTTTGTGCTCACTTATAATATTCTCGTAATCCATAATTGTTGTTTTGCACAAATATAAATTATTTCAATTTATAAAAAACAAAAACCTATTCCTATAGGATAGGTTTTTTAAAAAATAAGGCTTCTGTTATGTTTAGCCATTAAGCGCTTCTGCGCCGCCAACAATCTCAAGTATTTCTCCTGTAATTGCAGCTTGCCTTGCTTTATTGTAGCTAAGGGTTAATTCTTTTTTAAGTTCCCCAGCATTATCTGTTGCTTTGTGCATAGCTGTCATTCTAGCGCCATGCTCTGCAGCGTGTGAATCTAAAACAGCTTTAAATAGTTGAGTTTTTAGTGATTTTGGAATTAATTGTTCGACTATTTCCTGTTTTGTTGGCTCAAAAATATAATCTCCAGAAGCGACATCTTCATTCTTGGTTGTTTGAATAGGCAAAAAGTTTTCTGAAATAACAATCTGAGTCGCTGCGTTTTTAAACTGATTATAAACTAACACTACTTTGTCATAGTCTCTTGCAATAAATCCCTCCATTATCCCATCTGCAATTAGCGCAACATTAGCAAATGTTAAATCCCCAAATAAAGAGTGGTGTTTACCAAAAACACTAAAGCCATTTTTATCAAAATGTTCTGAAGATTTTTTGCCAATTGAAAGAATCTTTATTTTAGCATTTGAATACTCATCTTTAATCAAACTTTTTGCTTTTTTGATAATCGATGTATTAAATCCACCGCACAAGCCCCTGTTAGAGGTAATTGTTACCAAAAGAACTTTTTTTATTTCTCTGTTTTGAGAGTGCCCGCCCCCGCTAGAAGAATCTAAGGTTGCACTTAACCCCTCTAGCAGCTCTGTTAACTTATTTGAATAAGGTCTGATTTGAATAATAGCATCCTGAGCTCTTTTAAGTTTGGCTGCGGAGACCATTTTCATTGCAGAAGTAATCTGCATTGTTGAGCCAACAGATGTAATTCTTGATCTTATTTCTTTTAAATTAGCCATGTTTTATTTTATATATTTTGATGATAACTCGGCGGCTGTTTTTTCTAAAGTTGATTTAATTTCTTCTGTTAGTTTTCCAGAAGACAAAGCGTCAAGTGTCTCTTGGTGTTTAGAGTGTAAATACGAAATATATTCTTCTTCAAATTCTTTAATCTTATCTACAGGAACATCCATTAATAAGCCGTTTGTTCCACAGTAAATAATAGCCGCCTGTTCTTCAACTCTTAATGGTGAATATTGGCCTTGTTTTAATATTTCTACATTACGCTTGCCTTTTTCAATAACAGCATTTGTTGCAGCGTCAAGATCTGATCCAAACTTAGCAAAAGCTTCAAGCTCTCTATATTGAGCTTGATCTAATTTTAATGTTCCTGCAATTTTTTTCATTGATTTAATTTGGGCTGACCCCCCTACTCTTGAAACTGAAATTCCTACATTAATTGCAGGGCGAACTCCTGATAAGAATAAATTTGATTCTAAGAAAATTTGTCCATCTGTAATAGAAATCACATTAGTTGGAATATATGCTGATACATCACCCGCTTGAGTTTCAATAACCGGCAATGCTGTTAATGACCCTCCTCCCTTTACAATATTTTTTAGTGATATAGGCAAGTCATTCATTTGCGCAGCAATCTTATCATCATTAATAACCTTTGCGGCTCTTTCTAATAGTCTTGAGTGTAAATAAAAAACATCCCCAGGGTAGGCCTCTCTTCCTGGAGGCCTTCTTAATAACAACGAAACCTCACGATAAGCAACAGCTTGTTTTGATAAATCATCAAAAACAATAAGTGCAGGGCGACCGGTGTCTCTAAAAAACTCGCCAATTGCTGCTCCAGCTAATGGCGCATAAACTTGCATTGGAGCAGGATCAGAAGCATTTGCAGACACAATTACAGTATAGCCTAATGCGCCAGCCTTATCTAAAGTGTCAGCTAAAGCAGCAATGGTAGATGCTTTTTGCCCAACAGCAACATATATACAGAAAACAGGCTCTCCTTTTTCATAAAACTCCTTTTGATTAATAATTGTGTCAATAGCTACCGCTGTTTTTCCAGTTTGTCTATCTCCAATAATTAACTCCCTTTGACCCCTTCCAACAGGAATCATGGCATCAACAGCTTTTAAGCCTGTCTGTAATGGTTCGTCTACAGGTTGACGATAAATTACCCCGGGAGCTTTTCTTTCAATAGGCATTTCATAAGTTTCTCCGGTAATAGGCCCTTTTCCATCAATAGGATTTCCCATGCCATCAACCACTCTGCCCAACATTCCCTCTCCAACCTTTAATGAAGCAATTTTTTTTGTTCTTTTAACCGTATCTCCCTCTTTAATCCCTTTTGTTGGACCTAATAATACAGCGCCCACATTGTCCTCTTCAAGATTCAATACAATTGCTTGTATTTTGTTTTGAAACTCTACCAATTCTCCTGATTGCACATTGGTAAGGCCATAAATACGAGCAATACCATCTCCTACCTGTAAAACTGTTCCCACTTCTTGTAATTCAGAATCAGACTTAAATCCTGATAGTTGTTGTCTTAAAATTGCTGATACCTCAGCTGGTTTTACTTCTGCCATTGTTTTATTTTTTAGAAATCCTGCAAATACAGGTTTTTGTTAAACGTTTGTCTTAATTCCGATATTTCTGTTGAAATACTTGCATCCAATTGTTTATCCCCCATTCTTATAACAGCTCCTCCAATTATGTTTTCATTAACAACTTCTTTTAATTCAACCTTATTGTTGGTTTGAGATTTAATGTATGTGATTACCTTAGCTTTTAATTCTTCGGAAATCTTAACTACTGTAGTTATGGTTGCTGATTCAATGTTGTTTTTTTGTTTATATAAATCAATGAAGCTTTGTGCTATTCCCCCCAACAAAGACTCCCTTTTTTTATTAATAATAATGCTTATAAACATCATGCTTAACTTGCTAATCTTATTAGTGAAAATCTGATCAAAGATTTTTAGCTTACGATCTGTTTTTACAATTGGGCTTTTAAGTAATAATGACAACTCTTTATTCTCTGAGCAAACACCATCTAATAGTATCATGTCGTTATACGAATCCCCTAAGCTGTTTTGTTCAATAGAAAATTGCAATAATGCTTTTGCGTATCTTATGGCTACCCTTGATTTTTTCATCAATTAAGATCTGTGTTTTTTAAAGCCCCCTGAATAAACTCTTCTTGATTAGCTTTTTCTTTTAACTCCCTTTTTAAAACTTTTTCTGCAATGTCAATTGACAATATAGCAACTGAATTTTTCAACTCAGTAATTGCCTTCATTTTTTCATTTGATATTTGTTCTTTTGCTGAAGTTAAAATTTTATCTGCCTCTTTGTTTGCTTTTTCTTTTGCTTCTTTTATAATGCCTTCTTTTATATCTCTAGCCTCCTTAAGTAAGACATCTCTTTGGGCCTTGGCTTCATTTAAGATTCTTTCATTGTCGGCATTCAACAACTCCATTTCCTCCTTAGCCTTTTCAGCTGATTTTAAAGCGTCTTCGATGCTTTTATTTCTTTCATCAACAGCGGTTAATATTGGCTTCCAAGCAAACTTTTTTAACACAACTAATAATATTGTAAATATTATCGTTGTCCATATAATTAATCCTGGGTCAAATGATATCATAATTTTAAAAATTTTAAATTACCTGTCACCAACCGTAACAGGTAATTTGATTAACCTTTTTTGTGCTTTTTTATCCTTGCATAAGCGCAACAACAACTCCAAATAAAGCAACCCCTTCTACAAGAGCGGCCGCAATAAACATATTGGTTTGAATCATCCCTGAATGTTCTGGTTGGCGAGCCATAGATTCTAGTGCTTTACCCCCAATCATTCCAATTCCAATTCCTGCTCCAATTGCCGATAGCCCTGCTCCAATTGCTGCAATTCCGTTGATTTCCATTTTTAATAGTTTTTAGTTAAACAAATTGATTAATAATTAATGATCTTCTTCTTTTACGGCCAGACCTATAAAAACAGCTGACAGTAGTGTAAAAATATATGCCTGTAAAAAAGCCACCAATATTTCTATTAGAAATATAAACAGCACAAACATCACTGATATTGGGGCCACAGACCAGCCCGCCACAACGTTAACTCCATTATTTGAAGCAACAAAAATTAACGATATTAAGCTAAATATTATAATATGTCCTGCAGTAATGTTTGCAAAAAGCCTAATCATAAGGGCAAAAGGCTTTGTAAAAACCCCAAATATTTCAATAGGAATCATAATTGGTAATAACGCTACTGGTGTTCCTGGCGGGCTTACAAGGTGTTTCCAGTAGCCCTTATTTGCAGATATTGTAATAATAACAAATGTGAAAAGAGATAAAACAAACGTTACCGAAATATTCCCCGTAACGTTAGCCGCTCCCGGTGTAAGACCCAATAAGTTGTTGATCAATATAAAGAAAAAGATGGTAAGCAAAAACATTGTATATTTTTTGTACTTAGGGCCAATATTTGACTTTATAATATCATCTCTAACAAATAATATTAGTGGTTCTAAAAAAGACTGCATTCCAGAAGGAGCGGTTTTGATTTTATTATACGAACGAGAAGCTTTAATTACAATTAGTAATAGTAAGAGTCCTGAGAACATCATTGATGCAACGTTTTTGGTGATTGAAAGGCTGATAAATTCCTTGTTGTTTTCTTCAACTATTTGATCTTTAAAATCTTTGTGAAGATCAATCTTATATTTTCTATCGCCTTTAGTTACTACTGATTTTCCATGATCAAAAGATGATGACATAAAAACATCTAGCTTGCCTTCAGCATATAAAATAACTGGCAGTGGAATTGATACGTTGCCCCAAAGGTGCCATTCGTACGAGTCCTGTATATGGTGTAAAATTTTTGGTGTCGGATTAAAACCGTTTTCTTTTGAAGAGGCGCTTTCGGCAAAAACATTTACAGTTAATGCGCTCATTAATAAAAACGTAAAGAGCAATGTGTAAATTGTTTTATTCATAATTTTTATCTCCTTGAAATTTGGCACAAAAATAATTAAATATTACGTCCTGAAAAGAATATAATTAAAAATTTATTTTTTATTTTTTTATTTTTTTCTCTTTAATAAAATCTCAAAAAAAAGAGCAAAGAGATACACAAAAAAGAAATTATAAATGTAGTTTTTTTCAACAGATGTATTATTTAAAATATTTGGAAGCAAAAAGATAACACACAAAATTATTCTTAAAAAATTAACGCCCAAAGAAAGTAAAGGAAGCGGTTTCTTTC
>Ga0066831_10000292_pt1 | contig 11876 bp, 8 predicted proteins | sample ETNtaG_FD_66436 | JGI IMG/M metagenome (GOLD analysis project Ga0066831, IMG submission 66436) | Marine microbial and viral communities from oxygen minimum zone, Eastern Pacific Ocean - ETNP201306PF49B | ecosystem: Environmental > Aquatic > Marine > Oceanic | place: Pacific Ocean: Eastern... | reverse complement strand
ACTTTTGCTAAATTAAAAAATAGCTAATGAATTTACATGAATATCAAGGAAAGGAGTTACTAAATAGTTTTGGAGTCAGAATACAAAGAGGGATAGTTGCAACAACACCTGATGAGGCTGTAGCTGCTGCTGAGAAACTTCATATTGATACTGGTACTAGCTGGTGGGTTGTGAAGGCCCAAATACATGCTGGTGGCAGGGGTAAAGGTGGGGGAGTGAAGTTGGCCAAATCATTAGAAGAAGTAAAATCCATTTCTAATGATATATTGGGAATGCATTTAATAACACCACAAACCTCAAAAGAGGGTAAATTAGTTCATCAAGTATTAATTGCTGAGGATGTGTATTATCCAGGAGATAGTGAGCCTTCAGAGTTTTACATGTCTGTTTTATTAAATAGATCCACTGGAAGAAACATGATAATGTATTCTACAGAAGGTGGAATGGATATTGAAACTGTTGCAGAAAAAACCCCACATTTAATCTTTAATGAAGAGATTGATCCAAAAGTAGGGCTGACAGAGTTTCAATCTCGTAAGATTGCTTTTAATTTAGGTCTATCAGGCACTGCTTTTAAAGAGATGATCCGGTTTGTTAATGCTCTTTATCTTGCATATGATAAAACAGACTCTGCATTGTTTGAGATTAACCCAGTTCTAAAAACATCTGACGATAAGATTATGGCAGTTGATTCTAAAGTAACTATTGATGAGAATTCATTATTTAGACATAAGGATTATTTAGGATTGAGAGATAAGAGAGAGGAAGATGTTGCTGAAGTTGAAGCGGCAGAGTATGGACTTAACTTTGTAAAACTTGATGGCAATGTAGGTTGTATGGTAAATGGGGCAGGACTTGCTATGGCCACTATGGATATTATTAAAATGGCAGGAGGAAATCCAGCCAATTTTTTGGATGTAGGAGGTACTGCTGATGCCAAAAGAGTGGAACAGGCATTTAGGATCATCTTAAAAGATTCTAATGTAAAGGCAATACTAGTAAATATTTTTGGTGGCATTGTAAGGTGTGATAGAGTTGCTCAGGGTATTGTTGATGCATATAATAATATTGGAGAGATTAGAGTTCCTTTGATTGTTAGACTAGAAGGAACAAATGCTAATGAAGCTAAGAAGTTAATTGATGAGAGTGGTCTTGAAGTAGAGTCTGTTATTCTACTTCAGGAGGCAGCTGACAAGGTTGCTAATGTATTGGCTTAATTTTAGACATTAGAGTGTAAGTGTTACTTGGAGTTCTTGTTTTTGAATTATGGTAAAAAGAACTAATACAATAATTAATGGTTCTTCTAAAAAGGACATTTTAATTGATACAACTTTTTTGGAGGGAAATATCAAAAGAAAAGTTGTTGTTTTCTCTCATGGTTTTAAAGGGTTTAAAGACTGGGGTCCTTTTAATTCAATTGCAGAATATTTTGCAGCTAGTGGATTTGTGTTTGTTAAATTCAACTTCTCATATAATGGGACATCTATTGATAGGCCTTCCGATTTTGTTGATTTAGATTCTTTCGGAAATAATAACTTTTGCAAGGAGCTAGATGATTTAGGATTAGTAATTGATTGGGTTATAGAAGAGTTTAATAATCCTGAAATTACTTTATTTGGACATAGTAGAGGAGGTGCCATCTCAATACTTAAATCAGCTGAGGCTAATTGTATTTCAAATGTAGTAAGTTGGGCGTCTCCATCTGATTTGATTGGCAGATTACCAGTTAATGAAAAACAAAAGAAGTGGAAAGAAACGAATGTTGCTTATATCTATAATGGGCGTACAAAACAGAATATGCCCTTATATTATCAGTTCTATAAAAACTGTTTAGCTAATTCAGAAAGATTAAGCATTAGTAATGCTTTGCGAGATATGAGAGTGCCACATTTACATATTCATGGTGATGCAGATCCTACTGTTTTGGTTGATGAGGCGTATAATATTAAAAAATGGAGTTCAGGTACTCAGCTATATATAATTAAGGGTGCTAATCATGTATTTGATGGGTGTCATCCTTATAATTCACTATCTTTTCCTAGAGATCTAAGGGATGCTATAGATACTACAATAGCTTTCTTAAAAGCTTAAGGAAGCTGATGGAACTTCATTTTGGCTGGCAAATTCTTTCTCCAAATATTTAAAATATCCTGAAATTGCAATCATAGCTGCATTATCTGTGCAATATTCAAATTTAGGAATATAGAGGTTTATTTTCTTCTCGTCAGCTAATTTTTGCAATTCACTTCTAAGGAATGAATTAGCAGACACCCCTCCTGCAATTGCTATTTCTTTAATTCCTGTCTTATAAATAGCTTTTTGTATTTTCTCTAATAAGATATTTACGATACTATATTGTATTGAGGCACATAAGTCTCCTAAGTGTTCTTGGATGAATTTAGGGTTTTTTTGCACACTGTCTTGTATCTTATATAGGATGGATGTTTTAAGTCCACTAAAGCTAAAATCTAAATCTTTAACTTTAGGTTTTCCGAATTTAAAAGCATGGATGTTCCCTCCTCTAGCATATTTATCAATTAAAGGCCCGCCTGGGTATGAAAGTTGCAGGATCTTAGCTGATTTGTCAAAGGCTTCACCAGCAGCATCATCAATAGTTGTACCTATTACCTGCATATTACTATGGCTTTCAACTCTTACTATCTGTGTATGCCCTCCAGATACTGTTAAGCATAAGAACGGAAATTTTGGCACTGCTTTTCCCTCATCTATAAAGTGAGATAATATATGCGCTTGCATATGATTCACAGTTATTAATGGGATTCCCATTCCCATTGCATATGCTTTTGCGAATGAGCTGCCGACCAGTAAGGATCCTAGTAATCCTGGTCCCTGGGTGAAAGCAACCGCATCTATATCTTCTTTGCTGATATTTGCTTCCCTAATTGCCGTATCAACTACAGGTATGATATTTTGTTGGTGTGCACGTGAGGCTAATTCAGGTACAACACCACCATATAGGGAATGGATTTCCTGAGTAGCGATTTCATTAGAAAGTATTCGTCTTCCATGTATAATTGCAGCAGAGGTGTCATCACAAGAGGATTCGATACCTAAGATAATAGGTTCTTTAGGCATCAAGATTATTTAATGAATGACCCATTTTATCTCTTTTTGTTTTTAGATATAATGTGTTATGCTTGTTAGACTCAATTTCAATTGCTGCAGTGTCAACAATTTCAATCCCATATCCAATAAGTCCAACTCGTTTCTTTGGATTATTGCTTAACAACTTAACTTTAGTAACATCCATAGCTCTTATTATCTGAGCGCCTATACCATAATCTCTATCGTCAGCCTTAAATCCAAGTTCAGTATTTGCTTCCACAGTATCTCTTCCATTTTCTTGAAGCTCGTACGCTTTCAATTTATTTAGTAGACCTATTCCTCTCCCTTCTTGATTCATATACACTAGGATGCCTTTGCCTGCAGTCTCAATCTGTTTCAGGGCTTGATGTAGCTGAGGTCCACAATCACATCTACAACTTCCGAATATGTCACCCGTCAGGCAGGAAGAATGAACTCTTACTAATATCGTCTCATCTATTTCCCATTTTCCTTTATAGATTGCTAAATGTAATTGTCCGTTAGTGGTTTGTTTAAAAGCTTTCATTTTAAAGTCACCAAATTCTGTAGGTAATTCTACTAAAGCTTCTTCAGTAATTAGGGATTCGTTTTTTATACGGTATTCAATAAGGTCTTTTATTGAGATAAATTTCAGATCAAATTTCTGAGCGATCTTGAATAGCTCGGGTGTTCTTGCCATAGTTCCGTCCTCATTAAGAATTTCAACAATAACGCCAGCAGGATATAGCCCTGATAGTCTTGCTAGGTCAATTGCAGCTTCAGTGTGCCCGGCTCTTCTTAAGACGCCTCCTTGTCTTCCTTTTAATGGGAAGATGTGTCCTGGCTTTCCTAATTCTTCTGGTTTTGTGTCTAATTTAACCAATGCTTTAATAGTTTTTGCTCTATCTTGGGCTGAAATTCCAGTTGTACAGCCGTGGCCAATTAAATCAACTGAGATAGTAAAAGGAGTCTCAAATGCGGCCGTGTTTTTACCTATCATAAGATCAAGACCTAGCTCTTCGCATCTACTTTCTAAAAGAGGGGTACAGATTAGTCCTCTTCCATGGGTGGCCATAAAGTTAATCATTTCAGGTGTTGTCATCTCAGCAGCAGCCACAAAATCCCCCTCATTCTCTCTGTTTTCATCATCGACTACAATAATCACTTTTCCTGCTTTGATATCTGCAATTGCTTCTTCTATAGTGTTAAAGTTCATATTTTTCTTTTGAAGTTGCAAAAATAATACAATTTGTATTATTTTATTTTTTTAGGGTGATTAAAAAAGGATTAATTTTTATAAGAGTAAAAAGCTCTGAATCATTCTTTGCCTTATAGATTAATAATACAGCAATAGGAAGGAAGAAGATGTTAGACAACCACATTCCTTCATAAGCTTGTATGCTTAAATCCTTAGCTGCTTTTTCGCCAATCATATTTAGTACGTGATATAGGATGAAGAATAGAGTAGAGACTAATACAGGCAGCCCGAATCCTCCTTTTCGGATAATTGACCCAAGAGGTGCACCAATTAAAAATAATAGTAAGCATGCAACTGCTAAGCTGATTTTTCTGTGCCATTCAATTTTATGTTTAGCGATGATAATGCTTTTATACTCTAGATTGTTTTTATTTGCTCTTGCGATTGATCCTAGTGTTCTTACCTTACTTATTGCAATATCATATTGTTGTTTCTTGTTATTTGAGTATATAATACTCTTAAGTTTGCCATCTATTATTAATTGGTTCCTATATTTATCTGATATATCATCTTGGAAAGAGACTTCCTTCTCTATATATATTAATTGTAAAGAATCAATAGCATTGGTTAATTGCTTGTTGTTTAGCATTGCATAATGCCCTTTATATAGGTTTTCACTATTTCTTATAGTATTAAAGCTTTCCAAATCAAATCGGATAAGGTCTTTTTTAAAATGTGTAGTTCTGAAAGGATTATTTTTTTTTCTTTTTATCTCTGGTATATCAACATAGGAGTGTCCGTTATAAAGCGTAAGTTCTAAGAATTTCTCATCAGGAGTTATTTGCATCTTACCGCTTCTGGCAATTAACACTTTATCATTGCCAGTCTCAGATGTATGATCATAAATAATAATGTCTTTTAATATAGTTCCATCCTGCTCTTTTTTGTCTACTTTAATGCTGAACCCTTCAAGGTCATTATAAAAGACCCCCTCTTTAATATTTAGTGCAGGTTTTTTCTTCTGAATATCATATATCATAGAGCCATTCTTAAGATTAGCAATAGGCATTACATAATTTGAGAATAAAAAAGAGCCGTAACTAGAGAGTAGAACAAATATTATAAGTGGTGTTAATAGTCTGTAAAATGATATTCCTGCGGATTTTAAAGCTACAAGTTCATATTGTTCGCCAAGTTTGCCAAATACCATAACTGATGATAGTAGCATGGCTATTGGGAGAGCTATTGGCACAAATCTGGCGGATGCATAGAATAATAGTTCAGCAATTTGATTGATTTCTAATCCTTTTCCTACCAGGTCATCAATATATTTCCAAAGAAATTGCATTAATAGAATGAATACAGCTATAAAGAAAGTTGCAATAAAAGGCCATAAGAAAGATTTTATTAGGAAAAGATGTAGCCGTTTCATAAAGAGTTTAAATTAAAATCATGTATTAGTTATATCTCTAAATATATTCTCTGAGATATTTCTTGGCGATTCTAATGTGTTTTTTGTTATGTAGGACATTTGTTTTAATAGATTTGCAAACTAACTCTACAAAGATACTATATTATGGCGTTAATACAATCAATGGAAAAGCAAGGTAATTTTTTATTTAAATATAGAGGGCAATTTCCAGTTGTATTGTTTGTCCTAGCACTTCCTTTTATGTATTCAACAGATTACAATAATATAAGTGAAGAAACTCAAACCTATATGATCTTCACAGCTATTATATTCTCTATTATTGGGTTTTTAGTGCGTTTTTATACTATTGGTACTACTCCCAAAGGAACCAGTGGTCGTAATACTGACAAGCAGGTGGCAACTGTTTTGAATTCAACAGGAATGTATTCTATCGTTAGACATCCTTTGTATCTAGGAAATTATTTTATATGGTTAGGTGTGGCTACGTCTACCCTAGATATTTATTTTACAGTAATTATGAGTTTGCTTTTTTGGGTTTATTATGAAAGAATAATCTTTGCTGAAGAGCGATTTCTAGAAAATAAGTTTGGTGTTGCATTCGTCAGCTGGTCCAATACTTTACCTGCGTTTATACCTTCATTATTAAAGTTTAATAGATCTGACACCCCTTTCTCACTTATAACAGTGTTGAGAAGAGAATATGCAGGAGTTTTAGCTACTGTGATTGGTTTTACTTATATCGAAGGATTTAGGGGTTATTTTGCAAATAAAGTATGGAGCATTTCGGCTTTTAGTTATCAATTCCTAATTGTCGTTTTAGTTTTGGTTCTAATATTGCGATCACTAAAGCATTATACTAATATATTAGATGAAACGGGAAGAAGTTAATTTTTTATAAAAATAGATTTAAAAATAAGTGAAAAGAATATATTTGCATCCTTAAATCTGGCGTGGTAGCTCAGTTGGTTAGAGCGCAGGATTCATAACCCTGAGGTCGGGAGTTCAAATCTCCCTCACGCTACTAGAATTTAAAGACCCTTTCAAAGGGTCTTTTTTTATGTCTAGGATATATTAATTAATTTTCTTTGGATTCCTCAGTTTAAACTCCGGAACTATTCAGCAAATTATTTAGTAGATTTGTAGTATGAAAAACTTGATCCTAATTTTTAGTTTTCTTCCATTATTTCTTTTTACACAGACTGTTGATCATTGGGAAACAGTAGTTTTTGATAATGACATTTGGAAGTATTTGGAAGGCACATCTGAACCCGATTCAAATTGGAGAAGATTATCTTTTAATGATACTACATGGCTTCAAGGTCAAGGAGGTATAGGTTATGGAGATGGAGATGATAATACTGTAATTAATCCTGTCACATCACTTTATCTAAGAAATAATTTTCTGATTGTTGACACCTCTGAGATTGCAACTGCAATTTTACATGTTGATTATGATGATGCCTTTGTTGCTTATCTAAACAATGTAGAGATTGCGAGAGCAAATATTGGAAGTGTAGGTGATCATCCGCTTTATAATCAGGGTTCATCTTCGTTACACGAGGCACAAATGTATCAAGGTGGGAGTCCAGATCAATTTATAATTAGTTCTCAACTTCTAGATACTGTATTGAATCAGGGGGATAATGTATTATCAGTTCAAATTCATAATGATAATATCTCATCTTCAGATCTTACTGGTCTTATTTTTCTCTCATTAGGCATCAATAATCCTTCTAATAACTATTTTCCGACTCCTTTATGGTTTGTTCCACCATTAGTCTTTAGTTCTTCTAATTTACCAATAGTGGTAATTAATACTCTTGGACAAACTATTGTAGATGATCCAAGAATTGTCTGTGACATGGGAATAATTGATAATGGTTTCGGAGTAATGAACTCAATTAGTGATCCTTTTAATGATTATAATGGAAAGATTAGCATAGAATACAGAGGAAGCAGTTCGCAGTCGTTTCCTAAAAAACCTTATGCTTTAGAAACTCAAGATTCACTTGGGAATAACAATAATGTCTCACTTTTGGGGATGCCTATAGAAAATGATTGGATTCTTTATGCTCCATATACTGACAAGTCCTTAATGCGCAATTTTCTGACTTTTGATTTAGGAAGAAAAATGGGGCGTTATGCGCCAAGGACAGTTTATTGTGAACTTGTTATAAATGGTGATTATCAGGGAGTCTATATATTGATGGAGAAGATAAAAAGAGATAATGACAGGGTAGATATTGCTAAATTAGATTTTGATGATTTATTAGGTGATAGTTTGACAGGAGGATATATTATAAAGATAGATAAGTACACAGGAACGGGAGGGACTAATTGGCTTTCAGATTTCCCAAATATTGCAGGGGACCCACTGTATATTCAATATCATTATCCAGAAGCTACTGTAATGCATCCTCAACAAATGGATTATATTGAAAACTTTGTAGATAGTTTTGAGTATGCTCTTGCTGGACCATTTTTTGCAGATAGTTTAATAGGATATTCTAAATATATTGATGTAGAGTCTTTTATTGATTTATATATAATAAATGAGCTCTCAAAAAATATTGATGGCTACAGACTTAGTACTTATATGTATAAAGATAGGGATGATAATGGAGGTAAATTAACTATGGGTCCATTTTGGGATTATAATTTGGCTTTCGGTAATGCTAACTACTGCAGTGGTGGCATTACTTCTGGCTGGGAAGTTGATGGAGGTTGTGGAGGTAATAACCCATTTTGGTTCGAGAGACTTATACAAGATACAATTTATCAAAATAAATTAAAATGCAGGTGGGAATATTTAAGAGAAAGAAGTTTCTATGAGGATTCAATATTTAATTTCATTGATAGTTTAGTGTTATATTTAGATGATGCTCAGCAGAGGAATTTCCAGAAGTGGAATATTTTAGGAAGTTATGTATGGCCAAACTACTATGTTGGCAATACCTATCAAGATGAGATTATTTTTTTTAAAACTTGGATAGGTGATAGGCTGGCATGGATAGATAATAATATTGGAGGTAATTGTTATGATATTTTAGGCTGTACAGACTCTATAGCTTGTAATTATGATCCATCTACTAATGTAAATGATGGCAGTTGTATTTATAATTCAGTGTCATATGACACTCTAGTTTCAGCTATTAGTATAAATTGGAATGGGATTTCGTTATCTAGTTCTGGTGATTATTCTTCTTCTTTAGTTAACTCAGTTGGATGCGATAGTATTGCTAATATTAACTTTACACTTAATGTTGTTGGAATATATGATTCCTTTGGTAGAGCAGACAGGCTTCTTGTTAAGGTTGTTTATGTATTAGGGCAAGAAGTCTTGTCTAGAAGGAACACTACTCTTTTTTATATTTACGATGATGGAGCTGTAGAGAAAAGAATAATTATAGAATAAATAAAAAGCCCGCTCTAGGGAGCGGGCTTTTTATCTATATTCATTAGCTGATTATTCAAGAATTAATTTTCTTTTTATCGAAGTATCATTAGATCTAATGTCAATTATATAAACTCCTTTTCTAAGAGTTGATACATCTATTTTAGTTTGATTTGCATCTACTGAAGTATTTAATACCTCCTGGCTATGTAAGTTGTAGATTGCAATAGTATTAATAATAGAATTGCTTACAACATTTAAAGAGTTCTTAGCCGGGTTAGGGTATATTTCGGTAGACGAATTGATAGCCTGATTAATTCCAGTTGAGATAAGTGTGATGCAAGCATCAGGGTCACTACAAGTTACTGAAGGATCATACTCTACATAGAGAGAATCTCCACATCCATCTGGGAAATCACAAGATCCATCATCAGTGTTGGCTGATGCGTCATAGTTACAAGCAATAGTATATGTACATCCAAGCGTAACAGGAATACATGAACCATCATCATAGCAAGCAGTTATGTCATAATTAAATGCTAGAGGGTCTGTACATCCTGCAATGAAACAACATGAGCTATCATCAACTGTAGCTGTAGGATTGTAATTGTAAGCTGTTGAATCTGTACAGCCAAATGTAACTACTGGGAAAATACAAGTGTCCGGACAAGTAGCCATCGGATCATAGTTGGTAGCGGCTGAATTCATACATCCGTAGTCTGTTAAACATGAACCATCATCACAAGCTGCTGATGCATCATAGTTACAGGCAGCAGGATCTGTACATCCTGTTGAACCAAATATACAAGAGCCATCATCACATGTTGCTGAAGCATCATAGTTACAAGCTGTAGTGTCTATACATCCGAAGTCTGTTAAACACGATCCATCATCACATATAGCTGAAGCATCATAATTACATGCGTTAGGGTCTGTACATCCGTCCGGCAGAATACATGAGCCATCATCAACATTAGCTGATGCATCATAGTTACATGCTGTTGGATCTATACATCCAGCTACAAAACCTAAGGTTGCAAAAATTCTAGGATTTAAGTAGTTCTGAATCGTATCAAGATATAAATTTCCACTTGTTGGACCCATATTTGGACTACTTAGGAGTGCATTGGCTTCAAAAAAAGCTGGGCTAGTGACTCCTGGCACACCATTTACAGCTTGTGCCATCACGCCATATGCTGCGTTATCCCACCAGTCCCATGGTGCACTTTGTTCTACTTCGTATTGTCCATATGCATTAGGAGTAGTAGAAGGAGGAGGAGTTATAAAAGTATATAGGCCTTCATAATTATTTCCAACAGGATAATTATTAATGGTACTATACGTCGTATTATTAATTACTGATTGAGCAGTTATAGGATCAGTAAAGCTTGTACTAGCAAAAGGAGCATTGTTTCCATACATATCTTGATGTTTTTGCACAATATAACTTCCTTGCGCTTCTATAACAAAATCACCAGTTGTTGGTACAATTACATCTCCATTTGCGTAAGGTCCTGCCGGATCTTTAGCACAATGAAAAGAGACCATAGGAGCATCTCCATCTTCAAGCCAAGAGCTATCAGCTAGACATCCGCCAATATTGAATGCCATACTAATGTCGGAACTATAGCCAATATTGTTTGGTAACGCAAAAGGGGCTTGTCCTATAACGTTTCCTAGTGAATCATAAAGTGGCATATATCCCATGTCAGTCCCCCAGATATTTCCAAATACAGGAGGGTAAACATAAGGGATTGGGTTAGAAGGATCGCTTAAGTCTAGAAATTTTGTTAAGAAAAGTTCTGCTGTAGTATCTAAAGTTGCTATTCCTAGAGAGATATATCCTCCCGTTCCTTGTCCTCCAAATACGATTTTTGATCCATCAATTCCATAAGGATCTCCATTTGCTTCTTCTTGTCGCATAAATCTAATCAAGGATCTCCCATCTTGTATACTTCTATAGGCAGCTTGGATAAGCGTTGAAGTTCTTGTATTTTGATCTGTAGATGTTGGGTTCCAGCCAAGTCGGTATGACATTGCCACTGCTACATATCCTTTTTTAGCCCATCTAGTACATTGTTCTACTATTGAGAGATCTGTTTTAGATCCTGTTGCTTGCCCATTTATTACTGGAGGTAAAAAGCTACCAGTATGAGCTAAGATAATTACTGGTCTATCTGTTTCAGTATCACCAGTAGGCTCATAGATATCACAATTTATAGGTGCAGCAGCAGGAGGTAATCCTTGTAGCATAGGTAGGATACTAACATTTGTCGCATATGTTACGTCAGAAGTAACAGTTACTGCCGAAAACATGTCATCAAGATATCTTGTTTGAGAATTAGCTGTAAACCCTATAGTAAGTAGAGTAATAACTAAGATTGATTGTAAAGTTCTTTTCATTGTTTTGAGTTTTGGTTATTAAAGGTACAATATTACATAATTTATTTTATATCAAATAAAACAGAGCAATAAGTCATTCTTCCGATATAAGGCCCTCCATATACTTCATAGTGTTTATTATTTAATACATTAGATGACCCAACTTTTAGGGTTGCATTTATTTCATTAAGTTTCTTACTTATCTGGATGTCAAACAAATCATAACTAGGGACAGTGCCTGTAAACTGTGGTGACCCTTCATATTTAAATTCCTCAACCCATTTGTAATTTATACTAAATCCGAAATCTCTAAAGATCTTATTGCGTTTAGATAGATGAATATCTCTACCGATAATACCTAAGTTGTATTTGTGTTCTGGTGTATT
>Ga0066831_10000270_pt1 | contig 12397 bp, 15 predicted proteins | sample ETNtaG_FD_66436 | JGI IMG/M metagenome (GOLD analysis project Ga0066831, IMG submission 66436) | Marine microbial and viral communities from oxygen minimum zone, Eastern Pacific Ocean - ETNP201306PF49B | ecosystem: Environmental > Aquatic > Marine > Oceanic | place: Pacific Ocean: Eastern... | reverse complement strand
CCTTTCTGCTGTACCCTCCGAAGAGGATGTCCAGGAAGAAGAGCGCACCCACAAAGGCCGCCGCAACTCCGGCCGCCAGCATGTATACGCCAAGTTTTTTACTGTTTGCGAAATCCATTTCTTATGCCTCCTTGGGCTTTGTATTTGATTGTTTGGTTATTCGTTTCCGGGCCAGTCCGCCTGCCTCCACACGGAGGTACGACAGAACCTAAGGGCCTCGGCTCTTGTGAGCTTAGCCCTTTCCATCTCGATAGCGTTCTCCTCGAAACACTGAGAGATTTCTCCCTCTAGTACCTCTCGGAAGCACTCTTTCTGGTAGGGGTCCTGGCAAAACTTCACCAGGACCGGATGGCGGAGCTCCGCCAATTTTTCGTATTCCCTCTCCTCCGCAGAGAGAGGAATCGTTACTAGCACTAGTAACGACAGCAGAATCGCCGCCGTTACCGCTACTACTGCTTTGCTGCCCATTTAGGCCTCCTATTAGTGGTACACGCCGCAGTGGCTGCACCATTCTTTTCCGTCTTGAAAGCGCGAGTCAGCCCGGCTCTCTCGAAGGTCAATCGCCGCTTGCGCGACGTGGATAAAGTCGTCACAGATGTGAGGACCTACTTTCTCCGCCTTTAGAGCCTCGATCAAATTATCGAGGATCCAGGCCTTAGACGAGTTGGCGTGCTGTGGAGAGATCTTCGGGCAGTCCACCCGGAAATCACTGCAGAGACGGGCAACCGCCTCACTAATCAGCATCTCGATCGGCTTACTCATTTTTTATTTCTCCTTGCTTGCTCGTCAATTTTTCTTAGGTTCTGGTAGAACCTAACCTTTCTCTCATCCATTCGGCGGCCTTCATACCTCAGCATGAGGTACAGAGCTACCGCACTTGCAGCCCCGAGGACTGCCTTAAAAAGCTCGTAGAACATTGTCCCTCCTTAGGTATTATGTTCACTCTTTCGAGTGTGCATATTCTTATGCCACATTAGGGGGGTAGATTTGTGTGGGCTAAAAGAGGGGCTGATCCCCTCTTAGACTAGTGTATGTTGCCCTCGGACTTCGCAGCCTCTAGGTCTATGAGGGTGCTCTCTATCCCGCACAGCACCTTCCCCAGCTCGAGCATGGTGTCCACCCTCTCAGGACAAGCGTCACTGATAAAGGCCTGCGCCATTCCAGCGGTGGCTGCCTTGCTATCTAGCTTCTCTGCCAGGGTAACTATTATCTCCTCAGAGCTGAGCTCATGGCCAAAAGCCTGTGTAGCCGCGTGTATGGCCGCTGCCCTCATGGACTGTGTAAACCTGTGCATAAGCTCCGAGCTGTTTAGGCAGAAAATAGCCATCGCGGCCCAGATCATTATGTCGTCTTTTACATCAGGAATGTCGTTGTCTGTTAATCCGTACTCGAACCTAAATCCGCCATCGAAAAACACTATGGCAGCTTCACCTTGCTCGAGCTTAATATCTTTAGATTTACTCAATGTTGAGTCTCCTCTGTTTAAGGTGGTGGAAAGGGGTTTAGGGTGTAAATTAAAAAGAAGGAGCGCAGACGCCTCTGTAACCCCACGCAGCGTGAGCGTGTGTGCACAGCCGCAGTCGGTGATCGTCGCCTACTATTTAAGTAGCATCACCAGTCGGGCGTGACAGCTCTAGCGCTGCGGGGGGTTACAGAAGCGTCTCCGCTCCCGTCTTATGCTGGATCTGATCGGTTCTTTCGTATGATCCCAACCGCTAGGGCTAGGGTCATAGGTCCAGGCGTAACTAGGAATACTAGAAACGCCAGGACCGGATCAGACCACTCCATCAGCCTTTGGCTTTCCGGGGAGCGCGCCTTTTACGAGGCGGGCTCTTCGGCTTAGCCTCCGACTCTTCGGCTGTTCTACCAGCACTCCTGAACAAGCTGTTAAGCTCGTCCAATCGGTCTTCGAGGTCAACGCTCACCTTTCGGCGCTCTGCGTTGTCGATTTCCAGGGCCTCAGCCCTGGCATGGCTCAGCGCAGCTGCCGCCCCGATCAGGGGCTCAACTGCTGAAACCAGCGGTGCCAGCAGCCCTAAAACTGCCAGCGTCATCTCCTTGTCGCTCTCGATCTTAGCTCGAAAGCAACTACCTAGCTCTTGGACAACTCCAAGAGCACCGTCATTAGGGGTAGTCCTACCCATAATAATTCTCCTTGCCAACGGCAGCCGTCGGCTTTGTTGGTTAGTTGTTAGCGACCTTGTGGGCCGCAACGATTTTGTCATGCGCCTTCTCGAGCTTACTGAGCTCCTTAAGCGCCTTCTTGTGCGCCTTCTGCATCTGCAGAGCCGCGGCTTCGATGCCTCGCAGAGTTTCCTTGGCTGCCTGAACAGCTTTCGCCGCACTAACAACCTCGTCTGCAGAACTGTCCGAATTGAAGATATTGAAAATTCCCATAATAATTCTCCCTGCCTACCGGTTAAGGTCGGCTTTGTATTATTGATTCGCACCACTCTTTTGAGTGTGCATATTCTTATGCCACAAAGGGCCGCTACTTTTGCGCGCCCAGAACGTCTCGGATCCTCTTTAGATTCGAGACGTCTTTCTCACAGAGCTCCTTGAACAGCTCTACACATTCGACGTCATCTGCGCCAACATCCTCCGGTGGATCCCCGTCGGCTAGCATGCCCTCGTACGTCGCGATACACCCTTCCAGATCCTCGATCTGGTTGTCGATGCACGCTCGGAGAAGCCCTACTTCGAACTTCGTGAGGCGAACCTCACGCGTCTCAGCGTCAGCAACGTCAGCAACGAGGCTGGACATCCGCCCACCCCGAAGCTTCTTAAGCGCCACCTGTTGCTCGGCAAGGGCCTCGTCCCACCATCTCTTGTGCTCCTCGTCCAGGATAGCCTGGAGCTCGGGATCTTCCTCGATCATTGTTCCTCCTGTAAGTTACCAGATGGCCCATACTACGGACCACGACACAAATTCCACGGCCAGAAAAGCCCCTACCACTAGTCCAAGGACAAGTGTGTCGCTTGAGAAAAGGTTCTTCATGTTCCTCCTTACGCTGTGTACGCACCACGATTTCTCGTGTGCATATACTTATGCCACAAAGAGGGCCCTGTTTTAGAAGTCGGTGTCTACGCCCCAGCCGCCCCAATCGTAGGGCATTTCCAGGGTGTCATTTGGGGAGGACTCATAGAGGGTTTTGAAGTAGGTAACGTGGTTTTCCATGACCCCCGCGGCTTGAACGCTAAGCTGCGTAGGGTCCCCTCCGTAGTACACACGGAGCTTATCTCCGTCCACTAAGTTAAGGAAGGGGTCTGCGGCTTGTACGAAGAACAGCCTAATGAACTCGCTGGGGTACACACCCCGGAAGGCTTTAAGGTGGATCTTACCGGCTAGACCCACCTGAGCTCGGAGTCTCTTGGACTTATCTGGGTCCAGGTAGGACACGTACGCTACCATCCTGGAACTTCTCTTAGGCATAGGTGTCGGGCCGGAAGGTCGCTTTTACAGTGGCAGTTCTGCCGTGAGAGTAGAGGTCCAGGGAGCCTGACATCTGGCGGTAGGGACGGGAAGGACCGCCTTTACGATAGAGGAATTTAGCTTCTTTAAGAGTGCGGTCTATCCGAGATAGAACCTTCTCTAACTCAATGACCTTTAGCTCGCTTTTGCGAAGCTTTGCCTTCAAATCCGATATCTGTTTAGTGGCGCTGAGGAGCGTGGCTACCTGCGAAAAAGTTATAAGCACTACTATGAGTGCTACTATGAAACCTACAACCATTATGGACTTTTCAGAGCAGCTTCTCTCACAGCTCTAACTACTAGTGCCAGCGTAGAATATTGTATAGAAAGGCTAAAGTTTTCAAATCCTACCCGGGCGAGGATAATCATACCTACTAGTTCCCCTTTAGAGTTGAACACTCCTCCTCCGGAGCTACCAGAAGTCGCAGGGATAGTGTAGGCGTCCAACAGTGGGAAACGGTGTATACCGGTGGGACCGCTAACGATAGTGTCCCTCTTCTTACCGCAGAATGTCCCATCTAGTTTTAGGACCATGCGGGGGCTGCGTATGCCTAGGGGAGAAGCTAAAGAAAAGGCTGAGTCGCCAACGGAAGGAGCATCCCCAGAAAGGATAGCAGGAGGGATGGACGCCCCCTCTACCATAAAAACGCACACGTCTACTTCTTCCATGACCTGGACTATACGCGCCTTTAGCACCGCTCCCGAGTAAGAGGCCACCCTAAGGTTTGACGAGATGATAGTGGTGCCTCTAGGCTTGCAGACGTGCCCCGCAGTGATTCCCCAGCTTATGCCTTTTGCGCTGGCGACTATAACTCCGGAGCCCGTATTAGCCAGGTTTACTTCCGAACACTGGTTCTCGTGACACACCCCTAGGGACACTTCGTTACTTATGAAGGCGTAGGCCTCCATAGGAACCACCGAGGACCTCCCCGCGCAGGAGGTGAGGGTTAGGATCAGGATCGCTATAACTTTAAGCTTATTCATCTTGGCCTTCTCCTGCCCCTTCGGGTAGAAGGCAGTCTAAGTCTCCCATTATTTCTTCCATAGAGGCCTCTATAGCCGCGATCTGAGCCTGTCGGTCCCTGCCCCTAACTACCGGGTAGAAGTAGTCGCAGTAGAGCCTGTCTGGACTGGTTGCGCACTGCCCGTTAGACTGGGGAAGCATCGATCTGTATGAGGGTAGGATGTTAGATACTGCGCCTCTCTCACTGCCGTAAGGAGCGATAACATACACTAGCGTTCCCGAGGCGTGGACCTGTTCCGAGACTTCTTCTCTAGTAAGCCTCCGGTTAGTCTGCCCGTGCTCGTCACCTATTATAATCACTATTCGGTGGGTAACATTTCTAAAGTCTATGTCTACGCCGACGTTTAGGTCTTGAGGGTCGGTGTGCCACCGGACATTCTCTAGTAAGAAGTCTTGGTCTATGTCTCTATCGTCTGTAGCTACGTCGTAGATTAGGTCCCAGGTGCCCTCGTCCATAGCGCCCTGGGGCCAGTTCCTCTGGGTGATGTTACGCAGGGCTGCCCTTGCGTTTACTCCGTTGTTCCCGTCAGCTGGGACGCACCCGCGCCCGGGGGGGACTAGTATAGGTTGGATTTCATGCCCGATTACGGTAATTATGTAGCAGACGTTAGGGTTGCCTGCTAGCCTCTGCAGGGCCCTGTCAGCAACTTCTACGGCGGTTTCAATCTCGTGGTCTTCCATAGAACCAGAAATATCGATACCAAAGGCGACTATAGCGGTACCCTGAACAAACCCTTCGTCAGGGTTGCCATCGCAGTCATCGTCCAAACCATTGCATCTTTCTCTGCTGGGCAAGATTTCTCCGGCGCAAAGAAAGTACCCGTTGACGCCTTCTTCGTTTTGTTCGCAGAGAGCCCTTCCCCCTACACACGGCGGGCTCATTGGAGGGAAGTTCTCGGCGTTCTCGACTGGTACCAACTCCCCGGCGGCATTTGTGAAGCACATGGTCGATAGTCGGACATTTAGCCCGTTGCCTTCGTTGTCTATTATTCCGTCGCAATCGTCGTCTACTCCATTGCATATTTCAGGACGAGGTACAAAAAGTGGATTTTCACAATCACAGCGGCCCAGACGCTCGTCGACCAGGCCATCACAGTCGTTATCAAGTTCATCACAGAGCTCCGCCTCAGGAGAAACTTCGCCTACACATACTGGCTCTGGGGATTCTGCTGTGCATTGGAGCGTTCCTGGGTGGCACTCTCCTACTTCTAGGGGCTCTGGCAGGGTCGTGCAGCCATCTCCTAGACTGGGCAGGTCGTCTGCCGCGCCGTTACAGTCGTTATCTAGACCGTCGCAGATCTCGATAGAGGGCGTGACTTCTCCTGTGCACTCGGGTCCGTACCCGTAAGTACCATCGGCTTGCTCCTGGCACATGAGCAGCCCACCCTGGCAGACACCACTCTTTACTGTTACAGGCTCTTGGGTAAAACATGGCCTAGACAACGACACTAGCTGACTAAGATCACCTCCCTCATCGTTATTCCCGTCACAGTCGTTGTCTAGGCCATCACAAATCTCTGCTCGAGCGTTCACCATTGGCTGGCACGCTCCCCATTCGTTATTAAAGCAAGTCCGCTCACCTCTCCCGCATTCTCCTAGAAGGGCAGGCTCCAGGCTACAGTCCTCGGAGGCCCCCCATGAGCAGATAAGGGCAGCGTCAGGTTCCGCGGCGTCTACAGGAGCAGCGTCCCACTGGGTTATCACCGGGATGTCGGGCTCCGCGTCTCTTACCCCCTCGTCGGGGTCCTGGATAAGCAAGCGAGGTTCAGAGGGAGTAGCATCTTTAGGAGGGTCGGGTGTACTTTCATCCCCGCAGCCTATTATCAGCGCTGGTAAAATGAAAGCGACTCGAAGTCTCACCACAAAGACCTCCTTGGAAGAAGTAGGGAAAGCCTCTATATAACAACTGTGTCGGGCCGGAGGCCTCCGCCAAGACAACGGCTCCCAAAAGTTAAAAAACCCGCTATAAAGGGGCTAGGGCGCTACTCTGAGGGAGCGCGGCTGATCTCTTTTAGCCTCTGCTCGGCGTAGTGCTGGCGCATTTCAGCTAGACCTGTTTCTAGGAGGGTGGTCACCTCTCCTAGCTGCTTGTCGTGGTCGGAAAGAGTGGAGACTACCTCTGAGAACACCCGCTCGCGCTGGCCTTCGTATCTAGCCATCGTAGCGTCGAACCTATCCCGTATAGTCTGCTCGGCTGCTTCATGCCGGTCTTCCAGCTCCCGTACTTCCGCTCTAAACGTATCCGTTAGCTTATCAAGACGCTTCTGTAGGGTATTGTGCTGCCAGACGAGGAACCCTGCGAAGATTCCAAGGCTACCGAGCTCGATGAGCTGCTTTATAAAATCCGCTTCCATATAGGGGCCTCCTTTGCATAAATATATGCACAGTAGCCCCTCTAAAAACGTGTCAATAAACTGACAATATCTAGAAAATAGACAAAATTACTTGGTGCTAAAAAGACTGCTTTCGCCCCAGCACCTAGGCTCGTATATGTCGGATCCTCCAACCTCGAGTGTCTTGTCCGACCAGGTCTTTCTTTGAGTGTAGAAAGCGTCTCTCCCTGTTACAGGGCAGACGGCGGGGCATACTTCTACTCGCGTTGCCCAAGGCAGCACCTCCTTAATTTCGTGTAGGGGCTCCCCCAGAGCAGACAGTTGTATGCTGGATACTATGACTGTCTTACCACTCTTAAACAGCGTGACAAGCGCGTTTGCTACACCGGGGATCATAAAGGCTTCGTCCACTGCTACAGCTGCCAAGGAAGCGTCTGTGCAGAGAGCTAGTATCTCTTCGCCCGATGCTATAGGCGTAGCGTTTATGGACACCCCAGAGTGGGACTCTACTTTGGTTTTGCGAGACCGGGTATCCTGCTTAGGCTTAAACACGAGTATAGGCAGACTTCTGTAGTGTAGCCGCTCTACGGCTGCTATAAGCTTGGTCGTCTTTGAGCCGAACATAGGACCGGTAAAGACGATAAATTCAGGGTCGTAAGGTAGCACTAGGCATTCCCCTTAAGTTATATCTCCCCCCCAGTATACCTCCAGTTATGCTTACGAAGCCAGCACTTAGCGTTCCTCTGTTGCAATGCCCTTTGCTTGTGGATAAGTCCGCAACACCCTAAACCTTTTTTATGAATCAACGGCTGAGAAGCTAACTACATGTCTTCTGGCTCACATAGGAACTCTAGGTATACTAAAGAAGAACTTACCGAGGCGGTAGCAGCTTATGAGGAACACGGTAGCTACAGAAAGGCTGCGAAAGCTTTGGGCCTCACTCTACGAACGTATGGGCGTAGGCTGGACAGGGCGATACAGCAGGGAATGCAGCCTAAGAACAAACCTTTTAGGGAGATCGACGCCTCAAAAGGGGAAGTAGAGGACGCCGAGAGCGGCAATGAGAGAGTGATCTCTGGGAAGAACGTGAGTTCTCTTGAGGAGCTCATAGCCGCAGCTGAGGTGGATCTTAGTGAGTGGATAGTAACAAAGAAAGTAATAAATAAGTGGGACTCCGTAACTAAGGAGGGCCTGCAGCCGCTCTGGCAGGTTAAGGCCTGGCTAGAGAGAAGACCGGACTGGTTTGTTACTCCTGTAAAAGCAGTACACCCGGTAAGAAGGATAGAGCCCAGGGCGACTCCTTCGGTAGGCACAGCCCTCATAGTTCCGGACTCTCAGCACGGGTATAGGAGAAGGTCAGACGGTACCCTGGAGCCTCTTCACGATAGAAAAGCTTGTGACCTAGCTGTACAGGCTGCGAAGCTACTCCAGCCAGAGGTGGTAGTCCTACTAGGGGACATGCTGGACCTAGCTCCTTGGAGTACTAGGTACACTACGGACCCCTCTTTAAGATATACGACGCAGCCTGCTCTAGTAGAGCTTCATTGGTGGCTAGCCTCAGTAAGAGACGCAGCCCCCGCAGCGGAAATAATCTACTTAGAAGGTAATCACGAGAATCGTATAATCAGAGCTATAACCGAGAAGATAGACGAGGCGGTGGGGCTGTGCCCTGCCAACGATTTGGGCGGCTCCCCTGTCCTAAGCCTGGAAAACCTTCTGGGACTACAAGATCTAGATATACAGTACGTAGGACCTTACGGCTCCAGCTGGTGGCTGTGGGACAAGATACAGCTGCATCACGGCAGCATTGTCAGAAGCAAGGGAGGCCAGACCACTACAGCGATGCTAGCTAACGCTACCCACAGCCAGGTGGTAGGACACATCCATAGGAGAGAGTACGCCTGCCGAACGATAGATACCCAAAAGGGGCCTAGAACCATAGCTGCTATGAGTCCGGGATGCTTGTGCCGTATAGACGGGGCGGTCCCCCACGCCGGAGGCAGCACCGTGCTAGACTGGCAGCAGGGACTAGGCGTAGCCTATAAATCCTCCTCAGGGGTAGATATGCATTTGATCCCCATAGACAGGGGCTCAATGTTCCTTCACGGAAGACAGTACCGAGGAGAGGATCGAATAGCAGAACTGCGCTCAAGTACGGGGCTACCCTATTAGACTGCTTTAGCGTACTATTAGCGTATGCCGAAGACTAACAAAAAAAATCTGTTAGAAGCAGCTTTGCGTAAGACCGCCAAGATACACGAAGAGAATGGCAAGTACGTCTTAAAGTCTAAGGACGGTAAGAAGGTGCTGGGCACCCACGAGACTCGAGAAAAGGCCTTGGCTCAAGAGCGGGCTATCCAGGCCAGCAAGGCCGGGCGGCGTAAGCATGGTTCGGATAATCTAGTAGATGCCCTGCGTAAGACCGCCGCAGAAGAGTTTGCTCCGGGCATACCCAAGTCCCGCAAGATAGAGCCCATACCAGAAGTCCAAGCTGCTAAGTGGCGGCTAGCAATACAAGAACACGACGCTGAGAGAGCGGGTAAGCACTGGGACTTACGCCTAGTAGATCCTAATAAGCGTAAAGCTCATTCCTGGGCTGTTCCTAAGGCTAAGTGGCCCGGAAAGAAGAACCGCCTGAGGTTAGCTATACAGCAACCAACGCACACAGCCCAGTATGCCCTTAACTTTCAGGGTAAGATTCCATCCGGAACTTATGGAGCGGGCGAGGTAAAGATAGTTAAGAATACTGGCACTAACGTAAAAGTAGAAGACGGAGTGGTCAGGTTTTCAGTACCTAGAGTAGGTAACATGGTCCTCAGAAAAACAGACGGGAATAAGTGGCTTCTGATGAGAGCGAAGAAAGCCTCTGACTTATCAGGTCAGGTAAAAGAAAAGACAATCCTAAAGACAAACACTATAGATCGCCTAAGAAAGCTGATTAGTGCCACGGATAGCTTTAAACTGCCTAAGGGCACGCACCATATTAAGTTAGGACCTTATGGGTATGCAGTACTTAGGCGTAATAAAGATGGATCTGCAAATATTTATGCTGTGCGTCCTGCTGGAGCTAGCCCTCCTGGTAGGGATGTAGGAAAACAGTTGCCTAAAGATAGGCTAAAAAAGATTCTAAAGTCTCGCTGGAAAGCGGGGAGTAGCAGTGCTGTATCTAGGTTAATAAATATGCTAACTAAGAAATCGTCCTTTAGACCTGCTGCGGCGGAGGTAGCCGGAGGCGACTCGACGTACCGATCTACCAGTAACCGGCAGAGCAATAGGGACGCAACCGAGTTTGCTCCGGAAGCGGTGGACAACACTTTTAAACCTGATGAAGGGGTTTTTGGGGAGTTAGACCGCACCGGAGGAGATGATTTTGGAACGGAATCAGTATAGTATTGGGCCTGAAAACAGGGCTAGGTGGATGTAATGGCTAACAAGTATATCAAAGATTTAGTAGGCCAGGGTCCAGTAATGGACGCTGAGGGCAGCCCTATCACAGGACTGACGGGCCCCGTATCCATATCCCAAAAAGGGCTCATGGAGTTCACCAATGCCGGGGACGTGGAGGACTCGTTTAAACACGAGTGCTTCTTCGAAGGCGCGGTGGCCTGCAAGAGGCCTGGAAGTTCCGTAATACACCTTTGGGATGAGGCGGACGCTTTAGATGGCACCCCTCCTCTGGGCTTTGTTGTTGCCACTAAGGGTGACCCTTATTCCCCAGGCGGGACGGCTACTATAAAGGTGCAGACCGAGGGCGTAGTCGATCTAAGTAGATTTAGGGGGTGGGAGGCTACCAACGTAGCGGATAATGAGGCGTTCCCTTACATGGGAGACGACGCCCAGGCGTACCTGTCTAAGTTTGCAGGCAGCGTAGTCTATTACCGGCATCAGGGATCCACTAGCACAGCCTCTCAACCGGGCACTGCTGGAGCAGGCTCCCTTAATACCCCCATAGGCCCCGTAGTAAACGCTACCGAAGCAGCGGCAGGCAATCATGCCCAGGAGGTCCGGATTGGCATCGCCTTTTCCGAGGACCACGCCCAGAACAACGGCGCGACGCGGAACATAACTACTGGAGGTCAGCTAATAGCGGTGAGTGGCCTTGTGCCTAAACCCGTTTTCCCCGCCGGGTTTCTCATAGACGGAAGGTACCTCAGCTTACTGCCACTCGGGTTCACGCACGCTATAAGCAACCCCCACCGGCCCACCCACCTCACTAGCGGGGGCTTTGAAGGGTACCAGGATGTAATAGACGGCAATGCAACCCCTGCAAACCTACGCTCCGGGGTAACGGCCATAGACGTCGGTACTATAGAGGGCCTAAAAGGCGGAGACCTCAACATAGGGTATAGCCAGAGTGTACTAAGACTGGCCGCGGAATCGACCATCACTTTTGGCCGGGCATTTACCGGGGCATCCGCGGGGTCTTATTCAGGCTCACAAGTCTACATCACGACGGAGGACCTCGACGCTAGTCAAAACCCTACTGACGTACACGCTAAGTATCTTCGTTCAGCGGGCAGCTTATGGGCGGTAGGGTCGGTGTACGCACAAAGAGGATTCCAGGTTGGCAAGGGCTCTTCGGCGGGTAACCTCAATATAGACGGCAGTGCCGTAGACTACTACAACTCTATAATTAGGGCAGGAGGAGACTTCCTCAACATTACGCTAGGGGAGCGGGATAGAAACGCCCAGCTGCCCTCATCCTTCAGTGTTGAGATCCCTAACAAGGGAAAGGCGCTCACCGCTGGGTGGCTGAACCCGGATAAGCAGGCAACTTTACTACCCGGAGGCGTAGGAGCAGCCCATCAAAGGTACGGAGTCGACGTTAGGGGGGACTTGTTTGTACACGGTCTAGACAGCTCCCCTGCTGAGCTGGTCTTAGCGGGAACGGACGCAGACGCCAGCCAGGGCAACGCCCCCTCTGGTAAAATACGCGCTTTGGACGCAAACGGCGTTGTTTTTGACGCTATCACGATCAAAGTGGCAGATAGCAATCTCATCGCAGAAAACGACCCCAACAACCAGGGTGTAATAATAAATAGAAGTCTCAGGGTAACGGGGGACCTGTCTGTAGATGGAAGCCAGCTGCAGATGCAGCCGGTTGCGGAGGCCCTTGCGATCCAAACCCACAGGGTGGGAGCCGGAGGCGCGGGGGAGTGGAACCAGGAGTATCCTATATTCCTGTCGACCTCGATTGGAGACGACGACGGGGTACAGTTTTCCCCAAATGCTAGAGTAGCTTACGGGCAAGGCGACAATCCGAACGGCGTAGTTACACGAAGAGACCTCTCTTACGCCGCTAGCAGCGGGATGCTAAGAGTACCTAAGCTTCAGGTTGGCAACGCCCAATACCTAGCAATAGGCAGCTTTCCCTGGGCTGATCCCATCATATCAGCAAAAGACCAGGATGCTCTGGAATGGCCGATAATGCACCTCAGGTACGAGGACTTCGGTGAACATAGACCTCACCCGGTTTTTGAGTACCGTTTAGAGGTCTGCGCTCCGGGAGCCGCTTCGGATGTCGATGACGCTACCGGTGGCGAGTATATCTCCGCTCGCGTCTATCAC
>Ga0066831_10000268_pt1 | contig 12435 bp, 19 predicted proteins | sample ETNtaG_FD_66436 | JGI IMG/M metagenome (GOLD analysis project Ga0066831, IMG submission 66436) | Marine microbial and viral communities from oxygen minimum zone, Eastern Pacific Ocean - ETNP201306PF49B | ecosystem: Environmental > Aquatic > Marine > Oceanic | place: Pacific Ocean: Eastern... | reverse complement strand
CAGCATTACAGGACTTGACCAAAGTGTAGTATCACCATCAGTCCGAGCGTTAATCGGTTTTGAGATCGACAAGTCTGTTCAGTTAGCTGTTGGACCAAGCCTATCATTTCATGATCCCGCCGGAGAAGACAAGTATGTTCATTTGACAGCTGCCATTGGTTATACTATGGACGCCGGAGTATTCAGCGTGCCAGTACATTTCAGTTTCGTACCAGACGTTAACGACTATTGGGCCGCAGCTGTTACTACTGGCGTCAATTGGTAAATGGTTAAAGGAAGAAAAGAGTGAGTAAATATTCAAGCGACGATAATCGGTCGATGCAATTAAACGATAACAATGAGAGGTATTACTCTTCGCGTGAAGGCAACGAAGTAGAAGAGTACGATGAAATTCATGAAGGAGAAAGCCAAATGGGATCACCATTCTTAAAGATAAATGGTAAGCTAATCAAGAAGTCAACAATCACTGAAGTGATTCCTCATTGGGAATGTACTGTTGAGAACGTTGAGAATTCTAGGCCATCATATGGTGACCCGAAGACGATGGTAAGGTTAAACTATAACTTTTCCGTTGATATTCGCACCAATTATGGAGCTGAGTTCGTTGTTGCTCTACCGAAGATGGAGCCAAAGTCAGGCTCATATACTGATGACGAATTTGAATATTCGCCATCGTACGGTAAGAATCAGCTTGTATCAGAAGATAATTTCGAAAAGGTTATCGCATATGAGAATCTCGGAGAGACCGTTAATATGCACCCGTCTTTTTACGAAACTCATGGCCATGAAACATTTTCAAATGAATACTGTTTGAGTATTGTTCAACGTTATATGAACAGTATTTTTTCGAAATGAGCTAAAGAATGAGTAAAAATAAAATTTCTTCGTTACTAGATTTTGTGCAGGAACAAAATAAAGAAGGTAATTACCTAAATTGGCTCGAACAAAGGGCTTTAAATCTTTTGAAAGCTAAAAATGGGGAAAATAAGTTTTTAGATCTTTCGAAAGATGAACTAATGGCGATAAAAGGTATCGCAGATGAAGAGAAGCCAGAGGCTGCAAAAGCAATCTTACTAAATTATCTACAAAGCATAATAGACATTGCAAATAAATGTGACATGTCAGTTGAAGAAGTTTTAGATGAGTTAGATGAGATTAAGTCTTTAAAAGAAAAAGGTAAGAATGAGTAGTTGCGGCACATTAGAGATGGTATGTCTTGGTGTTAGCATAGGGTTGCTATTGTTTTTCTCTATAGAAGATGCAAGAAAGAATAAGAAAGATGAAGATGAATAAGGTATGGAAAAATTGGGTGGTTCATAATTTGATCGGCCACCCTTTAAGCGAAGCTGCTTATTGGATCGTCGGTATTTTTAGCGGAAAAGCAAAAGCTGATAAAGTAAGCGGGCTAATTCACGATATAACTATTCCAGACCACACGAAAGGAACAGGGAGAGGATGAATAAAGCAAGCGGTGTACTAATAGGGATAGCTATCGCCATGGGCGTTGCATTTATGGCATGGTGTTTAGGATCAACAGAGTTTAGGTTGTAGAGAATGAATAAATTAGTTATAGTTTTGCTGATGCTTCCCATGATTGCCATGGGACAAGACGCACCACTAGAGTGCGATAATAATTACGGGGAGTGTGGTACGCCTGAAATGTCGGGCGGAGGCAACGCCGGAGGTGGCGGTGCAATACTAATAAACAATACTGATCTAGGCGACACATATCAAAGCGCTGATGATTATGATGATGATGGAGTGGAGGACTCATATGATAACTGCCCTAGAAAACCAAATAGCGAACAGTTTGATAGTGATGGGGACGGCGTGGGAGACTTATGTGATAACTGCCGTAATACTCACAATCAAAATCAGTGGGACTTAGAGGGTGATGGAAGAGGAGATTTATGTGATACTGACATGGATGGAGACAGTGTCTTAAATCATGTAGATAATTGTCTTAGGGTATATAATGCAGATCAAGCAGATATAGACGAAGACGGTGATGGAGATGCATGTGACCAAGATATTGACAACGATGGATTAGATAATCTTGTTGATCCATGTCCAATGCATGTAGGAGATCCAACTGAAGATGCCGAGTGGTGCTCACCCGATATCGACGGAGATGGCGTACCAGACTACGGCTTTAATGCAGACAACTGCCCGGGTGTGTATAACCCGTTTCAGTATGATACAGATTTGGATACCGCCGGAGATGCGTGTGATCCAGACCTAGACGGTGACACTGTCCTGAACCTTCAGGACAATTGTAATGGTGTATTCAATGTAGAGCAAACAGACGCAGACAGGGACGGTAGAGGCGATGAAGGTTGCGATGATCATTTTTGTTTTGTTGTCTTTGGAGATGAGGAAAACTGTTTAGATCCTGAAGACGGCTATAGAGTATATTCACCCAACATTTCATCAACAACTAGTGATACTATTAGATTACGATTATTTTCTAATAGGGGTAATCTGGAAAATATAGCATTAGAATATACGTGGGCAGTTAAATCAAGACCCGGAGGATCAAGAGTCACGGTCAAAGAGCCCATAGGCATAACAACTCAAACGTCATTATTTGAACATGTATATGATATAGCGCCTACATTTAGTCCTGATCAACCTGGTGATTATGTTTTGGTTGTTGAGGCTAAAGCAATAATTGCGGAAGGCCAGTCAGAAGCTCATGTGACAGCTCAGCATGAGATTATTATAAAAGTAACTGGCCCGGGTAGAGATTATCCCGCCGGTGGCTGCTCTATTGCTGCAGGAAACAGTGAAGAAGTGTGGATTGTTTTCCTATTCGGAATTGTGGCAGTGATAGGACTAAGGCGGCGTATTATATGAAGAGCTTAGTTTTATTTTTGCTAGTACTTAATAATGTTACATTAGCACAAGAAAGCACAGTTACCATAGAGAAAGGTGTTAATAAGCGTGTTGTTAGTGAGTGGATTGAATCTCTTGACAAAATTAGCACAGTAGATTCTACAACATATATTGTAAAGAAATCAGGTGGTGAAGATCCACTTCACAAAAATGGTCATAGAGATGCAATTATTTGGATGCCCAACTCAACTGATCTATCAAAAGATATAGTTGTTATATTTTGGTTTCACGGACACTGGGGATATGTGCCCCATAGAACATTTCAGGATAGAACACTTAAACAATTTGTTCCATTGTCATCAAAAAATTTTGTGTTAGTTATTCCTGAAATGCCCTGGTCTGTTCACGCATCAACACCTACAAAAAGAAACAGCCGCTTATGGCTTAAGGCGGGCGATTTTATAAAGTTTGTAGATCAAGTTAAGGGTATCATGATAAAACACAATGATGGAAAATCCTTAGCAAATATAGACTATAGAATAATTGGTCATTCTGCAGGAGGAAGCACCATTAAGCGTCTAGGTATTACAGGTGATCTTTGTAAAATTAATCCGTCTGTGGTCGTGTGGTCAGATTCTTCATATGGAAAGTGGCTTGATAATGCATGGGACGGATGTTTAAAAAATTCTAGTACAATTATCAAGGTTTTTGTACATAAAGGAGGCCCACCCTGGAAGAATGCAACTAGATTTTTAGGTCAGTTTCAAGATCCTCCAAAAAATCTAGAACTACATGTTAAGTTTAAAGGGTGGTCACATAAGCTAATTGGAAATAATATTGTAAAGTTGTCAGGGGTTTTATAATGAACAAACTATGGAAAAATTGGACTGTACACAATGTAATTTGTCATCCGCTAGCGCAAATTATATACTGTCTCTTAAGACCATTTTCAATTAATCATGCAGACAGAGTATATGCACTAATTCATAATTCAAGTTTGCCTGAAAAGGAATCATTGTGGGAAAGCTGGTAAGAGATAGAATTCCTGAAATTATTCGAGCATCTGGGCGTGAAGTTGTATGTCATGTTGCTCGTGACAAAGAATATAATGACTGCTTAATTGAAAAGATGAAGGAAGAGCTAGAAGAGTTTGCTGAACATCCCTCAATAGAAGAGGCGGCAGACATATATGAAGTTTTTCTTACATTCCTCAAGAACTGGGGAATAGAATTGTCAGATGTTCGAAAATTTGCCCAATACAAATCAAGAGAGCGGGGTAAATTTGATGGTGGTATCGTTTTAGACGATATTTTTGAAAAAAATAACAACTAGGGGGTTTTCCTGTTGAAAACGGTGTTTATGTTATATGCAGGAGGTAATAACAAATGACAAAAGTTATTGGAATTGATTTAGGGACTAGTAATTCTTGTGTAGCAGTAATGGATGGAGGCGATCCAACTGTCATCACTAATTCAGAAGGTGCTAGAACAACACCATCAGTGGTTTCTTATGCCGATGGTGAAAGAATGGTTGGCATTACTGCTAAACGCCAGGCAATTATGAAGCCAAAGAATACAGTATATTCTGCCAAGAGATTTATTGGCATGAAGTATGATGAAATTAAGAAAGAAGCACAAAGCATGCCCTTCGAAGTTAAGAAGGGAAAGCAGGGTACGTGTAACATTATCATTGACGGAAAACCATTAGCACCCCAAGCTGTAAGTGCGCAAGTTTTAATCAAAATGAAGGAGTCTGCTGAGGCGTATCTAGGTACATCAGTTACTGAGGCTGTAATTACTGTTCCTGCTTATTTTAATGACGATCAACGCCAAGCTACAAGAGATGCAGGAAAGATTGCCGGATTAGAAGTCAAGCGCATTATTAATGAACCCACAGCAGCAGCGTTAGCATACGGCTTAGATAAGGGCGGTGATAAAAAGATTTTAGTCTATGATCTAGGTGGCGGAACTTTTGACGTATCAGTTCTAGAAATAGGCGATGGCGTTGTTGAGGTAATGTCAACCAATGGTGATACACATTTAGGTGGCGATGATATTGATAATGTACTTATTGAGTGGTTAGTCAAAGATTTTAAAGAGTCATCAGGTGTTGATGTTTCTGGAGATTCAATGGTTATGCAGCGTCTTCGTGAAGCAGCAGAAAAGGCCAAGATTGAATTGTCTAGTACACAATCAACTGATATCAATTTACCCTTTTTGACTGCTGACGCTACAGGGCCCAAGCACCTACAGTGTTCTTTGACACGTGCACAATTTGAAAAGCTAATTGATAATATTGTTACTAAGACTATGAAGCCTGTAAAGAATGCGCTTAAGGATGCTGGCGTTTCAAAGGAGAGTATTGATGAAATTCTTCTTGTAGGTGGATCTACGCGTATTCCCGTTGTAAGAAAAACAGTAGAAGATTTTTTTGAAAAATCTGCAAACTCTAGTGTTAATCCGGATGAAGTAGTAGCAATGGGTGCAGCTGTTCAGGGTGGTGTCTTTACCGGAGAGGTTGAAGGCGTATTGCTCTTAGATGTAACACCGCTTTCCTTAGGCATTGAAACTATGGGAGGTGTCATGACACGCCTTATTGAAAGAAATACAACAATTCCGTGTTCAAAGTCACAGGTTTTCTCAACTGCTGCTGATAATCAATCTGCGGTCGATATCAAGGTATTGCAAGGTGAAAGAGATTTTGCATCAGACAATAAGTGTTTGGGTAATTTTAAATTAGATGGGCTCCCACCAGCACCTAGAGGTATACCTCAAATTGAAGTAACGTTTGACTTGGATGCCAATGGTATCGTTAGCGTCAAAGCTGTTGATATGGCTACAAATAAGGCACAGAACATTACAATTACAGGGTCTGGTACTTTGTCATCTGATGAGGTTGATCGTATGGTGCAAGAGGCTGAAGCCCACAGGGAAGCGGATCAAGCACGACGAGAAGATGTTGAAGTTCGAAACTCTTTAGAAAGCACAATCTTTCAAGCAGAAAAGATGTTGAAAGAGCATTCTGACACCATTGTAGAAGATATTAAAGACGAAGTTACATCTGCAATTACTATTGCACGAGAAGCTCAAACATTAGATGAAGTAAAGACCGCATTAGAAACTCTTTCGACTGCAATTCAAAATGCAGGAGCTTCATTATATCAAAATGCTAATAATGAAGACACACCACCACCCGAAGCATCGCAAGAAAATGACGATGTCATTGATGCAGAATTTGAAGAAAACGAGTAAAGGATACTAATATGAAGTTCAAGTATATTTCCGGAGATTTTGTTGCTGAATACAACAAGGCACTTCAAGATCTTAAGGCAGAACAAGCTGCGTTAGATGAAAAATACGCTAAACAAATTGATCATATTGTCAATATGGAAGTTACACGATTAGAGCAAGTTGTACCGGATCCCATAGAAAAAGGTGCACGTGTTAAGTGTCCCGAAGGACGATTCGGCACAGTTCTTAATTGTCCTGTAGAAATATGGGTTCGTGAAGACGAGGGCTATCATGGGCCGTTATATGGGCCAGGAAAATATTATGAACTAGACTCTGAAGCAGATGAAATTGTCATTACATGCGAAGGCATACTTCGTCAAGTTGTAGTTGAGTTTGAAGCAACCGAACTTGACAAGGACTGGGGTATTGAAAAAAGAGTCGAAATGTTTTGGGCTGATGATCTAACGGAGATTTTATAATGGACTTTTTGGGAAGTGTAATTACAATTGCTATTGGCTTGTGGGTAGGTCAGCTTCTAATTGATTGGTGGCGTCAAAAATAATTATGACACGCTCTGAGTATTTTTTTGTATGTCTAGTTGTCTTAATGCCTATAGCATGTGCATATGCAACATATCGACTAGGATATAGTACAGGATACTATGAAAAAGAGGCAGAATTAAAAGAATGCGCAGCTGAAATTTCTAATAAGTGCCCGGGCGTTACATCATATGCAATTGAACTTGAAAATGAAAACGCCAAACTTAATAAAATGTGTCGAGCTAGAAGATCTAAGTGATCATTAGAGGGCTGTAGATTGATGCCTGTGCTATCTTTTATTATATCCCGGTATATTTAATCATATGCCATGGAAAGCACACAAAAGAAGCTGCAGACAGAAATCTACAGGCCAACAAGGTACTCATGCTGTAGTTAAGATTGCTGACGATGCAAGTGAAGAGCAAGTATCCTGTCATACTAGTGAAAAGAAGGCCAATTCAGCTATGAATGCCCGCCACGCAAATGAATGTTTGATACGAGAGTATATTAGACTTCAAATTCAATCTTTACAGTACTAGAAAGCCTAAACTGCGTTTAATACTTATCTAAGATAAGAGTGCGCCATAAAAGTGTATTCACTTGGAGAAGGTATAATGAAGCTTGATATCAAGACCCTCATAACAATTATTACATTTGCAGCAACTATGGGAGGTTTCTACTATACAACGCAACTTCGTCTAGATCACTTAGAAGAGAATATTGCCGGCATAGAAAAGAAGATTAAGCACATCAAGAAGACAAAAGCTCCAAGAAAAAAGGCTAAAATAAAATGAGAGATCAGTTGTTGAAAGAATATATTGAAAGTATCTTGGAGAATGAACGCTTATCTGAGGGTGTTTTTGATAATGTAATGAGCTATGTCAAAGAAAAAGGTGCAGTAGCCAAAGAAAAACTTAAAGTTTTTATTGAAGATCTTAAGCGTGAACTAGAAGAAACAGGGGCAGGCGCAATGATGCTTCAAAAAATGGTGATGGGCGAAGATCTAGATCCGCAAGAAATGACATTCTTAAAAGATCAGGCTAAAGATGTGGCCAAGGGATTGCCGCTGCTAGGTCTTTTTGCGCTCCCAGGTGGGGGACTGGCAACTGTTGCATTGGTAAAGGCTGCTAAGAAATTTAATATTGACTTGATGCCCTCATCTTTTAATAAAGAGGAAGAAATTATAAAATGAACAATAATTCTTTGTCAATGGTTAGTAATATGTCACCAAGAATATTTGAGCATGATTATGTTACGGGTGTATTGGGAATTAAACTGCCGCTAAATGAGTCAGCGCCATACTCAATCGCTATTCAGCGACGCATTATTGAAGAACAATTACAGCTTGAAGGATTCTTTGCTGATTTTAAGAAGCTGGGCGGCAAGGTTAAAGAATTTGCCCTAGGTATTCGTTTTATTGTTGAAGATCCTAAGCGAATTAAAGATTTTGTTGCGCAGGTTTTAGCTGTTGCTGATGAACAGTTTCAAAAGTTTCAAAAGTGGTCTGAGAAAACTTTAAAGATGACTAAAAAACTAGTAAGTGAGTATAAAGTCAAGGCCATGCAAATGGTAGGGGAACTTACTAAAAAGCTTAAAGATGCGTTAGAAAAACTTTGGAATGCTGTGAATAAAATGGACGGCTGGAAAAGAGCTCTATTTGCAATTGCAGCAGCTGTAGGTGTAAGATATGTTTGGGATCAAATTACGGGCTCCGGAGCTGATGAGCTAACTCAAGAAGAAAAACTTGCACGTATTGATGCAGCAATGGGAGCTATGAGGGGTGATGATACAAGTGAATCTATTTTACATTCCACACCTAGTCTAGTTGCAGCAATGTATGATACTAATACAGACGAGCGCCTAGATGAATTTCTAAAAGGCCTCAAAGATAAGGCGAAAAAAGCAGGTTCAGCAATTAAGGATAAGGCATCAAAAGTTGCATCTGGTGCCAAAGATAAGGCCAAAGATTTAGGAAAAAAGGCAGCAAAAAAAGCTGATGAAAAAACAGGCGCATCCGCTGCTAAGGAAAAATTTCCTCCCAAAACTCAAAAACTCATTGATGAGTGGGTAAAAACATTTAAAAAGCTTGGTGCTAAGATTGGTAAAAAGTTTATGGCAGGAATAGCAATTCAAGCCATAGCAGGAGCCTTAAGTGGCGGGATCAGTACAGCATTTGCATTTATGGCAAAAGCGTTTGGAGGCATCAAATATGTACTTAAGGTCGCCGGGGAGCCAATGAGTAGATTTGTAGGACAAATCAAAAATTCAAAAGAAGAAGCAAAAGAAGCTGAGGAAGGTGAGGATGATCCTACAGACGAAAAAACTAAAAAAGAGGCATACATTCGAGCATATGTGCAACAAATTTTGAAAGAGGAGCGCTATGAATCTATTACGTGAATATATTCGGGTGCTCTTAAGAGAGCAGCCAGATCCGGATCAAGAACAAATTTTACCTCAAGATGAGTGGGTGCTCTTAGAACCGGGTGACGAGCGACGTGATCTTATCAAGGATGATCTATATGACATGGTTCAGAGTACATATGCTGATATCGGTGGTCACTTTAAAATTCAGGGTGCTGGTGATTTAGAACGATATTCATATTGGGTAGTTAAAGACTTAGACGATGATCCAGATGCAGACGTAGCCATTCTAGGTAAGCCTGATATTGGCGGCGTTAAAATGGGTGGTGCTGCAAATGATGGATCTGGTGCAGCAGCTGCTGAGTATAAACAAAAGTCTGCAGAGCTTCGATCAGGTGGTTCAATTGATGGTGTAGGAAACTGGTGGGGTGAAGTAAGTGGAAAACCAGCATATGCTATGATTAAGAGGGGTGCACCAGCAGTTGAAGATGAGTCTGTAGCCCGACGTATTATGGCAGGTGATGATTTTGTTTGGCATGGTGCGCATCCTGACCCTAATGCACCACCTCTTTTTAAGTCTGTTAATGGGTGGTATACAAAGAAATTCGGCAATCACGAATCAACTAAGATTATTCTAGGGTCACCGAAAGGGTAGGTCATAATGAAGTTAGACATTAAAACACTTATCACAATCATAACATCGTCTGAAGATGCTCAGCGTGTTTGGAAATCATTAGGAGGAGAGTACACTTCTTCTGGTATGGTTATCTTTGTAGGATTATGAAATGAATTTGCTGCGCGAGTACATAAGGGAACTTCTTAAAGAAGAATATCAATCTCACACATTTGAGCCTGAAATTGGTGACTTTGTTTCAAATATAAACCCAGGCTGCAAACACTATGAAAGCCAGGGTGAAGTTCTAGATATCAAAGACCTATCCGGTGAGGCTGGGAAAACAATTGTTTATAAAGTTACGAACAATGGTGATGCTTTCTCTCCAGGTGATGTATTGGAAAAAACGTTAGATCAGCTAGCACCCAACAATAATGTAAAAGAAGTGCGCGCATACATAAGAACTTTGTTAAGTGAAGGTGAGGGCATATCTTGTCCTATTCGTGGAGCTTGGTATGGCGGCATGCCTGCCGGCGGTGGGTTCTCTTCCCATAAAGAATATACAGTCGGAGCACAAAGATACGGCGAAGCAGCACATTGCATATTAGGTTCACTAGGTCGCAGAGTTGGTGCCCATGGTGAGTCTGAGTGGCATTCAATGGTAGCAGGTGAAAAAGAACATCTTCTAGAAGAGATTGGTATAATGCAAAAATCAATTGATACCTACTCTGATGATTTGTATATCAATCAATTCAACGATTTGAATCAGTATAGAGAAGAGTATCGTGAAGAAACTGCAGAGTACAATGAGGGTGCAATTGCCAATATAAAAAAGATGTCACCCAAACTTGAAGCAAAAGCCACATCAGCACTTAAACAGCTTATTGCAGTCAAAGAATCAGAGCCTGAATTTCCAGATGCTGTATATAAGGTTGGGCTTTACACATATCAGTGCCTAGGGTTATTGGCCAAGGCTATGACAAAAAGTATTGAGGGCTGGGATGAAAATCAACAACTTGATCCTAAACTAAACGCATTTAAAGATACTAAAATGGTAACAAGAACAAGCTTGCTAGCACAAGCAATTAATGATATGATTCGTGAGTTAGGGCAACCCGAATGAAGATTACAAAAAGTCAAATCAGAAATTTAATTCGAGAAGCATTGATTAGAGAATCTGAGGATGATCGTGATGATGGTGGTATGTACGCTGCTTGGGCTAAGCGTCAAAGAGAGAATCCCCACCCTCATGATAAAGAGACCTGGGATGAAGAGCGAAAGAGGACTGGAAAATCTACACCGACTGACTCCAGCCCTGAAGCAAAAAAGCTGGTGGACGATGTACTGGCTTTTATAGAAGATTCTAGCTTGGGTACCCCGCAACAGGTGGGTGATGCGAACAGATATACCGTTAAACCAGTAAGAGAAATTGAAGTTGACTTCCTCGTTCAGACAAAAAAGAGCGGGCTTCGGCTTGTTGTCAAGATCTTAGGCACAAGAGATTTTGTACCATCTGGTGCGAATATTGACGGTGAAGATTTAGAATTCGTAGCAGAGAACATGTCAAAGATTACTGATATTTTAAGTGCATTGGCTGGTTCTGGATTGCCAATTCATACGTTTACAGTAGGGACAATGGGATAAAATGAAACTACTACGCGAGTACATAAGAGAGCTGGTTGAATCTGAGTATCGTCGTATTCAAGATGATGCCGGCCAGTGTACAAATGCAACTGTGCTCGCCATAGCCCATCACTTTGGCGATGAGGTTCCACCTGACGCTTGCATCGGTCATATCACTGGTGCTGATATGCACATGTACCTTAAGAGAGACATGGGCTACAGACTAGAGAACGAATACGGGTGGTTAAGTAAAGCCACCTGGCCAAAAAGTCAGGGCGGCGGTTATAAGACAACACTCAAGAAATTTATAGAAGACCACCCAACAGGTGTTTATTATATTTCATCGAACCGACATGCCATGGCTTTGATAGATGGTGAGTTGGTAGATACCGCAGAATTCCGACGTCTAGGTAGTGTCAAGGTGATCAATGCAGTGAGGGTTGAGAAATGAAACTACTACGTGAGTATATAAGGCAACTGCTGATTGAATCTATCGACCCCAAGGTCATGAGAATGATCGACAAGGCAGAGAAATATGGTCTTTTCGTGGACATCACATCTAACAGCGTAATCATCTACGATGGCCACGACACCGATAAACCACGCGCTAAAATTCACTTTGAGAGAGATACATCTTTCGGCCCCTGCAGGGGTGGAGCTTATGTTACTTATGCAAAAGCAGAAGGTGGCTTTGGCCCATTAGCTTATGACGTTGCCATTGAGGCTACAGGCGGCCTGATGTCAGATCGAACTGAAGTTTCCCACGAAGCGATGGTCGTTTGGGATTACTACGCGAATAACAGGCCCGATGTCAAAGTAGACCAGCTGGACATAATGAAGGACTACGGAGAAGAACAGTTAACTCCTGATGATAAGTCCGACGATTGCGATCAGGTACCGGCGTACGACAGGTACAAGTCAGACTGGCACAAGTCAGGCCTGTCAAAAAAGATAAGCAAGAGGGGTACACCAGTCATAGACGAATTGCGCAACCGGGGAATGCTTTACGACGATAGGGAAGACTATACATTATGAACCTACTACGCGAGTACATAAGAGAGTTGCTAACAGAAAATCGCAGCGGAACGGTTCACCCAAAGATCTACGACATGATTGCTCGGGCAGATGAAAAGGGTTATAAGGTCAGGGCTGGAAACTACTCTGTAGTGCTAATAGACGATACTGACAATGTAATAGCTCAGATCGGTTGGGATGATGATCCAATGTACGGACC